>WNGR01002274.1_pt1 | contig 21194 bp, 19 predicted proteins | sample 5407581 | NCBI WGS metagenome assembly WNGR01 (sample SAMN13153383, study PRJNA577476) | soil metagenome | isolation source: 80 cm soil or saprolite under Garry oak tree replicate 2 | place: USA:California | collected 2016-06-15
ATCGTCCATCGCCGCCGCCGCTCCGGACCCGACAGAACCGAAACCTTGCTCACGTTTGCTCATTTGCTTGCAAATCAATCAGCAAACTATCGCAGGCAAGGTTGTCGCCCGGAAGGCGGCCCTCACCGGAGGGTTACGGAATTGCTGCGTGCCAGCTCGTTTTTGGTCCGTCTGACTCAGGCTATTGGCGATCGGCGGGCGCCGACTATGGATGCGCTTTATCACTGCGGGCCGGCTCAACGCGATTGGGGGCCGCTTGCCCTGTCAAGGCGGCCGAGCGCATCGCTTTATTAGCTAGGGATAAGAGCCGCCGTATTTGGCAAGAAAGTTCTTAGCTCCGACCTTTCCGTTTTCTTCTAAGATTTGGAAACGGCAATCGGTGTGTCGTTCTCTTTCGGACCTATTACCTCGCCGCTCGCGGCTACCACATTTCGCGATGATCATTTGATCTAGGTATGGAGGGTAATTGCGAAACTGTTGAAGTTGATCAGCGCTCAAAAGCTGAATTTGTTGACTCGAAAACTGCATCTCGAATCCTTCCAGCCAATCAGGAACTCCCATCTCACGATTGTATTCCTGATTTGCACGAACCGCTCGGTCGTACATCTGTTGGGCTTCATCAAGGGAAAATTTACGATAGTACTCGGCGTCCCAGGCCATGCGGTGCACTCCGACAACGTCGCCAAATCGCCCGACTCCTCCCATCCAAATTATCGAGCAAGCGCTCATGCACGTGCAGGTTGGATCGCCCTCTCCAGACTCGTAAGAAAATCGGATTCCGAACGAACCCGAATATTCGCCACCGCTTTCGGCATAGAAAGGATTTAGGCTGCACACGCGGGTATCATTACTCACCTCTGGAGCTACCGCTGAGGCCCTAAGAAGTCGCACCATTCTTCCGATTTTGAACGCAGCGTCAGTATTTCCGCCTCTTGAATAAATTCGTACTTGATAAATATAGCCGCCATTTCTCAGCTCTGGAAGAACCGCTTTTAGAAACAATTGATCATCGCCCGGTTCGATGTGTCCAAGTATTGTTACGCCGATCGCATTTCCAAACATCTGATAGGTAAAAATCTTGTCGGTGGGAACGGCATCACATCCGCTGGATTCAACTGCGCATCTGCTGTTCGAGAATTGCTCACAACGTCGATTCGCTGCTTCCTCTGCTTCATCAGAGTGATCACCAAAGCCGGTGCCCCATGACGTGCGATTGTCTCCAAGCGAAACTGCAAAACATCGATTCTCAAATGTACCCTTGACTTCACAATTATCATTGCTGTGCGACCTTGAGCAGATCCGTAGGGCACTCGACTTTGCGGCCTCTAATGTGCTGTGGTTAGTCACACCGAAGACGCTAATACGCCCCGAACTACGTTTGCTGATAACAATTGATCCTGCAGCATGTGCCGAATAAGGTTGGAACGTTAAAATCAAAAGGAACAAAAAAATCATGCGAGCGACGTCGAGCACAACTTCACCTTTTAGTTTTTGCGACAATTTCTCTAGCGGCGGGAAAATACGAATTATCGGCGAAAATGGCTATAGTGGCGCGACATCCCGAGCTCATAAGGGGCGCTGATTTCGGGCCCGCCGCGAGGGGCTCCATTCCTCGATCTTGAAAGTCAGGCAAGCCACGCAAACGCTGAGAAAGAGCCGGATCATCCGAAGTGCAGTTCGCATCGCTCAACCTGCCTCTGATCTAGCTGTCATTTCCGATCTCGAAGGTAGACCAAACCATTCAGTCCCTGCTGACATGCAGCCCCGCCGATAAAGCTAAGGCCGCACCGTTCCGTGCTTCTTCGCATAGTTCCGCAGCCGCTTTGAATGGCTGCAATCGCCTGCGACGCAACCTGGGCCACCATTTATCTTGCGTTGGTATGCCGCCGCCCTATCGCCTGCCCATGCGCCGGCCTCATCCACCATCACCAACAGAGCAGACACCGCAATCAAGGAAACAAAACTGAACGAGACACAGAAACCGCGAATAGTAGAAATCTGCATTGCTTTTTGTCCCAATTATCAAAGGTTAGCTTCGGCCGCTCACATTTCCGATCTCGATCAGGTAGGTCAAACCCGTTCCCTCCCTGCCGACATGCAGCTCGCCGAGATCGAAGCCGGCGGCCTCGACGATGCGCTGGATGTCCGCTTCCGATCGGTGGATAAGCCGCCAGTCGGCGATGGCCTCCATCCAGACGCGGAACGGATTTCCCTCGGCGATGTTCGTGAACAACACCGTGCCGCCAACCTTAAGGGCGCGCTCACGCAGCTCCTTCAGCAGAAAAACGATCGTGCGGTCGTCGAGATAGTCGAACAGCCCGCCGCAAACGACGATGTCGAAAGGACCCTGGTCCTGAGCCTTGCGGATGCCGCGACGCACGTCCCCGCAGATCGTGTGGACTTCGCAGTAGCGCGCCAGGCGATCCTGGGCGAGCCGCAGTGCGTCCTGATCCAAGTCCAGGAGCACGATTGCGGACCCGGTGAAGCGGTGAGGGGCAATATTGAAGTCAGCACCGCCGCCGCAGCCCACTGACAGGATGCGTCCCGGCGTGGCGGCGCACATACGAAGGTACTGCCACCAGACCTTGTTCCGGTGCTGCTGGCCGATGGCCGTGTTCAGCGCATACCAGTCGATCCACCGAGCCGGGTCGGGGCTCGTCGGCACCTCGGAGCCCTTCACGAGAAGTTCGACCGTTTCGAAGTCACCGGGATACCCCCTCGGCCACTCGCGGAGCCTACGCACGAACGCCGACTGGGTTTGGAGGTCGGCGGCCGGGTTCAGCAGTTCCTGCACTGCCGGCGACCTCCAGAGCGCCGCCGGCAACTCGGCCAAAACGGAGCATAGTCCGTGCATCTGGGCGATGGTTCCGTGCATCGCAGCTGATGGGTTAGTTGGGATCGAGGCGAAGAACTGGGCAAACGTGGTTACTTGGTCCTTCAATCCTGAGAGGTCAAACCTCTCTAGCGTTTCGCTCATTCTGAACTCCCGTACCGCGGGAGAACTTCTGCATTCCCCGTGGCGCCCTCGCATAACCCAGGTGGGCTATGCCGTAGTTCGGGCGTCCGAAGAAAGCTCGTTCTTAGTTCCGACCACGGATTGACGGCCGCCTGCAATTCCGAGAAAAATGCGGGATCCGCGGAAGCTGACGGTCGGAATAAGTGAGCAGGCTGGAAATTAGACTTTTGGAAAGGGTCAAATCTCGCCTTGGCGAGGCGGTTTTGGATCCCGGTCAGTGGCCGTCGCTAATGGAGGCCATTTGCGCAGCGGCGGCAACCACCGGTGCAGCGCTTTTGCAGAGCGACCTTCGGACCCCGGATGTGCCCATGACGCCATCCGTGTCAGTTTTTTTCAAAAGCTATTTCGCGAACAATCTGCAGGTGGGAGATATTCGAGCGGTCAAAGGCGTGCCCCTGCTACTTACCGGCCGGCAGGCCGTCCGCGATCAGGATCTTTTTTCGTCCGAAACTGTCATGCTTAAAGACCCCCTGTACGCGCTTGCAGAGAGTTTTGGAATGAGATGGTGGTCCGCCATTGCCTTCCGATCTGGATCGGCGCTGTGGGGACTTGCGCTACAGCGAACCATTCGGGAGGGAATGTTCGACGATGACGAAATGCGGATTCTTGCCTCGCTATCCGATTCGTTGACCGACGCGGCTACGCTTTCCCGAGCGGTGGGCAGACAAGTTCTGCTGGGAACCCTAAACGCGTTTGAATTGATCAATGCTCCTGCCCTGTCGATGTCGGGCACCGGGGTGGTTATCGAAATGAACAGGGCTGCGACCGACTTGTTTGATGCAGATTTCCGAGTGCGCAACAACCGGCTTTACATGCGGGACGGAAAGGCAAGTCAGGCGCTCGAAGGCATGCTTTGGGAAGGCCCTGGGGATAGCGAAATTCGGCTGCCCTCCAGGGGGCGCGTAGGAAACATCATCGTTGCCAGACGAGAAGCCAAGAAGCCGGTCCTCATCAGGGTTCTGCCGGTCCACGGGGCTGCAAGCACGCCGTTCCTGGGGGCGCGCGCCATCCTCGTGCTCCGAGATCTTGAGGCCGCACGGCGGCCGCTGCTCGAGATCATATCTGAAGCGTTCTCGTTGACCGCGGCCGAAGCCAAAGTTGCTTCCATGGTTGCGGCCGGCTCGTCCCCTGAAGAAATCGCAGTCGAGCTGCAGGTCTCGCGGGAAACCGTGCGCAATCAGATCAAGGCGATCTTCGGCAAGACCGGGACCCACCGGCAGAGCGAGCTCGCCGCGCTGGTCTCCCGGATACAAGGTTAATCTCCGAGCGCCCATTACGCTAGATCAATAGCTTTGTCGTCCTCGCCGCAATGGACCCGTCCGTCATCACAAGCATGATCGCCGAGGGCTCTGGCGCGACGTTGGTGGACTACGCTGATGACAAGTTCGAACGCTCAAAGAAACTGATCCTCAATGGACTTGAGGCTGCACTGGTGCGAGCAAACGGCGCAAGCGTCCCGGCATCTGATCGCGTTGTCTCGCTAGGTCACAATTCCCCCGAACAGGAAGCCGCCCTTGAGAAGATCGACGAGGTAATCGCGGCCCTCCAAGGGGCTAATGACTTTCCGGGAGACGAGGAGGCGAAAGAACAGATCATCGCCGAACTTTCAGCGGGACGCAGAATCCTTGAAGCTTCGAAAGTCAGAGTTGCTGCGTTGTCGACGATGCTCGCGCCGCCGCTGCAATGGCTGATGGAAAAAGCCGCGGGATCGATGATCGGCAAAGCCGCATCGGCTGCTTGGGATTATCTCGCCGGCCTGCACTTTTTCTGAGCGCAAAAGGCGAATGCAAAAGCCCGATGTCACTGACGAAACGATTGCAGGCTTGTCCCGATGGGCTGCACAAAAGGCGTCAGTTGCGACTCTTTGGCTTTTCGGCAGCCGATCGACGGGAGAAGCTCGCTGTCCCACGGGAGGGAGGCATCAAGCTTTGGAATCGAAACCCGTCGACATCAACATGACCGGATCCATTTTCCACACCCACGACGCGCAGTAGCTCGCGCGCGTCCGGAGGCCCAGCACTTGACGATTTGCCAGCCGCGCCGCCTCCGGCATTTGATGGCGGATGGGCACGAAGTCTCGCGAGTACCTGTTTGGAGCGACGATCCGTGTTCTGGCTGAGCGCGCGCGAGACGCTCGGAAGGACGCCGACGGCTTGGCGTGCCAGGCATGGAATGCCCGCATGCTCGGCTTCCAGGGGCCCGCACAGCCCTCCCCGGCCCTCGGTGACGCCCTCAATGCCGGCTATCGCTATCTCGAGGTGAAGTGCCTCGGATGCGCCACCCATCAGACGGTCGCGCTCGACGTCGTCAGGCGCCCGAAAACAACGCCCATCCACGAGCTCGAGCGCTACATGCGCTGCCGGCATTGTTCGGAGCTTCAGGGCCGCCCGTTCAAGCGCAACCATCTGGTCGCGCTCCGGACGACGAAGGTTTCCGCCGCGAACCCGCCCTCGGTGTGCTGGCCCGGAGAGCGATAGGCGTGACCGAACGAGGCTGGGGGTGCGGCCCTTGGAAGATCCCGATCGAGGCGAGGCTGCCCTTCGGACAGTCATTTCGGGAAATTCGGACAGTCGGAAAATCGGAGGTAAGCCCACTGCACGATAGCTCGATCGCTGTTCTTGTCGCATGTTTGGGCCCTGGGCCGTGCGAAGCCTCGAACGGTCCGGCGCCTCGGCCTCAGCTTCCAGCCAGCCTCGGAGTTGGGGCCGATTTTTGGAAACTATCCCGGACCTCGGACTGGGGCCATTTCTGCATCGCGGAGGGGAATCAGGATACTGGATTTTTCGGTCGATTGTGAAAGGTCGCGACGTGAAAAAGCGGATCGGTTGGACAACTTGCCCCTCGATTGGCGGCCAATATGCAGTGGCCGAGCTTCTTGAAGGAGGCGCTGTCGGGAATGGCCTTATTACTTTCCCGACGAAGGAAGCGGCCCAGCAATTCATTGACTCTGGCAAGGCAGACGAGCTGGGAGCTCGCGGTGGCAAGCCCTCTGCTCCGTCGACGTGATGCCGCTAGCATGAAGCAGCGGACCTTGAGTTGGCAATCAATCGAACAATGTGACCGAACCTTCGCAGGGCCTGTGCATACGGATGAGTATCCGGGATTTTTGTTAGTTCCATCTCGGGGCTGGACTGAGTTCTTCGCCGCCGGGACAATGTATTTCGAGCCCGGCGGCGTATTCTTTGGGGCAAGGCAGGCTGAGCTCGCACACCTCATGCCTGCGCAATCGTCTCAGCTCTCTTTCCTTCGCCTGGCATGAGCCGCCAGCCGCTGCCGGTTGCGAGTTCGGTGGGATCGGCGCCGCCGCTTCATGACGGCCCCCGCAGCTCGCTATTCCAACGGGCGTCGTACTCCTTTTCCAGCCGTGCCAGCAGTTCGGCCGAATGAAACACCGCGAACCTCAAATGATCGTTCTCGACCCCCGCGTTCAACATCAATTCCGCAGCGATGCCGGTCATCTTCACGCAGTCTCGAAGGCTGGTTTCCATCTCTCGGAAGGCCCGCGCGTGAAGTTCTTCGATATTGACCCCTGAGCGGTCGGGCACCAGTTCAACCACGTTGCTCATGCTGATCGCTCCCGGCTCGCGCAATCTCGCTCGACTAGTCGAAACAGCGATCGCAGGAAGCGATCTCGAACGGCTCAAGGTTGCTGCCCGATGCCTCGTCGCCGGACTGATCCATGACGACATCGGCGAGGCTGGCAAGTGACCAAAGCTCAACCGTCCGAACCGCGCTTGTCTTCTTCATGAGGCGCGTAAGCCTGCGCAGCGCCGAGTTTCGCCGCTCCCACATACCCTCAATGACGATCTCGGCAACGGTTGAATTGCCGGTGTGCTCGGCGCGCCATGCCCCGTTGATCGCGCCATTGATGGACGTGTAGGTGACCGCGGCGCGCATGATCTCGGAGGCTCGGTCGAGCTCCTCCTCGGTGTCGAGCCTGCTGGGCAGTGTCAGGATTTCCACCTTGTCGGCAGGCGGCGCGATTATAGACGATGCCGCGACGCGCGCGGCCGACAGGTCAATGACGTTGTTTGCAGACGAGTTTAGGGGTGGCGTGCTAACACGCGGATCAGCCTCGATCATGTTGATAAGTGTCCTTCGTGGTTGAGGTTAGGGCTGGGGCGGTAGGTCGCAACTTCCCCTCAGCCTGACTTTATGGTAGACCAAAAATCGTGAAGAAGTCAATAAAGGTAGACCAAAAATCAAAACGGGGCCGGCCCGCGACGGGCCGCGATCCTATGGTGTCATCCCGAATCCCTGTGGAGATCGTTCGGGCGGTTGATCAATGGGCGGCAAAAAATGAGACCACTCGATCCGATGCCATTAAGCGGCTGGTCGAGATCGGCCTCACCGCAAAAGTCAAAATCCGCACAAAGCGCGAAGACACAAGGCAGAGCAAAGACACGAAGCAACGCGCTCGCGAATTAGCAGGCGATGCGATTGACGAGATGACCGGCGCGCCGTCCAGCCCTGGTGATCAGACCAGCCGCAATCGGCTCATTAAAGGGCCGGAGGAGTTTCAAAAAGTCCGACGCGACCGGCCAAATCGAAAATGAACTGACGGGCGCCACCATCTCGTCGGGATCGGGCTGAAGGCGAAGAGGCCCCTTAATGCTCGACAAGTTGATGCAGCTTCAGCTTCCTCATTGGCTGATCGTCGCTGGTCTCATCCTGGTGACGATCGGGTCTTTGGGTGTTCTCTTTAGGAGGAGAAAGGACTCCTCCTCCGCAGAAACTGCCGGAGATGAATCCCCGGAGCGCTAGTAGTTTGGATCGCTTCCTCGCAAAGGAACTTTTTAACGCGCGGCGAGTCCTAGACGCATCTTGCTCTTTATTTTGCGTGCGGCGCAACCAATGGGAAAAGCGGCCGCTTATGCGATCTCAGTCGGAATTGTCGGCTTCGGCGCATGGGTCCTTGTTGCCGGCCTCTACTCCGGCGCACCCGCCTTTTGGGTTAGCGTCGCCCTCGCCCCCATTGCAGTCGGTGTCTGGAGCGCTTGCGGCGACATTTAAAGGACGTTGGCCCCGATCATGGACCTGACGGCGACCGAACGCGACTTCCTGAATCACCTGGCTTCGGAATCCTGGACCAGCCCGCCGCTGTTTGACCATGAGCTCGTCGCCCGCCTGGTCGAGCTTGGGCTCGTCGAGGCCGAAGCACTCGCCTCGGGGGAAGTCGAATACACGCTTACCGCGGCGGGCCGCGCTGCCTTGTCCTAATCCGCGCTGTCTGGGGAAAAGCGCCGTTAGGTCAGCCGGTCTGCATTTTCCGAATCGGACACAAGCCATCATCTGCTCGCGGCTGAATTGCGGAGCACGTAAGTGGGTCGGCTTTCAATTGGTCTTTTGATCGCAACAGGTTTGCTGCTCACCGCCTATTTCGGCTTGTTGGCTTGGCGCATTTCAGACGACAGAGATGCCGACATCACCGGTGGAATTCCGCACGATACATACGGATGGAAGCCGAGGTCGGCCAACTGATCGGCCGCCCTCTTGCGCTCGCCCTCCGGTTGCGAAATGCTATGCTGTAACAGGGGGAACAAAATGGCCGTCAACTGGCGCGAATACGCGAAAGGCGTGGAGAAGCAGCTCGAGCAATTGAGACGCGACCTTGAGCCGCTCGAATCAGGAAGAATGAAGCTTGGCGAGCGCGAAGGGAGCAGCGCCTGGAGAGACGTCACCCAGGAGGCAATCGATCGCCGGCGGGCTTGACGGGCCCGTCAGCCCACCTTGCGCTCGAGCTGGATCACGTTGGCGCCGAAGAGGAATTCGGCCCAATCACGCATCAGCGCGCGCCGCTTCTCAAGCTTCTGGCCGCGTTGGTAGGCCGCGGTGGTTTCGCTCTTGTATTTGTGCGCCAGCGCTGCTTCCCGGACACCGTCGGGATAGTCGGTACATTCCTCCGCCCAAGTCGCAAAGGTCGAGCGGAAGCCGTGCACGGTCACATGGCTGTAACCCAGACGATCGAGCACCGCGAGCATGGCGTTTTCGGAGAACGTCCGCCGTCGGGATTCGTAAAGATGAGATCGCCTTGGCTGCCGTCTCGCATTTGATCGAGGATCGCAAGTGCCGGCTCTGTGAGCGGCACATGGTGATCCTGGTCCATCTTCATTCGCTCGCCTGGGATCTTCCAAACCGAGTCCGGACGATCGATCTCTATCCAACCGGCCTCGATCGCCTCGTTCGTCCGGCAGGTGGTGAAGATGACGAACCGCAGCATCTGCGCTGCCGTGCCCGCGGCGCCGGCGAGCGCCTGCATGAAGGCGGGCGCCTCGGCATAGGGCAATGCCGGGTGATGCCGGACTGAACCGCCCTCTTCGGCCGCTTGGGTAGCTTCTCGCGCAACTGCTTGGTGAGCTCGGCCGGGTTGCGGAAGTCGGGATCGTCGATGTTGACGTTCTTCGCGATGATCGTCTCAATCCGGCCGCGGACCCGGTTGGCGGTCTCCCGCTTCTCGACCCAGATTGGCTTGAGCAGATCGTGGACGTGGCTCGGCTTGATTTCCGGAATGGTGAGCTTGCCGATCTTCAGTGACGACGGCCATTGGTCACAGTGCTTCTCGCTCCAGGTCGACCAGTTGGAGCGGATGTAGATCTCGGCGCATTCCGCGAAGGTCGGCAGCTCGGCGACGATCTCGGCCGCTTTCGCCTCCACCCGCGCCGCCCGCCTGTCCTTGACGATGTCCACCGCCGGCGTGCTGCGATCGCCCTTGACCCGGAGCCGCGCTGCGTCGCGTGCCAGGCGCGCATCCTTCAGCGAGACGTCCTTAAACGAGCCCAGGCCATGCCAGCGCTCTTTGCCGTCTATCCAATATCAGTAGGCCCAATTTTTCGACGTCGCGCCGACGACGATCAGGTAGAGCCCGTCACCGTCTGCGTATTTGCCGGACTTAGTCTCGCGCTCTACGTGGAGTGATTTGAGCTTGCCTGCCATGTGTTCCCCTCCGAGCAAGCCGTCCTCCGAACCCACGGGCCAAATCTACGGTGCTTGCTCGAATTGCAGAGAACATCTGCGAACACGCTAGTACAGCGTTTTGGAGCAATCGATTGATTTTACTGTGGATTCCGAACGGCCACGAACAGTGGAGAACAATATACTGGCGGAAGGGGTGGGATTCGAACCCACGGTACCCTTGCGGGCACGCCGGTTTTCAAGACCGGTGCCTTAAACCACTCGGCCACCCTTCCAAGCTCGGAATTGCTGTCGCTTAACGCAGTCGGTGGCGCAAGGCAACGCGAAGTTGGGGGCCTCCCCGAGCTCGAATTTTTCTCCGACCCTCGCCTGTCAGGCGAGCGTCAGGCTGATCCTCTAGCTTGGGCACGCCTCGGCCGCTTCATCAAAGGCCGAACCCTCAGCAATCCCAGACACTGGCGACACCTCCCAGGGTGTCGCTGGTTGCGAGGCCCGGTTGGATTCGCCTCCATTTCCGGGCCTCGTTTGGCTGCCTACAAAAGAAAACGCGGCGCCCCGTCAGGAGCACCGCGCGAAGTTTTCTTTGTTGCGCTGTTTTCAGTAGCCGCAGGACGCGCAGCCGGTCGCCACCGGGGCGTAATAGGAATAGCCCGGCGAGACCATCTCGACGCGCTGGCGCGTGGCGTATTGCGGCGGGATGCGCTCGTACTGGACGCTCGGCGGCGCCACCATCACGGTCTGCGGGACCATCACGGTGCGATACTGCGCGGGCGCGCGATGCGCGACCGTGGCGCCGGGCGAAACCATCACGGTCTCGTCGACGGTGCGGTATTGCGGCTGCACATATTGCTGCTGATAGCAGGTCGTGCACGGCGGCGGCGTGTAGCAATTGTAGCAGCCGGCGGAGGCCGCGCCCGTCATCGAAATCGCGGCGACGGCCGCGGAGAAAACGACAGCAAGAGTACGAGACATTGTGGTGGTGCCCCAGTTGCCCGAAATGGATTTTGATCCGAAGGTCGCAGCAGTATACGCCGCGAAATCCTGGGCTGCCGAAGTACGTCGGGGCATCCTTAACGCGAGCGGCCGTTTTTTGCCGATCGCTAAGAACTTGTTGACCATGCGTGAGACGTGACCGCGGCAGTCGCGATCACACCTCACGCAAGACGCTGTTACTTCGAGCGCCGCTTCACTTCACGCACCGCGCCGCGCGCGGCGCTGGTGGTGAGCGCGGCATAGGCCTGGAGCGCGGTCGAGACGTTGCGCTTGCGATTGGTCGCCTGCCAGGCGGCATCGCCCTTCGCCTCTTCCGCCGCGCGGCGCTTGGCGAGCTCCTCGTCGGAGACCTCCAGGCTGATGCTGCGGTTCGGAATGTCGATCGCGATGCGGTCGCCGTCGCGCACCAGACCGATGTTGCCGCCTTCGGCGGCTTCCGGCGACAGATGGCCGATCGAAAGACCGGACGAGCCACCGGAGAAACGTCCGTCGGTGACGAGCGCGCAGGCTTTGCCGAGGCCCATCGATTTCAGATAGCTGGTCGGATAGAGCATCTCCTGCATGCCGGGACCACCGCGCGGGCCTTCGTAGATGATGACCACGATCTCGCCGGCGACGACCTTGCCGCCCAAAATGCCCTCCACCGCAGCGTCCTGGCTCTCGAACACGCGGGCGGGGCCTGCGAATTTCAGGATCGAGGCGTCGACGCCGGCGGTCTTCACAATGCAGCCGTCCTGCGCGAGGTTGCCGTAGAGCACGGCGAGGCCGCCGTCCTTGCTGAAGGCGTGCTCGAGGTTGCGGACCACGCCCTTCTCACGATCGGTATCGAGCTCGTCGTAGCGGCGCTCCTGGCTGAAGGCGACCTGCGTCGGGATGCCGCCGGGCGAGGCACGGAAAAAGGTGCGCACCGTTTCGCTCTTGGAGCGCTTGACGTCCCAGCGCTCCAGCGCGTCGCTCATGGTTGGCGCATGAACGGTCGGCACTGACGTGTTGATCAGGCCGGCGCGATCGAGCTCGCCCAAAATGCCCATGATGCCGCCGGCGCGATGCACGTCCTCGACATGCACGTCGGCAACTGACGGCGCGACCTTGCACAACACGGGCACGCGGCGCGACAGGCGGTCGATGTCGCGCATGGTGAACTCGACCTGCCCTTCATGGGCGGCGGCAAGCAGATGCAGCACGGTGTTGGTCGAGCCGCCCATCGCGATGTCGAGCGTCATCGCGTTCTCGAACGCCTTGAAGTTCGCGACATTGCGCGGCAGCACCGAGGCATCGTCCTGCTCGTAGTAGCGGCGCACGATATCGACGATGGTATGACCGGCCTCGACGAACAGGCGCTTGCGGTCGGCATGGGTTGCGACGACCGTGCCGTTGCCGGGCAGCGCAAGACCAAGTGCTTCAGTGAGGCAGTTCATCGAATTGGCCGTGAACATGCCCGAGCACGAGCCGCAGGTCGGGCACGCCGAGCGCTCGATCACCTTGACGTCTTCATCGCTGACCTTGGAGTCGGCGGCCGCGACCATGGCATCGATCAGGTCAACCGCCTTGGTCTTGCCCTGGAGTGTGACTTTGCCGGCCTCCATCGGCCCGCCTGAGACGAACACCGCGGGGATGTTGAGGCGCAGCGCCGCCATCAGCATGCCGGGCGTGATCTTGTCGCAATTGGAGATGCAGACGAGGCCGTCGGCGCAATGGGCGTTGGCCATGTATTCGACGCTGTCGGCGATCAGCTCGCGCGACGGCAGGCTGTAGAGCATGCCGTCATGACCCATGGCGATGCCGTCATCGACCGCGATGGTGTTGAACTCCTTGGCGACGCCACCGGCCTGCTCGATCTCGCGTGCGACGAGCTGGCCGAGATCCTTCAGGTGGACGTGGCCGGGCACGAACTGGGTGAAGGAGTTGACGACCGCGATGATCGGCTTGCCGAAATCCGCATCCTTCATGCCGGTCGCGCGCCAGAGGCCGCGGGCGCCCGCCATGTTGCGGCCGTGGGTGGTGGTGCGGGAGCGATAGGCTGGCATGGCGGTTTCCGTCCTCGGTTTGGCTGGCCGGGCGGCGAAAATTCGAGCCGCCTCAGGCCTTTCCGGCCGGATAGCGCACAGGATGGGCTGGCGCAACGGGAACTTGGTCCCGACAAGGCTGGATCGGCCTATCGCAGGCCTCCCCTGCTCTCGGCGCGGCCTATTTTATGGCGGCGTCGGCGCGAGACAGGCGCCACAGCTAGCGCTTCGGCTTGGGCAGCACAACTCTCCCCTGGGAGGCAATGCCGCCCCACTTGGCGGACCATCCGACTTCCGAGGTCGAGGATGGCTCGATGCCTGTGGGACCCCGGGCACTTTGCAGTGCAAACAGGGCGCCCTGGGGATCGACGCATCGCGCGATCCAGCACCCATCAGGCAATTCGATCGGCCCCTGGAGGATCCGGCCTCCACCAGCATTCACCTGCTTCGTCGCAGCGCCGATGTCGTCGACATTGAAGTAATGCAGCCAGCTCGGCTGCGCTACACTCGGAAGTTTTGTGAGCACGCCGCCGACGGTCTGCCCACCTGCCGAAAACAATTGATACAAGTTCGCTGGATCGGTTTGAGCGTCGGCCTTCTGCCAACCGAACAGCTCTCTGTAGAACTCGAAGATCACGGTCCGGTCGGCGGCCATTAGCTCATGCCAGCCAACGTGCCCCGGCGCGTCCAGCCGGCCCGGTTTCCGGCGGCCATATGTCGGTTCCTCGATCAGTCCGAACGTCGCTTTCTGCGGATCGGCAACGACTGCTATTCGGCCAATATTGGTGTCGGTCGGCGGCACGAAGACCGCGCCACCGAGACGTCCGACCTGCGCGGCGATCCCGTCCAAATCGTCGACCGCGACGTAACCCATCCATCTCGGCGTGGCCCCCAATCGCCGCCCCTCTTCCGGCAGATCCATAAGTCCGCCGACCGGCGCGCCGCCGCTACGAAGCACCGTGTAAGCCAGCTCCGGAGTTGACTCATCCTTCAAATCCCAGCCGACGACCTCGCGATAAAATGCGCTTGCTGCCACGACATCCGTGGTCAGGAGTTCATACCAAGCGAAGCGCTCCGGTTGATCCACGCCAATCTCTCCGTTCACGCTTCGGTGCACTTGCGGCACTGCACCAAGTTGCACGCGCGCAGAGTGCCTGGATCGTCGATGCGCTCTGTCAACGCAGCGTGCCGATACTGTTCATGAAGATGAATGTATCCTGAACATGCGGCACCATGTTTTTGTGCGCGTGATTGTTGCTTGCCTTATTTCCAGGGCGTAGACTTACCGTGGCTGGGATGCTTCTTGCAATGCTCGGAGGTTCGACTATGCGGCAGGCGAAGCAGACTTCTAAAGGGAAGAAGCGAGTCACCAAAGTCGCCGTGCCGGCGTTCGGAGCCGCAGGGTTGACGTTTTCGCTAGCGGGAAGCGCATTGGCGTCTGCCGTGCCGACACCCGACGTACGACAATTGCCGAACTTTGGATCGGATCAGGCCATCACGTTCGGTGAAGAGGAAATGGCCGACGTCAGTCTCGCCACGTTCCATCTCTTCGACAAGGAAGATGTGGCTGGCCGCGTGCAGGTGGCCTGGCGCGGATGCGGCGGTTGTCGCGGATGCGGCGGCTGTCGGGGATGCCGGGGCTGCCGATGTGGCGTCGGTTGCCGATGTGCCGTTGGTGTTGTGGGATGCGCCGTATCATGCGCGGGTTGCTGCGCATCGTGGGGCCGCTGCCGCTGGTGCTAGGCCTCGGCGCGTTCCGAATGGCGTGTCCACAAGCCGATATATCATTATATCATTGGCCGGCCCGAGAAAGGGTCCGGCCAATTGCTTGGTTTCGCTACTGCGCTTGCGCCGGCGATCTGACGTAACGGCAACAGGATCAGCGTGCTGACTCAATGACGGCCAACCGCAAGACCCGCGTTGCGCGGCAGACCCGCAAAGACCTTCTCCGATTTGCACCGAACTTCACCGCCTACGTACTGCCTCCCGATGCGGTTTGCCTCTATTCCGAGCACCGCAAGTTCTTCCTGCACGGCGAACTCTACTACGCCTTGGCTACTGTGATCGGGCAACATGGCAAGGCCAGGCCGGAGATCATTCGCCTGCTTTCGAAGCGCTTTCCGGTCGACAAGATCGAGGAGGCGATCAAGCGGCTGCTTGATCGACGGTATGTCATTGCACGGACCACCCCGCAAGCATTTGACGAGACCGTCGGCGGTTTCTGGGCAAGCCTCGGCCTGTCTCCGGAGGTCGCGGAACAGAACCTTCGCAATTGCCCCGTGCAGGTCGAGGCGATTGACGTCAAAGGCGCCAAGGAGCTGACCGCAGCCTTGAGTAAGCTCGGCGTTCAAATCGCCAAGCGCTCGCCGAAGCTCACGATCACGTTGGTGAACGATTATCTTGACCGGCGGCTCGGCGACCTGAATCAGGAACGTGTGGCCGGCAAGACGCCCTGGCTGCTGGTGCAGCCGTCCGGCGCATTTCCGCTGGTCGGGCCCGTGTTCAAGCCGGGCGAGAGCGCCTGCTGGACCTGCCTGTTCGATCGCATGATCCGCAACCGGGAGATCAAGGGGTTTCTTGACCGGGCACCGGCGCGCGCGGTCGCCGTATCGTCACTTGTCAGCGAAAGCGTCGGACGGACCGCAATCCATTTCGCGGCCGTCGAGATTGCCAAGGCAATCGCCTCGGGCTTTCGCACCGATCTGCACGATCACATCGCAAGCTTCGACCTGGCCGGCGCCGTCATCGCCAAGCACTACGTCGCGCGACGCCCGCAATGTCCGACCTGCGGCAGCAAGAAGCTGCACAACCCGCGCCGATCTCCGGCCCTGGTCGAGATCGCCGAGGGCAAGAGGCTCGTCATGACCAGCGGTGGATATCGCACCGTGACGTCGCGGGCGACGGTGTCGCGCTTCCGCAAGCATGTGAGCCCGCTGACCGGCGTGGTGAGCCGGCTCGAGCGGATCGAGGCCGATCTGCCGATGAATACCAATTACTTCGCCCAGCATAATTTCTCCGCGCCGGCCCACAACATCGACCAGCTCCGGTCCGGCTTGAGCGGCGGCAGTTTCGGCAAGGGCTCGACCGCCGAGCAGGGCGAGGCCAGCGCGCTGATGGAGTCGATCGAGCGCTATTCGGGCATTTTCCAGGGCGATGAGATCAGGACCACGCGCCGCTTTGGCGATTTCGCGCCTGGCGAGGCGCTTCTTCCCAACGATATCCAGCTCTTCAGCGAAACGCAGTTCAAGAACAGGTTTCTCCAGCAGCCCGACGATTCCCATCCGGTTCCCGAGCCGTTCGATCCCTCGACGAGGACCGAGTGGTCGCCGGTCTCATCGTTGCGCGACAAGCGATTCAAATATCTGCCGACTGGCCTTCTGTACTTCTTCTACGGCGGCTTTCACACGGATTCCAACGGCTGCGCGGCCGGCAACACCCGCGATGAAGCCATTGTCCAGGGCTTCCTCGAACTGATCGAGCGCGATGCCTACGCGATCTGGTGGTACAACCGGGTACAGCGCGCCGAGGTCGACCTCGAGCAATTCGACGATTTCTATGTCCGGGATCTTCGGGCTCAATTTGCGGAAGCCGGGCGCAAGCTGTGGGTGCTCGACATCACCAGCGATCTCGGCATTCCGACCTACGTGGCGATCATGCACTGGATGCAGAATGGTCACGAGAATATCGAGTTCGGTTCCGGCGCGCATTTCGACCGCCACATAGCGCTGCTGCGCTCCCTCACCGAGCTGACCCAGTTCATGTCCGTCGGCATGATGGGCGGCGCAAGCGGCGAGAAGCCGAGCCTTGACGGTGTCACGCCGCTGCGCCTGGAAGACTACCCGTTCCTGATACCGAGCGACCGCCCGATCGTCCCGCCGGCGCCGAGCCTCAAGCTTCATGACAATACGCGTGACCAGGTCATTGCCTGCGTCGAGATCGCCGCCCGTGCGGGCTACGATTTCCTCGTGCTTGACCAGACACGGCCCGACGTCGAGGTTCCCGTCGTCAGGGTGCTCGTTCCGGGCTTGCGTCATTTCTATCGCCGCTTCGCGCCTGGCCGCCTTTACGATGTGCCGGTGAAACTCGGATTGTTGGACCGGCCGCGACTGGAAAGCGAACTAACCACGTTCCTTCCGCACACCTGAAGGGCTGCTCTTTGCGCGCTCCCCGGAAAAAGCAGACCAGGAAGATCGCGCCGGACATTGCTGCCCGATTGAGCCATCGCTTCTCCCTTCAGATGCAGATGGACGGAAACATCGCCGCCGCTCTGGGCGACTATTCCGTCAACCTCGGACAGTTCAGCGCGGCCGCGATGGATCGCGCGCGACATCTGAGTACCGGCCTTCCGCTCGCGTCCTTTGCAGGCAAGAGCATCCTCGCCAGGGAAGTCGACGCCCTGGTGAATCGGTTGGCCCGGCAGGGGCTGCTGGAATACCGCCTCTCCTCCTCGCGTGACGGGCAGGACCTCGTGGTCATCGAGCCCCAAGTCGCCGAATACTGGCCGCGACGTGCGAAGCTCGGCAGCCGTGATACCGTTGTGTTGTCGCGTTTTGCCTATCTGCGCCGGCGCGGCAATGAGATGGTGCTGGAATCGCCACGCGCCGGGGCGCTGTTCCGGATTGGCGATCCCGCCATCGCCGCTACCCTTGCTGCACTGGCGCAGCCTCGGAAGATCAACAAGCTCAAGCTACCGGCTGCCTCCTCTACGCTCTATCTGCTTGAACTGTTGCTGGACAGCCAGATCCTGCTCAAGCTCGATGCGAAAGACGGCGACGGCCTCCGGGTGAATGAAGGCAACGGCAATCTCGTTCTCTGGGATTTCCATGATCTGGTGTTTCACACGCGGAGCACGGAGGGCCGGCAAGCCAATCCGGTCGGCGCCGCCTTCACCTATGCGAGCGTCGTTCCGCCGCCGCCCGCCGTGCGTCCGCCCTGGCCCGGCAGCAAGATCGACCTGCGTAAATTCTCTTCCTCCGAACCGAACACTCCCTTCTCGAAACTGTTGCGCGAACGCCATTCGACGCGGGATTTCGACGACAAGCATCCGGTCACGCTCGGCGAACTCGCGCAGTTTCTCGACACCACCGCGCGCGTCGTGTCCGAATGGAAGAGCGGCTCGTATTTTGACGGCGGTTCCGAGGTCACCTACAGCACACGGCCTTATCCGTCGGCGGGCAGCGCCTATGAGTTGGAATTGTACCTGACGGTCTCGAGCTGCGAAGGGCTTGCGCGCGGACTCTACCACTACGATGCAGGGAGCCACGCGCTGGTCGCGATCAGCGCCTCCGCTCAACAACTCCAGACGCAGTCGGCGGCAGCCCAGTTTGCTATGGACGCGCCTGGTCAGCCGCAAATCCTGATCACGATCGCTGCGCGCTTTGGCCGGATCTCCTGGAAATATAGCGCAATTGCATACTCGTTGATCCTGAAGGATGTCGGCAGCCTGATCCAGACATTCTACCTGGCCGCGGCCGATATGGGCCTCGGCGGCTGTGCTATTGGCAGCACCAACATCGATCTGTTCGCGAAGATGACGGAGCTGGAATTCCATGTCGAGGGCCCGGTCGGTCAATTCGCGCTCGGGCGCGGCAGGAAGCCGGAGATCCAAGATTAGAAGCGGCTCTCCGACGGCAAATCGGCGCGCCTCAGGCCAGTCGCGCTATTGCAGGGTCGGATCGAGCCGGTCGCGCAGCCAGTCGCCGATCACGGAGACGGCCAGCGTGGTCACCACGATCGTGGCGGCCGGCGCCAGCATGATCCAGGGCGCCCGGGTGAGGTACTCGCGGCCATACCCGACCATGTTGCCGAGGCTGGTCATCGGTGGCTGCACGCCGAGGCCAAGAAAAGACAGGCCGGACTCCATCAGGATCACCTCGGGGAAGACCAGCGTGGTCGAGACGATCAAGGTCGAGGCGATGTTGGGCAGGATATGCCGCAGATAAATCCGCGCCGGCGTCGCGCCGAGCTGGCGGACGGCGGCGGCGTAGCCTTGCGCATTGGCGGAAATCGCAAGGCCGCGGGCAATGCGGGCATAGCGCTCCCAACCGAACAGCCCCATCAGACCAATGAGTAGCGGCAGCGAATTGCCGAAGAAGGCCAGCACCGCGAGTGCCATGATCAGGAAGGGCATGCTGGCCTGGAAATCGGTCAGCATCAGCACGAGCTGTTCGACGGTCCCGCGGAAGTGCGCGGCGAGGAAGCCGAGCGTGGTGCCGACGATCGCCGAGATCGCTGTCGCACCGAAGGCGATCAGGAGCGAAATACGGATGGAGACGAGGAGCCGCGACAGCACGTCGCGTCCGAGTTCGTCCGTGCCGAACCAGTGCGCAAAATTGCCGGGTGCTGAGAGGCGATTGCGCAGGTCGAGTTGGGTGTAGCCATAGGGCGCGATCTTCTCGGCGAAAGCGGCGATGACCAGCATCGCGATGATCCAGGCAACCGCGATTCCGACCGACACCGGGATCGCCGGCAGGTTGATGCGGCGGCGAATAGCCGCGTCCTTCAGCATCGCGTCGGTCATGCGTGGGCTCCCTTCGCGCGCAGGCGCGGATCGAGGAAGCCGTAGAGGAAGTCGACGATCAGGTTCGACGTCACCATGGTCATCGCCACCAGCAGCAGGATGCATTGCACGACGGCGAGGTCGCGGTTGGCGACGGCCACGACGAGCAGGCGCCCTACCCCGGGCCACGAAAATACGCTCTCGACCACGACCGCGCCTGCAATCAACGTGCCCACCATGAAGCCCAAAATGGTGACCGTCGGGATCGCGGCGTTCGGCAGCGCATGCGAAATCACGACCCTATGCCAGGGTACGCCTTTCGCCGACGCTGTACGGATATAGGGCTGGCCCAGCACTTCCAGCATCGCGCTGCGCGTGAAACGCGCCAGCACAGCCGCACCGCCGAGGCTCAGCGTCGCGATCGGCAGGATGGCGTGGCGCCAGCTGTCCTGTCCACCCGACGGCAGCCATCCAAGCTGCACGGCGAAGACGAGCACGAGCAGCAGCGCAAGGACAAAACTCGGCACGGTGAAGCCGGCCACCGCCGTCATCATCACGGCGCGGTCGATCGCGGAGCCGCGGTGCAGCGCGGCGTAGATGCCGGCCGGAATGCCGAGCGCCACCTTGAACGCGAAGGCCGGCAAGGTCAGCGCCAGCGTCGCCGGGATCCGCTCCAGCACGAGTTCGATCGCAGGCCTTCCGTCGCGCATGGAGCGGCCGAGCTCGCCCTTGGCGATGGCGCTGAAGTAGTCAAGATATTGGAACCAGATGGGATCATCGAGGCCCCAGGCTTTTCGGAAGGCGGCAATGACTTCCGGCGGCGCTTCCGGTCCCAAAATCATCAGCGCGGGATCGCCCGAGAGACGCAGCACGACGAAGGCGAAGGTGACGACGAGGACGATCGTCAGGGCCGCGCGTCCGATGCGAATGGCGAAATAGCGTCCCATCAGGCCGCGTCCCGCGTCTCGGCCTGCGGCCCGGTTACAAGATGGCAGGCGACCTGCCGGTCACCACCGACAGCCGAGAGAACCGGCGCCTCGGTCGCGCAACGCACAAACGCGCGCGGGCAGCGCGGATGGAATGCGCAGCCTTGGGGCCGCGCCGCGGGGTTCGGCGGATCGCCTGACAGCACGATGCGGCCCGCGCTGCGGCGGCCCGGCGCGGGCGATGCCGAGACCAGCGCTTGCGTGTACGGGTGTTCCGGTCGCGCAAAGAGATCGTCGGCGCTGCCGATTTCGACGATGCGGCCGAGATACATGACTGCGACCACATTGCTGATCTGCCGGATAACGCGCAGATCGTGACTGATGAACAGCAGCGTCAGCGAAAGCTGCGCCTGGAGATCGGCGAGCAGGTTCACCACCTGCGCCTGGATCGAGACGTCGAGCGCGCTGACCGGCTCGTCGCAGACCAGGAAATCGGGTTTTGTCGAAAGCGCCCGCGCCAGCACGATGCGCTGGCGCTGCCCGCCGGAGAGCGCGCCCGGATAGCGCGCGCCGTGCGCCGGCGTCAGCTCAACCGCGCGCAGCAATTCGCGGACGCGGTCGTCGCGCTCAGTGGTCGTCCCGAGACCGTGAATGTCCAAGGGCTCACGGATCTGGGCCGCGACCGGCAAGCGCCGGTCGAGCGCACCCAGCGGATCCTGAAAGATCATCTGCATGCGCGCCCGTTGCGCGCGCCACGCGACGGTTCCGGGCGCAGCCATCGGCTTGCCGTCGAATCGCACGTCGCCACGATCCGGCGGCTCGAGACCGAGCACGATGCGGCC
>WNGR01006906.1_pt1 | contig 21184 bp, 28 predicted proteins | sample 5407581 | NCBI WGS metagenome assembly WNGR01 (sample SAMN13153383, study PRJNA577476) | soil metagenome | isolation source: 80 cm soil or saprolite under Garry oak tree replicate 2 | place: USA:California | collected 2016-06-15
TGATGTGGCCCGGGTGCAGGACCACCGCGGGCACGCCGCCGGCCAGCGTCTCCTCGATCTCCGCCTTGCCCGTGCCGTACTCGCCGTAGGCGGTCCGCGGCTCCTCCTCGGTGACCGGCACCCGCAGCGCGGGACCGTGCACCCAGATGGTCCCGCAGTGGACCAGCAGCGGCCGGGACGGCCGCAGCGCGTCGACGAGCTGCCGGGCCGAGGCGGGCGTGAAGCAGATCAGGTCGATGACCACATCCGGCCGCAGCGCCGCGATCCTGGCGCCGAACCTTCCCTGCTCATCCTCCCCGTCCCGGTCCACCGCCACCCTGGTCACCGAACCCCACTGCGGGCTCGCCTGGTACGGCTCCCGCGCGCCGCGGCTCAGGGCGATCACCTCATGGCCGCCGCGCGCCAGCCGCGGCACCAGGTAGCTGCCGATATGCCCGGTGGCTCCGATGACGACGACGCGGCTCATCCAGCGGTCCCTTCGGCGAAAGCGACAGTCACGCCATCCTCCCAGGAACCGCCAACCCCGTGGATGAGGACGAACCGGGCGGCCATCAGTCAGCGGCCACGGCGGCGAGCGCGTCGGCGACCTTCCGTGGCTCGGTGATCATGAGGTCGTGTCCGGTATCGATGTCCCACAGCCGGCCTGACGCGCGAGCCTTCTCCATGAGATCGGGGTCGCGCGTGGCGAGGGTGGCGGAGCAGACGATGTGGTACTGGGGAATCCTGGCGTATCCGGCCTCGTTGCGGAGTTCCAGCTTCTGCTCGAAGCACTTCCAGGGATGGCCGGTCAGCCGGCCGGCCATCCAGGCTAGATCGGCAGGGTCGGTGACACCGTAGAACGTCCCGGCCTCAGGCGAGGGAAGCAGGATCAGTTCCACGCCGTCGACCGTCTGGCCGGCCGGGCGTGCCATCTCGATCACAGGGCCCGCCACGTCGACCAGGGACTGCCCGTTCTCCGGGTTGGCCGCATCGAGATAGACGAGCTTGCCCACCCGGTCCGAGGCCCTGTCGCCCACGCCGGTGATGACCATCCCGCCGTAGCTGTGACCGACCAGGATCACCTCGCGCAGGTCCTCGTAGTGGAGCACCGCCGAGATGTCCTGGATGTGCAGGTTCAGATCCACGTGCGGGCCGACCAGATGGGACCGCTCGCCGACTCCGGTCATGGTCGGTGCGTGCACCTCGTGGCCGGCTTCCCGGAGCAGCCGGGCGAGGCGCTGATAGCACCAGCCTCCATGTCCTCCCCCGTGGACCAGCACGAACGTTGCCACATCGGCTCCCCTCCGTGACCCAGGCCAGCCACGGTGACCTCGCGGGCGGGCTAATACGGTATCGACGTTACCGGTATATCGTGGTACCTGCAAGGTCCCAGGGAGGTCGTCCGCCAGCCGTGCCCCGCGAACAATCACCGGCGACGAGTGACGCGATCCTTGCCGCCGCGATGACACTTCTCGAGTCGGGCGGTTACGAGGCCGTTCAGGTCCGGGAAGTGGCGCGCCGGGCGCACGTGTCACTTGCGTCCATCTACCGGCGCTACCGGACCAGAGACGATCTGATCGTGGCCGCCCTGGAGCGGTGGATGGCCGCCAACAGCCATGCTCCCGTCCCCGCAGCGCCACCCGGCGAATCGCTCTACGACGGGCTCATGCGGATCTTCCAGCACGTGTTCGAACCTTGGGAGAAATCTCCCTGGATGCTCGAGGCCTATCACAGGGCGGCCGCGAACCCCGCCGGTGCCCGGCTCAGGCGCCAGGGCGCCAAGGCCATCGTCCCGGCGGCGCGGCATCTGCTCGATGACCGTAATGCCGAATACGTCGCCGATGTCGAGAACATCCTCACCAACATGGCCTATGCCGTGACCGGCCGTTTCATCGAGGGGCAGATCCCCATCACCGCCATCCTCCCGGCGCTCGAGCGTGCCGTCTACCGGCTCACTGCTGACAACCAGGAAGAACGAACCAGAGGCGGCGACCAGACATGAAAAGCAATCCGCAAAGGCCGGCACCATGCAGTTCGTCACGCCACACGCAGGACCTGCGCTTGCGGCCGCCCGGCTGACTCTTAGCGGTCCGCCGCCCCAGCCGCTCAGCTACTGGGCGGCCGGCGCGTTCCAGTCGAGGAGCTGGACGATGACGCCATTAGGGTCCGTGACCTGGAACGCGCGCTCGCCCCAGGGCTCTTCGCGCAACGGCATGGTGATGTGCACGCCCTCTGCGCGCAGGCGGGCCAGTTCGCCCTCGAGGTCCTCGACGGCGAACGCGAGGATCAGGCCGGCGGCGTGGGTGTCGCGCTGGTCCTCGGGCAGCAAGGGCAGGCCGCGGCGCAGGAAGATGACGTTCATCCCGGCGTCCTCGCGTGCCAGCGAGGCGAAGCCGTCGGCGGCCATCTCCTGCCGGAAGCCGAAGTGGCTGGTCAGGAACGCCGCAGAGGCGGGCACATCGGCGACGTTGAGGGATACGGCGGAAGCGGTGATCTGCACGGTAGGGCTCCTCGGGCCGGGTAAGCGGGGCGACAATCAACACTGTACCTAGTACAATGTACTTCGTACAATAAAAGTATGCGGGAGAATGTTCCGATGCCCACCGAATACAGCAGCGGCGGCGACCCGGCGCGCACCCTGCAGCTGCTCTGGCGTGAGCCCGTCCCCGCGGACTCCCGGCGCGGACCGCGCCAGGGCCTAAGTGTCGAGCGGGTCGCCACGGCCGCGATCGCCCTGGCGGACAGCGACGGCCTGGGCTCAGTCACCATGCGTGCGGTCGCCCACGCCCTCGGCGTGGTGCCGATGTCGCTGTATACCTACGTGCCGGGCAAGGCCGAGCTACTCGACCTGATGCTTGACACGGTCTACCGCCAGATGCCCCGCGGCGACCTGTCCGGCATGCCGTGGCGCGAGCGCCTGGCCGCCGTCGCCCAAGCGAACCGCGACCTGTTCACTTTGCACCCCTGGATCGCCGAGGTCTCCACCAGCAGGCCCCCGCTCGGCCCTGGGCTCATGGCCAAATACGAGCACGAGCTTCAGGCGTTCGCGGGCCTCGGGCTCGATGACGTCGAGATGGACGCCGCCCTGACCTTCCTGCTCGGCTTCGTCCAGGCCACCGCGCGCTCGGCCGCCGAGGCCGCCGCCCGGCAGGACAGCGCGATGAGCGAGGAGCAATGGTGGGCCGCCAACGCCCCCCTGCTCGCCCGGGTCTTCGACGAGACGAAGTACCCCACGGCCTCCCGCGTCGGCGCCGCCGCAGGCGCCGCCCACGGCGCGGCCTATGAACCCGACCACGCCTACACCTTCGGCCTGCAACGCGTCCTCGACGGCCTCGGCATCCTCATCGACACCAGCGGCACCTGACCCGCACCCCTTTTGCTCCGCGTCTGCGACCGCACCGCCCGCAACTGACAGGGCCGCCGGACATCCGTGGCGCACGGCGCTGGGGAGCTGCCCGGATGGTTAGGGTGGTGCGGTGCGCACCTATTACGATATCGAGGAATCCGATGCCTACCTTGGTGCCGTGACCTGCTGCTCAGGCGGGTTGAGGCCTGGGCCAGGGCGAACGGCCTGGTGATGTCGCTCCCGCTGGCCGGAGCCTCCAGCGGGTGGATATGGTCCGCGCCGTGCGCGATTCGAGCTATCCGGCACGCGGAACGCTAGAGGATTTCCGGGTCCTCGTCGCCGAGCCGATCCTTAGCGCGCCGCCCCGGCTGCGCGCAGTCCGGAACGCCTCCGCGCGGGATCCCCGGCCGCACAAACGCCGCGGTCACTGACGCCGCGGATCTGGCCCGGTAACCAGGTCGTCGGCTTGACCCGCCAGTTTTATTGAACTGTTTCTCGTTGAGGCCATTGAAGTTATATGCAGCGGCCGATCTTCGCGGGCTGGACCAAGACTTCACCTGCACGTCGATGGCAGGCGAGGCCGCTCGCTCATCCCGCCTCCGAGTCGTACCCGTAGATTAGTACGGATGCTGGCGAGCTCAGGTCTGGGAAGTAGCGTCTGCGGCGAGCCGACTTTTGTCGGCGATCTCTGCAGTTGCGCAAGTAACGCCCGTGCCCAAGTGGCACCGGGCGCCAGAGGCGTGGCAGCGCCCCGTTAACCCACGACAGTGCCGATGATGGTATCAATCGTGATACCATCGTGAACATGGCGATGACACTGCGGCTGGCCGATGATGAGACTGAGGGCCTGCGGCGGCGCGCTGAGCTCGAGCACCGGTCGATGCAGGAAGTAGCCCGCCAGGCCATCCGGGAGTACGTCGAGAACCACAGCCGCGCCGAACTCCTGGACCGCGTCCTTGATGAGGAGCTACCCCGGTACGCCGAGGCCCTGGAGCGGCTTGGCCAGTGATCTTCCTGACCCTGCCTGAGCTGGTCCACGTCGCCGAGCGCACGCTCGGACCCGATTACGCGGTGCGCGACTACGGCCTGCTGGAAGCCGCTCTGGCTCGTCCGCAGGCTACCGCTTTCGGCAAGGACGCCTATCCCACGCTGGATGCCAAGGCTGCTGCGCTGCTTCACTCGCTGGCCCGGAATCACGCGCTCATCGACGGCAACAAGCGGCTCGCGCTGGCCGCGCTCATCGCCTTCTACGGCCTCAACGGGCGCCGCCTGACGCTCACCAACGACGCCGCCTACGACCTGGTGATGAACGTCGCCTCGGGGCACCTCGACAGCGTTGACGAGATAGCCGCCGTCCTCCACCGCGCCACGCAACCCCGCAACTGACGCAGCGGCTTGAAGATCCAGGTCACGGCCGCGACTTTGATCCCTTGCCCGCGGACCGGATCTCCCAGCGCCGCTTGTCTTTCACCAGGCGTTTCACCGCCTCGGCGCAGGTCAGCTTCGTGCCGCCGGGCAGCGTGATCATGAAGCTGGAGGCGACCCGCAGCACGTAGGCCTGGCGTTCGGCCTCCAGGAACTCCCGCAACAGGGTGCATCCGCCGTAGACCTCGTCCCCGCAGATGAAATCGGACCTCACGCCGTCGGCGCAGCAGTCAGCGCAGATATCGATGGCCAGCTGCCCCTTCGTGCGGAACCCCAGGTCCAGCGGCAAGGCCGGTGACCAGCGACGTCACCGGGTCCTCGATGTGCTCAGCCGGGATCCACTGCCGCGCCCCGGCCAGCGCGTGCCCGGTCTTCTCCCGCACGCAGGACAGGTCCACCGTGTTGATCCCGTTCGCCACGCGGCCCGCGCACCCCATGTACTGGCGCTTCACCCCGGCGGTCTTGCCGGCCTTCTCCTGGCCGGTCTCGTCGATCGCCCCGATCACCAGCCCGCCCCGCCGCCGGCTCCGGCGCGCCGCTTCCTCCAGGCCGGCCGCCGCGAACCGGCGGACCTGGCTCATCGCGCCCAGCGCGTCCCATGATGCCAGGTTCAGCAGCCGCTGGGTCCGGTCCGGGGACCGGTCCCCGGCATGCTGCGCGATCGTCCACCCGTTCCGCTTCGGCATCTCACTGACCAGCGCAGACACATACCTGACCGCATGCTGCCACGTCTGCGTCCGGACAAAGCACGGCCTCAGCCGTCCCATCAGCTCAGCACGTTTCCGGACGGCCCGCCCAGCCCTTATCTTGGCAGCAGCAGCCGCCTCCGACTCATTTGTTCTCACAAGCACATGATCATCAGGCGGCTGCGCTCACGTCACACGAATCCCCGCGTCCCGCCAGGTCAGCGCCAATGGCGGCTGCCTTAAATGAGAGTGCCGTCATAGAATGAGCGAGTCGAGCGTGGAGCACATATCGTGGCCAGAATGTCTAATCGCATTCTGGGATTTCCGTCAAGCCGGTCCGGTATTCGCGCCCACGATTGGACGCCCTGGCGCGGGTGCGCTTCGTGTCGTCGGTGGGAATCCAAGGAAAACTGCCGACGGTCCTTTTGGTCATGCGCTGGCCTTTGACGGGCGCAGCGATGCTCTCGCCGTGCCAGTCGACCAGATCGGCCCGCTGAATGCCGGGGCTTCCGGTGATGAGGTGTCTGTGCTTCATGGGTAAAGCGTATGCCGAGTAGCTACTGTCACTTTATCGCGGGTATCTGGGTTGAGAATGACAATGCCCCAAAGCGTCAATATGGCCTGTTCGTCGACCTGCCTGCTTACGGCGGCGCGGATCGCGTGTGCGGGCATATCTCGCGTAGCGGCGGACCATCTCCGGGCCTTCCGTTCTCGCGAGACTACTCAGCCTCTCATCGTAGCGTTCCTTTCCATGAGTGGCACCTTGTTGGGTTCACATACGACGGCGAGCGAGCGATCTCTTATCTTGATGGCACGTCTGATTTCTTTCCGGAGTATACCGAGCCAGGGCCGCCACTCGGGATTGGATTGACGTATTCAAAGAATCCATATCGGACGCCGAGCGGCCAAGATGATGCTGGACTCAATAATACGCCAGCTGAATTCACCGTTGGATTCGTTGAGTTGACTAGCGGACCAGGTAATCACTTCGCTGGTTCGATAGGTGGAGTCGCGGTCTTTGACCGGGCCCTGACGGACAATCAGATACTGGGACTTGCCCAGGCGACAATTAGCCTGGGTGCTTCACGCTGAGTAGGTAACAGAGGCGTAGTACGGCAGCCGCCAATTGCTAGCTCGACCCGTTCCCGGCCAGCCAGCCCGGCCCCTTGCTGGCAGCAGCAGCCGCCTTCGATCCTGTTGTCTTCACAAGCACATGATCGTCAGGCGGCTGCGCTCACGTCACACGAATCCCCCGCGTCCCGCCAGGTCAAGCCGCCAATGGCGGCTGCCCTACTAGCGAGTACGAGCGTGCCCTTCGAGGTGACGAAGGGCGGCCCGCAAAAGCGTGACCAGCTGATGCCTGTCCAGATCGACCACGTTGACTTCGATCAGGCTTGCTAGCCGGAAGCCATCGCCGAGATTGTCGTGGGCCAGCACTGGGTGCTTGGTAGCTGCCTTGGCCGCCAGGCGTTCGCCGCCATTCGTTCAGCGCCACGTCATCTGGCGTACTGCGCAAGCCGTCGCGGGTACGACCCCGCGGGCGGAGAACAGCGGCTGGCTGGAGGCGTCTGGGCTTTTGCCCAGGAGTCATACCGTGCGAACTGGTCTCCATGCTGGGTCGCGCCTACCTTGATCTCCAGTAGCGCCATAGGTCCGCTCTCGTCCCTCACGATAAGGTCCGCGCGCCCTGAGCCCTTGCCGAGTAGTTCTTCCCATTCGACGTAACAATGCGTACCGGGTTGGCCCAACGCTTCAAGGAACGGTACTGAGTCGAGCGCTGCAAGGAACGCGATGAGGTCGCTGATCTGATTCTCTTGGGATAGCAGGCGTTCGAGCGCTTGACCAGCGGCAACGGGAAGTTCTCCGGGTTCCGGGCCTTCGTCCACGCACAGGTTGTCGGACCAGCACGTGGTCCGGCCGGGTCGGCGGTTTAGCGGGGCGCCGGGAAGGCTGGCGCCCGTCGAAGCTGGACGGTCCGGGATGCGCACGCTTGACCTGTTCCAGCGTTAACGAGCCGGCCGCTCATGCGGGACGAGCGGCCTGGTGACTGGAATGATGCGGATGAGGGTGTCCAGGCCGGTGAAGTCGGCGGGGTTGGTCGTGTACAGCGGCAGGTCCTCGGCGATTGCGGTGGCTGCGATCATCAGGTCGACGGCCCTGCCCCGTGGCTTACGGCCAGCAGCGATGACTGCCGCCGTCACGCGGCCGAAGATGCGGGCCGCCTCGGCGTCGAACGGCACCGGGTCGAACTCGTTCTCGGCCCGTTGCAGGATCTCCAGCCGCCGGGCCCGCTCGGCATGCTCGTCGTAGGCGGCCTGCTCGTCATGGCTGCGGACCTCGTGCGGGCCTGCGGACAGTTCCGCCAGGGTGATGGCGCTGATCGCCATCTCATCGGGCAGTTCGGCAGAGTCGATCCATTTCCGCAAGATCAAGATGTTCGTGTCGAGCATGCCCTGCCGAGGCTGCTCATCGCTCATATGCGCCGCCGGTCTCATAGTCCAGTGCAGCATTCTGGTCAGCCCGGAATGCCTCCAGGTCAACGGCAGGAGCATTGCGGGACATGGCAGCGAACTCCTGCCTGGGGACGAACCGGCGACGGCGTCGCAGTGGGATCAGCTCTGCGATCCGGTGACCGTCCCGGGTGACGGTAAAGGACTGCCCGTGTTCGACAGCATCCATGATTTCCCGCGATCTTGTCCGCAAGTCGCGCTGGGTAATCTCCGGGTGCGCATCCACGAGACCAGGGTAGCACCAGGTGCTACCTGGTGCCACCGGCACCCGCCAGGCTGCTCGCGCACCGCGCCTACCTGGCGAGCGCCAAGCGCCTGCAAGCCCTGTCGGCTATGCGCAAAACCCTAAGTCTAAAGGCAGTAGCCGAAGACTGTTTCCGCACTTCAAGGGATATATCTGCGAATGCTGTCATAGTCCATGGTGCAAACGATAATGACACACATTGTCCTCGGCCTTAGGGGGAAGGAGCAGGACCACTGGTCCCGGTGGCTCTGGCTACCTACGGCAGCATGAACGCGATTCGACCAGCAGCGTCCTGTGAGGCCTCATGCTCAGTTACCTCCCGTATTCCGTCCGGCCCCACCACATGGAACGTCCAAGGCGCGGTCTCCCGGCCGATGGCCGCCTGGCGCACTAGGCGGAAGATGTACGTATCGGCCTCGCTGATCTCCGCCGGCCCCGGCCTGCGCAGCACGATCATCGCCTTCTCATCGTCGTGACACACGGGTGGCCTCATGAGGCTGCCGACCAAGTCGCACAGGCCGGTGATGCTCTTCCTGTCTGGCATGTCGAGCCTGTCATCGACGGGCAAGACCGCATGGGTCCAGACGCCCCACTCGCCGATGAAGATCACCCAGAGGCTACGGCTGATCAGCGCACCGGACTCGAACGGCATGGCCCCGAGATCATGCAGCAAGGCCGGCCGCAGCGCGGTCTGATCAGCCTCGCTTAGCGGAATCTCGTAGTTGGTATCCGATATGTTGCTGAGAGTGTCCATGACTCGCAGTGTCGCACCGGGCACCGACAAAATGGCTGATGCCACCACCTCGGCAGCAGCGCGGCGAGCAGAAAGCGCACCCCGGCGCCGACAGCATCTCGCCTCACTCAAGTGCCAGAGTCGCAAAATGCCGGGGATGCCGACATTGTCAGTCATCCATTCCCGCCCCGGCGGGTGGATTGATGCCGGTAGAGCAGCGGCAGCACGCGGAGATCTTTCGGCCGCCCGGCTGACTCTTTGGACCGGATCACGTCGGCAAGGTCTGCGACGATCACCTCAACGTCACCGACGCGGAGGCGGTGCGCGTTGACCGCGAGCTGGGCGTAGCCTCCTTCAAAGCCTGATGGATGGAAAGAGATGTCGAACTCGCCGTCAGGACAGGTCAGATTCCAGACTTCGGCCGCCGCCAGGGACGTGGCATCATGGCTGAAGGGCAGCCCGTCCGGCACCGCCTCGGTTCGGATCCGCGCATCGAGTTCCTTCAGCGCCGACGAGAGCCGGGCTAGGTTCTCCTGGCTTGCCTCCGGCGTCAGGTCGATGTCTCTTGTCGCTGGTATCGGGGCCTGCTGCGCAATAGCGGCAAAGGCACCAATGATGACATAGCGCACCTGGTGCCGGTTCAGCGCGGCGACTATGGCGGCAGCGTCCAGTTCGGGTTCACCGGCAGCCTCATGCTCGCTCACGCCACATCCTCTGCGGGCGATGCCTGGCGCCATGCCTGAAGCTGCCGGTCGCGGCGCAGCCGCTCGGATTCGGAGCGGCTGGCTTCTAGCCCGGCGAGTATGTCGTCATGCGGATCGTAGGCGGCTAGGTGCAGGCGCAGGTCGAAGCCAGCCGCGCGCAGTAGCCTCAGCAAAGTGCTGAGGGTCGGCTGCCGCTGGTCACGTTCGTAGGCTGAGATCATCGTGACCGGTACTCCCGCTCGTTCGGCCAGTTCCCGCTGGCTCATGCCGGCCTTCAGACGGGCGAGTTGCAGGAGCGCCGAAGATGGCGATGGCAGCCCTTCAGGATCATACGGTTGTGTCATAACACAATCGTATGATTCGACGATACCGCTTATCCAGTTGCTGCGGGGGTAACAGAAGCAAGTGTTACTGATGATGGCACCGCGACCCGCCGTGCAAACGATAACCACACATGTTGTCCTGCCTGTGGCGCCGGATATCAGAGCAGTCCAGATGCGCGGAGCGGGCCACCCGGGCACCAGTCATACCCCTGCAGATTCTCCACATTCACTGTGCTGATCGGCGATCCGGTAAGCACCGTAGCTACTCCTTTTCCGCCTGTTAGAGCCACGCCTCGCCGTTGGCCAGGTCTTTCTCTCCTGGGCACCGGTTGAGGATCTCTTCCAGAGCAGCGATGATCCTGCCCGTACCGGCCTTGGTGCGGCGGTAGCTGCCAGGCATGAAGATCATGCCGAAGTGGCCGGCTCCGCCGGGTGTTATTGCCTCATGGTGCAGCGGGCGGAAGTCGCGAAGGTTGTTGGTGACGAGGCCGCGGTGCTCGGCACGGGCCAGCGCCAGCACCTCAGGATCTGACAGGGCCTCGCGGTCAGGATTACCCGCGACCGGCTCTACGTCATGTCCGCGTGCGCGCAGCTCCCGGGCGATCGCCGGGCTCAGCATCTCATCCAGCAGCAGCTTCACCGCCGCAGGGCCGCCTGCCCGGCCAGGTAGGCGGCGTGCGCCTGGGCAGCCTCCTGCTCGTTGGCCTCGATCTGCTGGTCGATCTCTGCGGCGTAGGCGCCGTAGTAGGCGATCGCGGCCTGGACCAAGCCGAGCGGGATCTCCAGGTAGCGCGCTGACTCGGCGGAGTCGCCGCCGTTGTCGCGGACGACCTCGATGACTTCCCAGATGTCTTTCCCCGTCCCGATCAGCCGGGCGCGGCGGCCCGCCGGGCCGTCGGCGAACCGGACCAGCGGATGCTCATCCATCCGCAGGCCTTCCTCGACGTAGCGCTGCGCGAGGGTCCGGGGCGGCAGGTGAACACGCTGGGCGCGGGCGCCTAGGCGGCTGATCGTGGCGTCATTCAGGCGGACGCTCAGTGGCTGGCTCATGTAGTTCATTGTAGTTCGCTGTAACACGACAGCCAAGAAACGTCCCGCTGCCAGGCTACCTGGACACCAGCGGCAGGCTTCGCGGCAGCACCGGGCCGTCGCCGTTCACCGCACCCGGCGGGCGAGCAGAGCGAAGGAGTTCGGCAGCCGTCCGCTCCACGCCGCTGCGGAGACACCGCCCGCACGCCAGAATGGTTCCGGATACTCGCCGAGGTGCAGGATCTCCATGCCAGCCGCTGCCACAGCGGTGATGATCTCGCCGAGGGTCCACTGCCATTCCACCGCCCCGCGACCCGGGAACGTATCGTTGACATGGCTGCGGCCGAAGTAACTGCGGTCCTCCCGGATGCGCGGCCGGTCCTCGTCCCACATCCACAGGATCACCGCCGGATGCGCCTCGTACATGAACAGGTGCCCCGACGGCCGCAGCAGCCGCGCAACCTCGCGAGCCCACCCAGCCAGATCGGTCATCCAGACCAGGGCTCCCTTCCCCGTATAGACCAGATCGGCGCTCGCACTGGCCAGCGGTACCCCGGGAACGGCGGCGGCGACGTACCGGCAGGCGATGCCGAGATCGTCCGCGCGGCGCTGCGCTGCGCGGACGGCCACCTGGCTGTAGTCGATCCCGACCACCGATTTCGCTCCGGCCTGCACGAGGGCGACATCATCCAGGCCATGGCCGCTCTGCAGGTGCACCACCACAGGCGAGAACCGCAATATCCCCCGCAGCAGGTCACGTTCGGTCTCGACGAGCGAAGAGCCGGATATCGCCTGCGCCAGGAGATCGCCGTACTCACGGACGTACTTCTGGGATGCCGCCTCCCAGACCATCCTGTTCGCCTGCGTCGTGGGATCCATAACGGCAGGCTGCTGCCGGCGCCGCCGTGCGTCAAGCGCTTAAGTTCGCCCTGGCCACCCAGCACAAACACGCCCGTCCTGTTCTCGGCACGCGCTCACCTGCCGGGGGCAAGACTTCTCGGAACCGATACAGCAGTCGCATTTTGTCTTCCCAGTTCAACAGCTATATCTGCGAGTGCTGTCATACTCCGAAGTGCCGTCACGACCACCGGCTCAAGCAGCACCCCCGGTGGCCTGTCGATCAGTTGCCTGACGCCACCGTCGGGTGGGCCACCCCATCCGGGCGTCAGTACACCAGCGACCCCACCCGCTACCCCAGCGAAGGCGCGACCACCGGTACCCGGCGCCTCCCTCTTAGCCGCGCCCGATAGCCGGGAACCGCGTTTCCAGGGCCGCGATGGACTGGCGGGCGAGGATGGAGCGCAGTTCATGCGTGACGCCGGCCGGATACCGGTCAAGCGCCGCTTCAAGCTCACACCGTTCGGCCGCGGTCGTATATCCGGCCAGTTCGCGTTCTAGCGTGGCACGCCGCCGGCGGGCCGCCTGTCGGCTGGTCGCCTGGGCGCGTGCGATGAGTATGCGTGCGGCAAGAACCATGGCAGCTCCTCTGCGACTGCCGCATCCGAACACCTCGAGCATAGCTCCGGCGAAGCCTGCCTGAATGGTGCGAGAACAGCCGATCGCAGGGACGGCTAGCATCACCCCCTTCGCGGGCACGACGACCCTGAGCTCAGCCGGTGATCACGAGTCCTGCCTGCTGCTTCACGTCGTCCCGGGCGCCTCGTCGTGCGCTAACGCGGCCGGACGGCGTGGCAGGTCCAGACGTAGCTGCCGAGCCCGGGCTGATGGTCTTCCTGGTGGTCCGCCGTCACGCTGACCTCGGTGAATCCCGCGCTGGTCGCCGCGGCGCTGTTCAATCCTCTACGCCGCCGGGTGCAGCACGGCGTCGACCGCCGGTTCAACCCGGGCCCGCTATAACGCCGAAGCGGGTGACCGCCTTCAACACCCGGCTGCGCCAGACCATCGACCTCGACACCGTGCGCGATGACCTGGTGGGCACGGTCCTTCAGGCCTTCGAGCCCGCTCACGTCTCGGTATGGTTCGCCGCCGGAAACAGCCCCGAGCCCGGCTAGAACCGCGGACGACGGACCTGTCAGCGCCCGATGCCGATGGCACCCGGGCGCTAACGGGCGAGTGAGGCTACCGGCATAGTCGTGCTGGAATTGACCTTCCGCACGCGTTGCCGGAGAACTGCACACCCGTTCCGGTGCGGTCCCACACCAGGTCCGCGCGATGGTTGCGGAAGGCCAGGTTGTCAGCGATCGTGTCGAAGTCGGGGGCGCTCCCGCCGGTGCGGGCCGCGGCGCTCAACACGACGATGCCGCCGGAGTTGAACTGGTGGCCTGCGTTACCCGTCACGACGTTGTGCGACACGAGCGTGTGCGTCGCGCCGAGCAGCAGGATGCCGCCGCCCTGGGTTTTCGGCGTGTCCTCGTTCTTCCGGCAGAACTTGTTGTTGTTGATGACGTGGTTGTCCTCGATGGTGGTGTTACCGGCGCCGCCTTCCTTCCCGTCGTCGAGCACCAGGATGCCCTGGCAGTTGTCGTTGACATAGCTGCCGGTGACATGTACATCCCGGGCGTGCCGGACGAAGATGCCGAACTGGTTGCCGAGTGCCCGGTCGTTGCGCACCACGGTGTCTGCCTGCGGTGAGTCTCCGACGTAGAACCCGGCCTCGTCGTTGCCGATCGCGGTGTCGTTGGCGAACAGGGTCCCCGAGGAGACGAAGCGCGCGATGCCGTAGCCGCCGTCGTTGATCGCGGCGACCCTGGTCACCTGCAGGCCGGTGGTTCCGTAGCCGAAGATGCCGTTGCCTGGGAAGCCGCTGACCAGCAGGCCTGTCACCGTGTCGTTGCTGACCGGCGTGATGACCGCGCCGGTGTCGGAGTCGACGCTCTTGGCCAGGATGCACACGCCCGTCGGGCCGAACTCGGTCTTGCACAGCGTGTCAGGGAAGGACCGCGGTGGCAGCAGAACGGTCCCGCCGCGGAATGCGCCCGCCCCCCGCAAGGTGATCCCGTCCGTGCGGATCTGCACGCTCTGGTGGTAAACCCCCGGCTCGAGCAGGATCGTGTCACCGGGGCTGGCCGCGTTGACCGCGGCCTGAATCGAATGGCTCGGGCCTATCACGATCAAGCTTGACGTCCGCGCTGATGCCGCCATGCCCGAACTGAGAGCGACAGCAAGCCCGGCTGCGCATGCTATCGTCGCGAATTTGCGCATGTTCTCTCCCCCGCGTCGAGGAATGCCTCATGAGCAGGAAAGCCGTCTCCCCAGGCAGGCATCCCCGCCGTGCTGATGTTCGGACTGTATCGATCTGGCTAGCATTTCTCAAGCTTCGCCAATTTCAAACCGGATAAACCAGGAAAATACTGAATTATGCGCACTATATGCTTTGTGGCGGCGCCGGAAATGCAGGCTATACGGAATTCTGTGCATACCCGAGAAGGGCGGATAATTCCGTTCGCCTGCCGTCAGGTGAATTCCCGCTGGGCCGGCCCATCCTGCACACCTGACAGGCGATCGGACCCGCATCCACCGTCAGCGCCAGCCACCGGAACGGAACAGGCTGGCCAGGCCGGCGCGCTACCAGAGCGCGGCGGCCCTTTACCGTGCGCCATCGCCGGCCGGCCCGGGATCAGCAGGTCGCAATCAGCTTCTCGATCTCTTCGATGGCCTGGGTGTTGTTCCGGTAGTGGACGGCGTGGATACCCGCTTCGCGCGCGCCGGCCACGCACACCTCCGTGTCGTCGAGGAAGGCCATCTCCTCCGGGCGGACGTCCAGGCGGGCGCAGGCCAGCGCGTAAATACCCGGATCGGGCTTGCTCATCCCGGCTTCGTGTGAATAGACGAGCTCGTCGACGAGGTCTTCGAAGCCGTATGCCGCCCGCTCCCGCTCCCGGGCTCCGACGAAGCTGTTGCTCAGTATCCCGGTGCGAAATCGCGGGCGCAGCTGGCGGGCAAACTCGATTATTTCGGTGTTCGCGGTGCCCAGGTACTCGTGCCACAGGTCGGCCATGAACTCCGCCAGCTGCTGCTCGTCCAGGCCCAGGCGCTCCCGGATGGCCTGGTGCACATCATCCAGGGTGATCGCGCCAATGCTGCCGCCCCGCCAGACGGCGCGCATGCGCTGCTCCAATTCTCCGGCCGGCCACCCGAGCCGGTCCTCCCAGCGCCGGCCGGCGCCCAGGTCAGGGGCAATTACCAGCACACCGCCGATGTCGAATACCACGGCACGGATCGCCACGATGACCACCGCCTCCTCGCTACTTCACGGAACCCCAGATGCCCATGCTGGGCCCGGCCCCATGGGCAAGGTCAAATGCGCGGAACTCAGCTGCAGGGAGGCGGTACCTGGCGGAAGGGACTCCGGCCAGGCTCAGTCTGCCTGGACGGCTGCTCCGCATTCTGGGCAGAGGAACGGGCGGCGCTGGGCGGCCGCCCGCCAGATGGCGTAGACGGCGAAGGGGAATCCCGTTTCCGGGACTTCACGCGTTGCCTGGACTGTTCCGTGCGTGGAGCATCGTCCGGCTTGGGTCTGGACTTCCTTGGCCATGGTCTTCCCCCTGTGACGGTGGGTGCGTGGCTGTCCGGGTTGGCGTCCGAGCGGCAGCCAGTCCAGCGATTCCGGCAGCTGACCAGCACCCTGGCCACCGTCGTACATCCCGTCTAGTCCGGCAGCGACTTCCCAAGGCGACCAAAAACCGCTGTTCGGCGTGGCCGCGAGACTCTCGGCGTCAATTAGCTGAGGCGCGCAGAACGGGTCGAACTGTGCCGGCGGACTCCAGCGGGCATCCGTGCCGCGTTTCCCTGGTGGGAACCTAGCGCCTGATGGCGGTGTATTCAGGTGCGTGTGCTCGGTTGAGTGAGGACCGGGCAGACCGGCTTGTTCACTGCGTTGTTCGGTCCGGACGCCAGCGTGCCTAACCAGACGTCGGCCTCGCTGCGAACCCCGCCGCCGAAGGCCTCCCTCGGCCCGCGGTACACGGTCACCTACACCGTGCCCGGCGTCACCCCCCAGCCCGGCGAGCAGTACGGGCGGGTCCGCCAGGACCTCTACCCGGGTGCGGCCGGCGGGCCGGTCATCTACACGCCACCAGGCCAGGACGGCTTCGGGATGCCACTGCAGGTCACCGGTTGGCTCCGGGCCACTCCCCAGCTGACCCGGACCCTGGCCCAGCTCGGCGTGCCGCTGCGACCGGGCACACGGGCAGCCCCGCAGACCCGCCCTTCCGCCGCGCATCCAGCGGCCGCGCATCAAACGGGCTCACGAATCCTCGCCTGGCTCATCGCGGCAGCCGTGGCCATCGCAGCCGCAGCACTCGCCGGCATCGCACTGCAGCGGCGTCACCGCAAGCCAGCCATCGTGCACGACAGCGAACCCAGAGCCAGCGGCCTGGCCGCCGGGTCAGGCTAGCTGGAAGCCTGGCCGCCGCCAAGTTCGATGCCAGTGTCCACGATGGTTAGGTGCCTCATCGCCACCGTCAGCCGCGCCAGCCACCGCAGGCTTCGCACAGATGACGGCATTCCAGGACAGCGTCTCGCCGCTTACTAGCTGGCTGCGAGGACGGGATCCTCAGCCTTGAGCGCTTCGGCCACGACGGCCAGGGCCAAGGCAATGCTGACGGCCGGGACGCCGCGGCAGCGCAAACCACGCAAATGATCTCCTCGGCCGTATGGACGCTAACGACGCTCGCGTCGCCGGGCCCTCGCCACCGCGGGCATGCCCGGCAGCAAGGTCAGGGCCGGGTAACCGGCTCTTGGTGGTCCTTTCGGCCATCCGGAGAAGCTGATCAGGCTGGTCCCTCGGGCTGGCCGTCCTGGCCGAACCTTACCTGGATGCTGCGCTCGTCGGTGCCCCGTATGACCTTCAGTTCGATGGCGCCGGCGGACGCCGTCCGGAGTGCGCCAGACAGGTCGTCCACCGAACGGACCGGCTGACCCGCGGCCGCCACGATCAGGTCACCAGGTGCGAGACCGGCGCGCGCGGCCGGGCTGTCCTCGGCTACGCCTTGTATGAGCAGGCCCTCGGCGTCGGGCAGGCCGACGGCGCGCCGCATCCGTCTGGCCACGTGGCCGGGGGTGATCGTGATGCCGAGCTGCGGCGGCCGGACTGATTCCCCGCGGGCAAGCGCGCCGATCCGGCCGCGCAGCGCCTCATCGGCGGGTATGGCCAGGTAGAAGCCCTCGCCGAGGCGGTTCGTGTTGATCCCGAGCAGCTGTCCTTCGGCATCGAGGACCGGGCCACCGGAGGAGCCGGGCAGCAGCGGGGCCGTGTGCTCCAGGCTGCCGGTGATGCGCAGGCCGCGGGGGCCGCGGAAGCTCCGGTCGATGCCCGAGACAGTCCCGAACGTCACCCGCAGTCCGCGCCCGCCCGGGTTGGACAAGGCGAAGACGGGCATCCCGATGGCGGGCGCCGCAGTGGCCCATGGCAGCGCGGCCGCCTGGCCGGTGTCGGCCTCGATGACGGCTAGGTCGCCGTCGAAGTCGTGCCCGGCCACGTTCCCCTCGGCCGTGCGTCCGTCGGCGAAGGTGACCGTCACCTGGGTGCCGCGTATGTTGTGCGCGTTGGTCAGCACCCGCCCCCCGTCGAGCACGATGCCGGAGCCGGCACCCCACCGCTGCCCGATGCCCACCACCGAGGAGCCGGAGTTCTCCGCCAGCCGCGCGATGTGTGCCTGGATCTCGTCGAAGATCGTCATCGCCGTCATATCCCTTCAGTCAGTAGTAACTTGCAAGTTACTACTGACTGCGGAGATGTCAACGTGGCGGGCTAGGATCGTTTTATGGCCCAGAGCGAAACCGCTGCCTCCCCGCTGGCCGAGGCGCTGGCCAGGGTGGGCGACCGGTGGACTCTGCTGGTGGTGGAGGCGCTGCTCAACGGCCCGCGCCGGTTCAACGACCTGCTCGGTCAGCTCCCCGGCATCGCGGCGAACATCCTGTCTGACCGGCTCAAGCGGCTCGAACGGGAAGGGCTGCTCGTGGCCCGGCCGTACTCCGAGCGGCCGCCCCGTGCTGCTTATCATCTGACGGCCGAGGGCAAGGAACTGGCGGGGGCGCTCCGGCTGCTGGCGTACTGGGGGTCCGGACACGCCGATCCGGCACAAGCGCCCAGGCACCCCGCGTGCGGTACGCCGATCGAGGCCCGCTGGTACTGCCCGACCTGCGATCATCTGGTCGATCACGAGCCGGATCAAGCCGAGGTTCATTTCGTTTAGCCGGCCCCCGCCGGGCAGGGGCGCTTTAGCTGCGGGACGCTGCCGTGGCCTGACCGGCCGGCTCCATCCTCTGATGGCGCGGCGGCTGCTGGGTTGTCCCCGGCGTCAGCCAACTACCCGCCGAGCCGTAACTGCCCCGCGCAGGAAGGCTCGTCCGCTACCCGGGAGGTAAGCCGGCAGCTGCCAGACGACAGCAAAGACCGGGGCATCGATACCGCGCCCGTGCTCGACCGCGGACCAGCCCGTCAGCTGGCCCGCCCCGCATTGACGTGCATGTTCGCGCTGGACTGTGCGAGGAGCTCGGGAACAGCCGCACCGCCCGCAAACCCAGACCTCTGCCTGGGACGATGAGCTACTCTCCATCAGGGCTGCCCTGCGCTGGCCTCAAAACCCTGCAGCCATTGCCCCTCTTCCGGTCCGCGGGCCTATACGGTCCGGGCAGTCCTGCCGTGAACCTGCTCGACCGCACCGAGAATCATCGGCGCCGGACTGGCAGAAGGAGTTCAATACGCAAGTCAACAAGATCCGCTGGGTGATCGAGCAGGTAATCGCGAACTTCAAGACCTGGCGGATCATGCACACCGATTAACCACCGGAATCAGGACTTACCGAATAACCCGGTTCCGGTGTCGAGGATCGTCGCCGAGTCATAGATCCGGTGGATCAGCCGGACCGTCTCCAGCCCGTCGGCTCCGGTGACCGGGGGTTCGCGGCCAGCGGTCACGGCGTCGAGGTAGGCGATGACGCTGGCCTCGACCGAGGAGCGCCAGTCGTCGTCGGGGACGGCCACCTCGGACCACTGGCCGTCACGGAACATCGTCAGGGCGGGTCCGCCGCGGTAGCCAACGTAGAGCGACTCCGAGCCTGCCAGGCGCAGGACGGCGTCGGTGCCGATGATCTCGATCTCGTCGTCAAATGTCCAGGGCGGGCCGTAGTAGTTGGCCTCGATCACGCCGAGCGCGCCGGACTCGAACTGCAAGGTCGCGACGGCGAACTTCTCGCCCTGGTCGCGGGGCACGTCGAGGACGGCGTGGACGCCGCGGACCGGCCCGAACAAGTACAGGGCGAGGTAGATCCGGTGCACCCCGGCTTCGATCAGCAGGCCGCCGCCGGCCTGGGCCGGGGAGTCCCGCCAGCCGCCATACAGGGGTCCCATGCCCAGGCGCAGCCGGATCAGCACGGGCCTGCCGATCGCACCGGTGTCGATGAGCCGTTTCACCTCGACGTGCGGGGCGTAGAAGACCTGGTTATGGGATGCGCCGAGCTTCACGCCGCTGGCCTGCGCGGCGTCGATGAGGGCCTGGCACTGCCCGGGATCGATCGCGAGCGGCTTTTCCACCAGCACGTTCTTGCCTGCCTGGAGCGCCCGCAGAGCCACGGGGAAATGCAGGTCGTGCGGCAGGCAGACGGAAACCGTTCCGACGCTCGGGTCGGCGATCAGCTCGGCGGCGTCCGCATAGGCGGGCAGACCCTTGGCGGCGAACGGCTGGAGAAGCTCAGCGGCGGTGTCCGCCACCGCCGCCAGGCGGGCCACCGGAGACTTGCGGACGGCCGCCACGTGAACCTGGCCGATCTCGCCCAGGCCGATCACTCCCACGGCCCGGGCGATCGCCTCGCGTCCTGCTGGGTCCGGCCGGGCGGCAGGGGCCACGATGTCTCCTGAACTTCGCGCGGACGCCAGCCGGCGAACCGCGACTCGCTTGCACGAATACCGGGCGGCCGGTGGCTTGCGGTACCGCCTCGGCACTACCCGGCAGGGCACGGACAGCCGGCAGCGCGCGGCGCAGCTCGGTCAGCATCGCCGGATCGGGCTCGACCGCGATGACTTCGGCGCCCAGCGCGACCAGCGTGGCGGTTAGCTTGCCGGTTCCGGCGCCGAGGTCGAGCACCCGCGGGCCGGGCGCCGGCTCCAGCGCCCAGCGCACCGCGGCCCGCGCGTAGTCCGGGCGGTGCTCGGCGTATGCGGCCGCCGCTGCGCCGAACGACGAGCCGTGAAGCAGCCGTTCGTCCTGTTCCACGCGGTTACCCTATTTGTGCCGCGGTCGGTGCGCCACCCTCGGACTTGCGACGGCGATGGCCGACGGCGCCGGGTGGCAGGGTCGCTGGCGGCGGGTGTCGCGATGCGGGCCGCCGCGCGGTTGGCATGACGGATTCGCTGCCGGCGTCGCGGGCTCAGCTGGCGGGCTGGCTTTCCCTGGTCTGGGAGACGAAGTTCCTTACCCGGGGCACCTGACGGCGTCGAGCACGCTCCAGGGGTCGAAGCGCGGGACCTCGTGACTGTAGTGCGAGGCGACGTCCGTGCTCTTGATGGTCTGGGCCATCCACTGGCGGGATTCCTCGGCCCAGCCGGGCGTGCCGCTGTAAAGCGGGTAGCAGACGCGGTCGAACTCAGCCTGGACATCTTCGGTGTCCTCAGTGAACATGCGCTGGACGACGGCGACTGCCTCGCCTCCGAGGCGGCCGAATGCCTCGATGACGCGCTGCGGGTCCCTTTGGCCCCCGGTCGTGTTAGCCAGGATGACGCCGCCGGGGTGATCGGGGAACAGCGCCGCGTAGGTGAGGGCCACGTTGCCGCCGAAGCTGCTGCCGAGAACGACCGGCTTGCGCAGCCCGAGCGCGTCGCATAGCTGCCGCAGGTCATCAGCCCAGGTCCGCATGTTCCAGAACTCGGCGCTGCTGTGCTCGCTGCGGCCGTCGCTAGCGGCTATACCCCTTTTCGCCGGACGAGTCGTGGCAGGCCCTCCAGTGCGCGCTCCGTGCGGGCCCGACCGGCTGACGCGGCTGGCCGATCAGTGGCCTGGCATGGGCGTTATGCCCGGGGAGCGCCCGAGGAAGGCGGCGAGCCGGTCGCTGGGGCCGACCGTAGCCGCCACGGCGACCGGCGCCGCGAACAGTGGGTGCCGGCCGGCGCGGGGGACCAGCACCGGGGCTATCGCCAGCAGGTCGATGGCCAGGGCGCGCGGGATCGGCTGGCGCTGCCCGCACGCCCGGGATATGTCCCACCCGTGGACGGCGACCTCGAGGGCTGCCGCAGCGGCCATGACGCTG
>WNGR01002448.1_pt1 | contig 21177 bp, 21 predicted proteins | sample 5407581 | NCBI WGS metagenome assembly WNGR01 (sample SAMN13153383, study PRJNA577476) | soil metagenome | isolation source: 80 cm soil or saprolite under Garry oak tree replicate 2 | place: USA:California | collected 2016-06-15
AGGCCGGCGCCCGCATGGGTGTCGATGACGCGGAACGCGCCCGGCTTGTCCTGCAAATAGGTCAGGATCCGCGCGAGCACGATGTGCTTGATGACATCGGCGAAGCTGCCGGCGTGAAAGGCGTGGCGGTAGTTCATGGGAAGATCTGCGTTTCGTTGAAGGACACGCAACATCTTCTACTCGTCATGCTCGGGCTTGTCCCGGGCATCCACGTTCTTCGTGCCGCGCTGTAACGCGTGGATGGCCGGGACAAGCCCGGCCATGACGGCGGAGGCGTACCTATGCTACTAGCCACCTCTGATCGGCGGCATCGTCAGCTGGTCGCGGCGGCAGGCGCGGCGGTCGATTTCCTCGCAGGCGCGGAACTGCAAATCCTTGCTGAGGCAGATGCGGACCTCGGAGAGCCGCGTCCGGTTGCAGGTGACCGAGACGGCCGCATTGCTCAGGCCGGGATTGGCCTTGATGAAGGCTTCCTCGACCTCGGCCGGCGCCACATTCTTGGCCTGCGACAGGTCGAGATACTCAGCCGGAATCTTGATCACGGCGCGCGCCTTGCGAATGGTCTCGAAATAATTGCGGTCGGTAAGCCCGGAGCAGGTGCCGTGCTTGTCCCATTCGTTGAAAATCAGGCCCGGCGCCGGCATCAGGTCGAGCATCGAGGAGACGATGTTGCGGTTCAGCCGCGGCGACGGCCGCTGGCAATATTCCGGAAAGCCGTTCTCATATTGCGGCCACAGGCCGTGCACCACGAAAGCGTAGGGTCGTCCGTCGCACTGGATCTGCGAGCGGCCGCCGCGCTCCGCTGCTTCCTCGCAGAACGAGGGCGACCAGGACAGCGACAGCACATAGAAATCGAATTCGCCGGACGCGTTCTGCCGCCTGTCCTGGGCCTTCGCCATACCGGCAAGCCCAACGAGCCCGGCGGCAAGGGTCAGCGAGATCATCAAGCGGGAGAAGGAATGCAATCTGGAATGAAACATGGCGACGCCCCTCAACTAGACTGTGCAAAAGAGCCTAGCAGGCGATGAGAACATTTCAAGAACAAATTTCAAGCGGCGACCGTTCGGCCGCTTGATCGGTCCGAATCAGGGCTTTGCCGCGCGGCAGGACGGATTGTAGGCCCAGTTGCGGTCGAGCCCGACCACGCACCATTCGACGCCCTGGCCGTAGCCGGCGAAGCCGCCGTCCTCGATGATCGAGAAGTGCACCTTGCGCACCTTGCCGTCGTTGAGCATGGCCTCGCCCGAGCAGTAGCGGCGCGGAATATTGTCGGACGCCCAGGGCCGGAACGCGGTCTCGTGAACGGCCGCGAAGCCCGTGATCTTCAACGACGAATTCCAGAACGAGCTTTCTTTTTCCCAGAACTGGGTGGCGATCGTCGGCAGCGCCTTGTCGCAATCGGCGACATTGCCGTCGTAGCGCGGCCCGCTCAGCCAGAAGTTCAGCTCCAGCGGATTGGCAGCCCTGGCCTCACCGAGCGACAGCGCCCCGAACATGAGGCCGAGCACGGCGGCAAAACGGAGCGATTTCAGGGAGGTCGAGGCGCGCATGGGCAATCCAGACAGCATGATCTGCGAAGGCCGGACGGTGCCGCGAAGGACGGGGGAGGTCAAGTGCAGCGCGGCAACACTTGCCGACGAGTTGACCGCAACGTCGCAGTAGCCGGACTTCCGTTCTTTTCACCGTTGCGGCGGCACCGTAGACTGGCACCAACCAATTGGAGTGACGGGAATGCGAATCATTGCGGCCGCGGGCCTTCTAGCCTTGGGACTGATGGCGAGCCAGTCGGCGCGCGCCGATATCCTGCCGGTCCCGCCCTTCAAGGGCAACGACACCGGCGGCATCATCGCCTATTCGCTGGCGGCCCAGGCCGATGCGCGGCAGCTCGCGGTCGACCACTGCGCGCGGTACGACAAGGTGGTCAAATTCCTCGCGGTGCAGGCCTATGAGGGCGGCTACATCTCATTTGCCTGCCGCTGGGTGCCCTATGGCGCGGCCGATCGTCCGATCCGCACGCTCTACTGAGGCGTTCTCGTAACGCCAAGATAAGGCCAAGGTAACGCCAAGACATCTCAGCCGGGAGTCTCTCGCATGACGCGCAAGCTTGCTTTGCTCGGATCAGTCGTTTGCCTCGTGTTGTCGGCAGGCGCGGCCTGCGCCGACGATATGCCGGTGCGCAAGGCCGGCCTGTGGGAATTGAAGATGGTCAGGACCGGCTCGGCGATGCCGGAAATGACCATGCAGCACTGCACCGACGAGACCGTCGACAAGGAGATGAACAACAACGTCTCTCCGATGGCCAAGCAGATCTGCTCCAAGCAGGACATCAAGAAGACGTCGACCGGCTATGTCAGCGATTCCGAGTGCAACGTCGCCGGCATGTCCACGACCTCGCATGCCGAGATCATGGGTGATTTCAATTCGGCCTATACGGTGAAGACCTCCTCGCACGCACAAGGCGGCCCGGCCGGCACGGCAGGGCGCGACACGACCATGACGCTCGAAGCAAAGTGGCTTGGGGCCTGCAAGCCCGACCAGAAGCCCGGCGACATCGTGATGCCCGGCGGCTTCAAGATGAACGTGCGCGACGTGGACAAGCTGAAGGCACTGCTGCCGAAGTAGGTTGTCGCTGCGAAACTGGTGCGCTCCCTCGCCCCGTTCTTCACGGGGAGAGGGTTGGGGTGCGGGGCCTCTTTCCACACGCGCGATCGTCGAGGGACCTGTACCCCCTCACCCGGATCGCCAGAGCGATCCGACCTCTCCCCGCAAGCGGGGCGAGGTGAAGAACGGCTACACCGGAATCCTTACGCTCGCGCGCAATCCGCCCATCGGGCTGTCGCCGAGCGTGATGTCGCCGCCATGGGAGCGGGCGATGTCGCGGGCGATCGCTAGGCCTAAGCCCGTGCCGCCTTCGTCCTGGTTGCGGGCGTCGTCCAGCCGCAGGAACGGCTTGAATACCTCTTCGCGCAAATGGGCGGGAATGCCCGGTCCGTCGTCATCGACCGTGACGGTCAGATAACGGTGATCGCGCTGGCCGGTGATGGCAATGCTCTTGCCGTAGCGCGCGGCATTGGTGACGAGGTTGGCGAGGCAGCGCTTGTACGAGGCCGGCTTCACGGTCACCACGGGCAGGCCATGGAATGTCACGGTCGCAGTGTGGCCGTGGCGTTCGGCGTCGCTGCGCAGCTCCTCGAGCGCCTGCGCCATGTCGGTCGGCTGCGACTGCTCGCCGGAATCGCCGCGGGCAAACGCAAGGTAATCCTCCAGCATCATCGACATCTCGTCGACGTCCTTGCGCATGCCCTCCAGCTCGGGGCTGTCGCCGATCAGTTCCAGCTCGAGCTTGAAGCGGGTCAGGATGGTGCGCAGATCGTGGCTGACGCCGGCCAGCATCGCGGTGCGCTGCTCCATCGTGCGCTCGATGCGGGATTTCATTTCGAGGAAGGCCACTGCAGCGCGCCGCACCTCGCGCGCGCCGCGTGGCCTGAAGTTTGGCGCCTCGCGGCCCTTGCCGAAGCTCTCGGCGGCGTCGGCAAGGCGCAGGATCGGCTTGATCTGGTTACGCAGGAACAGTACCGCGACGATCAGCAGGATCGACGACGTGCCGACCATCCAGAACAGGAAGATTTCCGAGTTCGAGGCGTAGGCGGCGCTGCGCTGGGCGAACACCCGCATCACGGCATCGTCGAGCTGGATGCGGATCTCGACGACGTTGGAGCGGCCGACGGTGTCGATCCAGAACGAGCGCCCGATCTGGCGGCCGAGCTGCACCGACAGCGTCTGGTCGAGCAGCGAGAAGAACGGCTTTGGTCCCGGCGGCGGCATATCGCCGGCGGGCAGGAAATCCACGACCAGCCCCAGGCGTTGCTGGGCGATGCGGCGGATCTGGTCGCGGTCCTTGTCCTGCGGATAGCCCTTGTAGACGTCGATCAGCGCGGCGATGTCCTGCACCACTGCGGCCGACAGGCGGCGCGTCACCGTGTTCCAGTGCCGCTCCATGAACACGAAGGCGACGACCGATTGCAGGATCACCATCGGCACGATCATGATCAGCAGCGCGCGCGCATAAAGGCCGGTCGGCATCCAGCCCTTGAACGCGTTGCCCATCCAGCCATTGGCGGCGGAGACGCGCCCGGCGGCGCTTCGCAGCAGCGTCAAGCCGGTGTCAATCGTGCTCATTGGTCGCGCTTCACTACTTTGATCTTATGGCGAGGCTACCAGCCGGTAGCCGATGCCGCGCACCGCCTGGAGGAATAGGGGATTGGCGGGGTCGGTCTCGATCTTGCGTCGCAAGCGGTTGATCTGCACGTCGACGGCGCGCTCGTTGACGCTGCCATTGCCGGTCAGCGCGCTGCGCGGCACGGTCTCGCCCGGCGCCTCCGACAGGATGCGTAGCATCTCGCGTTCGCGGTCGGTGAGATGGATGACCTCCTCGCCCTGGCGCAACTCGCCGCGATCGAGATGGTAGACGTAGGGGCCGAATGCGATTTTCTCGACCGTCGCGGCCTGCGGCGGCGGCGCGGCGCGCTTGAGGATGTTGTTGATGCGCAGCGCAAGCTCGCGCGGCTCGAACGGTTTTGCCACGTAATCGTCGGCGCCGATTTGCAGGCCCTCGATGCGGGCCTCGGCTTCATGGCGCGCCGTCAGCATCACGATCGGCACCGATGAGGACGTCCGGATGAAGCGGGCAAGATCGAAGCCGGTCTCGCCGGGCATCATGACGTCGAGGATCAAGAGATCAAAATGCAGGCCCAAGAGCTTCGAACGCGCATCGCCCGCGCTTGCGGCGGTGGTGACACGGTAGCCTTCGCTGGCGAGGAAGCGCGACAACAGATCGCGGATGCGGCGGTCGTCGTCGACCAGGAGGAGGTGCGGGGCATCGTCGGCCGGTTGCGCCGGCGGGCGGGCGAGCGTGGCAGCGAGCGGCACGGTCACTCCTTTGCGTCTTGATTGACGGTGGCGAAGATCGTCTCCAGCACCTTGTCCGGATCCTCGCGGTCGATCATCGCGCGCAGGAAGCGCTTGACGGTCTCGGCGTCCTGCGGCGCCATCTCGGCGAGCGCCTTGGTGATCCGCGTGGTCTGGAGGCCGGCGAGCTTCTGCACCAGCGCCTCGCCCTTGGGTGTTGCGTAAAGCAGGCGCTGGCGGCGATCGTTGTCGCCGGTCTTCTGCACGATGTAGCCCTCGTCCAGCAGCTGCTTGAGCACGCGGCCGAGCGACTGCTTGGTGATGCGCAGGACGTCGAGGAGGTCGGCGACCTTGAGCCCGGGATAGCGGTAGACGAAGTGCATGACCCGGTGATGGGCCCGGCCGAAGCCGAACCCCTCCAGCTCCTGGTCGGGATCGCCGACGAAATCGCGATAGGCGAAGAACAGCAGCTCGATGATATCCCAGCGCAAATTGCTTCCTTCGGGCGCGGCCGGCTTGGTCTCGGCAGCGTCATGAGAGGGAGTCGCGAAATTTATGTCAGGCATATTGACGTATCTTGGGTTCAATGTTACAAAAGGATCAGCCCGCACGAAATTTTAGGTCGTTTCGCGCCGGGGCATTTTCAAGGGCGGCCGGAGAGTGCCGAACAGGCGGCGACGGCCGGATCAGATCTACCGTACGATTGTCGAGCGGCATTTCGGCGAAACATACTGGACTTCCGCCTTCCGCAAAAGCATGTCCTCGGCGATATGCTGGCCACGGAAACCGGCCGTAACAAGGCTGGCGGTGGTCCGGCCAGAAACCTAATCAAGCCAGCCGGGCCCGAACAGGGTAGGCCGGCGCCAGAACAGCGCCGCCACCGGCAGCGGGAGCCAAGGACATGAGCATGAAATTCGACATCCAGCCCGCATCCAATCCGACCGCCGAAAAGGATCGCGTGGCCAAGCTGGTGGACCCCGGCTTCGGGCGGGTCTTCACCGATCACATGGCGATCGTCCGCTACAATCAGGCCAAGGGTGGCTGGTATGAGGCGCGCATCGAGGCCCGCGCCAATTTCCAGATCGATCCGGCCGGCGCGGTCCTGCACTACGCCCAGGAAATTTTCGAGGGCCTCAAGGCCTACAAGCGCGACGACGGCGGCGTGAACCTGTTCCGCCCCGACGCCAATGCGCGGCGCTTCAAGGACTCGGCCGACCGCATGGCGATGGCGCAGATCCCCGAGGACGTCTTCGTCGAGGCGGTCGAGCAGGTCGTGCGCATCGACCGCGCCTGGATGCCGGGCGGCGAGGGCAGCCTCTATTTGCGGCCGTTCATGATCGCGAGCGAGACCTTTCTCGGCGTGAAGCCGTCGTCCGAATACATCTTCGCGGTGATCGCCTCGCCGGTCGGCTCCTATTTCAAGGGCGGTCCTGCGCCGGTGTCGATCTGGGTGTCGGAGAATTATACGCGCGCCGCGATCGGCGGCACCGGCGCCGTCAAGTGCGGCGGCAATTACGCCGCGAGCCTGCGCGCGCAGGCTGAAGCCATCCAGCATAGCTGCGATCAGGTCGTCTTCCTCGACGCGGTCGAGCGCCGCTACGTCGAGGAGCTCGGCGGCATGAACGTCTTCTTCGTGTTCGACGACGGCTCGCTCTCGACGCCGCCGCTCGGCACGATTTTGCCGGGCATCACACGCGACTCCATCATCGCGCTCGCCAGGGATGCCGGCAAGACGGTGCGCGAGGAAGCCTACTCGATCGACCAGTGGCGCAAGGATGCGGCCAGCGGCAAGCTGAAGGAAGCCTTCGCCTGCGGCACCGCCGCCGTGATCTCGCCGATCGGCAAGGTGCGCTCGGTGAGCGGCGATTTCGACATCAGCGGCGCCGCCGCCGGCCCCGTCGCCATGGGCCTGCGCAAGCAGCTCGTCGACATCCAGTACGGCCGCACCAACGATCCGCACAACTGGATCAAAAAGGTGTTTTGATCGTCTCTCTCACTCCCTCGCCCCGCTCTCTTGTCCGCCGAAGCCCGCCTTCTGGCGAAGGCGGATGCGGGGAGAGGATGGGGTGAGGGGCTGTCACCGCGAATTCGAGAGATATGAGTCGGCGGAGGGTCCCCCTCACCCGGATTGCTTCGCAATCCGACCTCTCCCCGCAAGCGGGGCGAGGTGAAGGGCACACGCCGGTTGCCGCATCGCGCGTCGGCTGGTAAATGCCGCGCATGGCCGAAAAACCCAAAAAACCCCAGAAACTGAAGGCGCGGCTGCCGCGCGGGCTCGAGGATCGCGACCCTGCCGCGATCCGGGCGACGCGCGAGATGGTCGAGAAGATCCGCGCCGTCTACGAGCTCTACGGGTTCGAGCCGGTGGAAACGCCGGCGATGGAATACACCGACGCGCTCGGCAAATTCCTGCCCGATCAGGACCGTCCGAACGAGGGCGTGTTCTCGTTCCAGGACGACGACGAGCAGTGGATTTCGCTGCGCTACGATTTGACCGCGCCGCTCGCGCGCTACGTCGGCGAGCGATACGGAACCGACAGCCTGGTTTTGCCCTACCGCAGCTACCGCGTCGGCTACGTCTTCCGCAACGAAAAGCCCGGCCCCGGCCGCTTCCGCCAGTTCATGCAGTTCGATGCCGATACGGTGGGCTCGGCGACGCCGGCGGCGGATGCCGAGATCTGCATGATGGCTGCGGACACGATGGAGGCGCTCGGGATCGCGCGCGGCTCCTACGTGGTGAAGGTGAACAACCGCAAGGTGCTCGACGGCGTGCGCGATGCGCTGGGCATCGCTGATGACGGTCAGTGGCTCACGATCATGCGCGCGATCGACAAGCTCGATCGGTTGGGACTTTCGGGAGTCCAACAATTGCTCGGCCAAGGCCGCAAGGACGAGTCCGGCGACTTCACTAAGGGCGCGGGACTGAAACCTGCCGATATTGTTCTGGTCACGAGTGTTATTGAGCGTGTCGATGATGCTGATGAAAAGATTGCTCAGATCGACATGAGGCTGCGCGACAGCAAGATCGGACAGCAAGGCCGCGAAGAGATCGAGGAAATCGAACGACTCGTTAGAGCTTCTGGATATGGCCCTGATCAAATCATTCTCGACCCCTCCGTCGTCCGCGGCCTCGAGTACTACACCGGCCCCGTCTACGAGGTCGAACTCCTGCTCGAGACCAAGGACGAGAAAGGCCGCCCGGTACGCTTCGGCTCGGTCGGTGGTGGTGGCCGCTACGACGGTCTCGTCTCACGCTTCCGTGGTGAGCCGGTGCCGGCGACCGGATTTTCCATCGGCGTGTCGCGGCTCCAGGCGGCGCTAACGCTGCTCGGCAAGCTCGACACGCGGCCCGAATTCGGTCCCGTCGTCGTTACCGTGTTCGACCGCGACCGCGTCGCCGATTACCAGAAGATGGTTGCGAGCCTGCGCACCGCCGGCATCCGCGCCGAGCTCTATCTCGGCAATCCCAAGAACATGGGCAACCAGCTGAAATATGCCGACCGCCGCAACGCGCCCTGCGTCATCATCCAGGGCTCGGATGAAAAAGCGCGTGGCGAGGTGCAGATCAAGGATCTGATCGAAGGCGCCAAAGCTGCTGCCGCGATCGCCTCCAACCAGGAATGGCGCGCGAGCCGCCCGGCGCAGTTCTCGTGCAGCGAAGCCGAGCTCGTCGCAAAAGTGCGCGAGGTCCTGGCGCGCCATGACGTAACGTGGGGATAGCCATTCCGGCAGGACGTCATGCCCGGGCTTGTCCCGGGCATCCACGTCCTGTTTGATGGAAGAGAACGTGGATGGCCGGGACAAGCCCGGCCATGACGAAAGCAGCAGGGAGAAGACAATGCCTGAGATCACCGTCAGCATGGCCGTGGGCCGCACCGATGAACAGAAGGCCGGCATGATGCGCGACATCACCCAGGCACTCGTGAAGAATCTCGGCGTCGACGCCGATGCCGTCGTCATCCAGATCAACGAGGCCCCGCTCGCCCACAAGATGAAGGGCGGCAAGACCTTTGTGGAGCGTGCGGCGGCGGCGAAGAAATAGCGACGGCCCGAGCAGCAAACACAACTGTCGTCCTGGCCTAGTGCGCAATTGCGCACGGGGGGCCAGGACCCATTACCCCAGGGAGCGGTTGTTGCGACAGGTCGTGGTTTAGACCGCGCTGACGATAAGCAGTCGGGGTAATGGGTCCTGGATCGGCGCTCCGCTTGTCCAGGACGACCAGGTAGAGAACCATGGACGCACGCGACTTCATCACAATCGGCATGAGTGCCGAGCGCACGCTGGTGGTGCCGGTGGAGCGCACGGTCGGGCATTTCGTGCCCGGTATGCCCATGGTCTATGCGACCCCGATGATGATCCTCGAGATGGAGATGACATCGGGCGACGCGATCCGCTCGGCGCTAAGGCCGGGCTGGGTCACCGTCGGCACCGAGGTCGACATCCGCCATCTCGCAGCAGCCCTTGTCGGTGCGACGGTGCGGACCACAGCGAAGGTGGTCGCCGTCGAGCGCCGTGTCATCCGCTTCGAGGTCGAGGCGTTCGAGGGCACGCGCAAGCTCGGCGAGGGCCGCCATGCGCGTGGGCTCGTCAATGTCGAGATGTTCAACAAGCGATTGGGGGCGGGCTCGTAGGGTGGGTTAGCACAGTGGCTGCGCGAAGCGCAGTCCGCTGGGCGTAACCCACCACTTCTGTCTCCGCGGAAATTAAAGAGGTGGGTTACGCTTCGAGGCTGGGCAAGTATCCAATCCGCCTACCAAGCCGTAGAAGTTTATCCGTCGTTGCACGGCGAGACTGTCAGGAAATTCCATCGAGGCGGTCCTAGGCGCACGCCAGAAGAACGACGTTCTACGCCTCGGCCGCGGCGACGAATACTTGCCCAGCCTCTTCGCTAACCCACCCTACGGCACCGCCCTACTTCGCCAATTCCTTCGACCGCTGCGTCGCAGCCGCAATCGCGCGGATCATCAGATTGCGCAGGCCAGGCTCGCCCATCAGCACGCCGAGGGCTGCGGCGGTGGTGCCGCCGGGCGAGGTGACGTTCTGGCGCAGCGTGCCGGAAGGCAGCTCCGATTGGTGCAGGAGTTCGCCGGAGCCGGCGACGGTCTCGCGCGCAAGCTTCGTCGCCAGCGCCTCGGGCAATCCCGCTTCGACACCGGCGCGCGCGAGCTCTTCGGCGAGCAGGAACACATAAGCCGGGCCCGAGCCGGAGACGGCGGTCACCGCATCCATCAGGCTCTCATCGTCGACCCATTCGACCGAGCCGGTGGCGCGCAACAGTGCATCGGCCACTGTGCGTTGCTGCGTGCTGACGTTGTTCGCCGCGACCGCGACGGTGATGCCGCGGCCGATCGCGGCGGGCGTGTTCGGCATCGCGCGCACAACGGCGCCGCCGCAGACGTCCTGAAGCGAGGCGATCGTGGTTCCCGCCATGATCGACACTACCGACGTCCTGTCGGAGACGAACGGCTTCAACCCGGCGCCGGCCTCGCGGAAGTATTGCGGCTTCACCGCGACGACCAGCGTCTCGACCGTTCCGGCCGTCTTCACGTCGGGATTGAGCGCAACGCCCTTGGCGGCAAGCGCGCTGATTTCAGGTGAAAGATACGGATCGATCACCGCGACGCGGCGCGGATCGAGCCCGCCCGAAAGCCACCCCGTCAGCATCGCGCCGCCCATCTTGCCGGCGCCGGCAAGCAGGATGGTGCCGGTGATGTTTTGGAGAGTGCTGTTGCTTGTCATAGCTGCTGCCACAAACTCAGTGTCGTCCCGGCGAAGGCCGGGACCCATAACCACAAGTGGTTTTAGTGGATGGAAGGCAGAGCAACAAGCATCGCGCGGTACCGCGAAATCACGCGGTATGGGTCCCGGATCTGCGCTCCGCTCTGGACAACGCTACGCGTTGCCAAGAGCTGCGCTTGTCCGGGACGACGTTGGAGAGGGAGGAGGGCCTTACGCCTCTCCCACCGTGTCGAACATCGCCGCGTCCATCGCTTCCGTGGTGGTCTTGCCCGCCCACACCACGAACTGGAACGCGGGAAAATAGCGCTCGCTGGCATGGATGGCGCCGGCGAGCATGGCTTCGCATTGCGCGGTCGAGGCGGTGAGTCCGCCCGGCAGCACCAGCGCCTGGCGATGCATGATCATGCCGGTGTTGGTCCACAGGTCGAAATGCCCGACCCACAACTGCTCGTTGATCGCGGCAACGAGTCGCTGCACCTCCGGCCGGCGTGCAACCGGAACCTTCATGTCGAACGCGCAGGCCAGATGCAGCGCCTCGATCTCGCCCATCCAGGTGAAGGAGATCTGGTAGTCGGTCCATTGTCCCTTCGAGACAATCGTGAGCTCATCTTCGCCGGAGCGTTCGAACGGCCAGTTGTTGCTGGCAGCAATATCCTCCACCACCGCGAGCGGGTGATTTCGGGAATCAATAGTGCCTTCGAGCAGGGACATGCCGTCTCGACCTCTTGCCTTTTTGTTGTCTTTGATACGCACGCGGTTGGTCCGGCGCGCGCTCCCTTAAGTATCGCTAAGGCGATCCCTTGGGAGTCGCTGTTGCGATCCCGGGATCAGCGCGGGCTTGTCGCGGATCAAGTGATGTGATTTGCGGAATCTGCGCAACCGGCTGCCGAGTCCGTCCACAAGTCAGGACTCGTTCGTCCACAGCTCATCTCGGCCACAATTATTAACGAAAGGAACAAATCGGAATCGGACTCTTGGACCGCGCCCCAATCGTTAATTCCGCCCCGCGAGGGCCGGACCGCCATGGCGGCATGGGACCATGCGGATTCCCCATGCGGAACACGCTTGCTGTGGCCACGGACCGGCGTCATATTTCCGGTCAGGTCGTTCATTCCGAACGGCCGATGTTCTCAGGGCGGGGTGAAAGTCCCCACCGGCGGTAAGGGCCGAAAGGCCTAAGCCCGCGAGCGCCTTCCCCCAAGGGTTTTTCTGAAGGGGAAGGGTCAGCAGATTCGGTGCAACTCCGAAGCCGACGGTTAAAGTCCGGATGAAAGAGAACGGTCGGTGGCAGACGCATCGCAAGATGCGGCTGTTTGTCGTTCCGTGTGCCCTGATTCTGGTCCTTAACTGAGGAAAGCCATGAATCAGATGTTGCAAGATCCCCAAGCCGAAACCTCTCAAGTCACCCAACCGCCGGTTCCGCAGGGTCGGGCGCCCGAACACCCGCGCTTCGCGAAACCGCAGCGGGTGGCGTTCGTGCAGGCCTGCTGGCACCGCGACGTGGTCGAGGAGGCCCGCATCGCCTTCGTGAGGGAGGCCGAGGCGCGCCACCTCACCCATGTCGACGTGTTCGAGGTGCCGGGCTCGTTCGAGATCCCGCTGCACGCGCAGATCCTCGCCAAGACCCGGCGCTACACCGCGATCGTCGCGGCGGGCCTTGTCGTCGACGGCGGTATCTATCGCCACGAGTTCGTCGCCGACACCGTGATCAAGGCGCTGATGGACGTGCAGCTCCGCACCGAAGTGCCGGTGTTCTCCGCCGTGCTGACGCCGCAGCAATTCCACGAGACCGAAGTGCACTACGATTTCTTCCGTAGGCATTTTGCGATCAAGGGCGTCGAGGTCGCGGCAGCCTGTGCGGAGACGCTGCACGGCCTCGAACGCCTGCGCGGCCAGGTCGCGGCGGGGATTGTTTGAGGGAACGACAAGGCTCTCACTCCTCATCCTGAGGAGCGCGCCCTTCGCGCGCGTCTCGAAGGATGAAGGCCGATATAGAGCAGCGGGGCCTTCATGGTTCGAGACGGCGCTTGCGCGCCTCCTCACCATGAGGGTCTGATAGCGCAGTGGGGGCATCGCCGCTCACACGCCGCTGATTGTCAATCCCGCCGCCGTCCCTATAAAGTCGGCGGCGGGAGGAGGCCGTGCCGTGGAGACGGTGCGGCCGACAAGATCATGTTCGACGGACACGATCCCTATCTCGTCGCGCTCTCTGTGGCGATCGCGAGCCTGGGTGGCTATACCGGCTTTGCACTTGCGGCTCGCATCCGCAACACGCCTGGCGTCAGCAACCGCGTGCTGCTCGCGGGCGCCGCGGCGTTTCTGGCCGTCGGCATCTGGACCATGCATTTCGTCGGCATGCTGGCCGCGCCGCTGCCGCCGGACACAGTCTATCTGGTTCTTCCCACCATCATCTCGTTCCTGATCTGCGCGCTGGTGGTCGGCATCTCCCTGTTCTTCGTGAGCATCGGCGAGCCGTCTTTGAAGCGGGTGGCGTCCTCGGCCGTTCTGCTCGGCGTCGGTATCGCCAGCATGCATTATGTTGGAATCCATGGTCTCGCCGGGCCCTTTGCGATCGCGCACGACCGGACGATGGTGCTGCTGTCGGTCCTGGTTGCGATCATCACCGCCTATGGCGGCTTGCGTGCTTTTCTTGCCCAGCAGGAGGGCGTTCGCCTGATCGTCAGCTCGATCGCCTTCGGCATCGCGGTCTCCGGCATGCATTACACGGCGATGCTCGGCATGCATTTCGAGCCACTGACCGCCGGTGGGCATCAGCATCTCGGCGGCGGCCTTGCCGCGTCGCAGCAAATCCTGTCGATCGTCGTGGCCGTGCTGTGCTTCGTCATTGCGGCCGGCTTCTTGTTATCCCTGGTTCCTGATTCGCGGCGGCAGGCTTCGGCGTCTGTTGCCATCGATCCGGTTGCCCCGCCGGTTGCACCGGCCACGGTCGAGCCGGCTGCCGCAGCGGCCGTACCTGCGCGACCGCTGGGGCCGCTCGGCGGCCTCGGCCAGCCGCCGCGTGCGCCCGTTCCCCGGTTGCCGGTCGAAGGCGCCGACGGCACCCATTTCATCGACACCGCCGATGTCCGCAGCGTTCGCGCCGACGCACACTACACACGTGTCCATGACGGCACCCGCGAGCGGATGTGCCCGTGGTCGATCTCGGAGGCCGAGGCGCAGCTCGATCCCTCGCTGTTCCTCCGGGTGCATCGCAGCCATATCGTCGCGATCCCTCATGTCGCGCTGGTCCGGAAAGAGGGCGATGGCGCCGTGCTCGAGCTCGACGGCCCATCGCCGCACCGGGTGCCGGTGAGCCGGGCGAAGATCGCCGAGGTGAAGGCAAGGCTGGGACTGGTGAACCGGCGGCACGCGTAGAGTCATAGAGTCGAGCTCTCTCACTCCCTCGCCCCGCTCTTCGCGGGGAGAGAGAGGGTGGGGTGAGGGGCCTCTCTCCGCGTATGAGATCTCCGAGAGACCTGTACCCCCTCACCCGGATTGCATCGTGCGATGCAATCCGACCTCTCCCCGCAGGCGGGGAGAGGTTAAGGGTCGCCGACCCTGACGCAATTCGTGCGTTCCTCGCCGCAACTCGTGCGAAATCCGCTGTTCCGTGCCGCTAGTGTTGCGGCCCGCCCCGCCCGGAGAGACCGTCGTCCCAACGTCCGCGCCGTCACGCGCCAAGGACGAATTGTGGGAGGTGATGATGATCCCGGGCTCATTCAGCTATCACCGGCCGGCGAGTGTCGCCGATGCCGTCAAACTCTTGACCGACCTCGGCGAGGATGCACGGCCACTGGCCGGCGGGCACAGCCTGGTGCCGATGATGAAGCTCCGGCTTGCAACTCCGGCTCATCTGATCGATTTGCACGGCATCGCAAGCCTCAAGGGCATCCAGCGTAGCGGGAATACTCTCGTGATTGGCGCGATGACCACCCAGCACGATCTGCTGGCCTCCGACGAGATCGCCAGATCCGCGCCGATCCTGCACGAGACGGCTCTTCTCATCGCCGATCCCCAGGTGCGCTACCGCGGCACGATCGGCGGCAATGTCGCCAACGGCGATCCCGGCAACGACATGCCGGCACTAATGATGACTTTGGGTGCGACCTATCGCCTCGAAGGACCCGGCGGCACGCGCGACGTGCCGGCCGCCGACTTCTACCAGGGCGCCTATTTCACCGCGCTCGAGCCCGGCGAGATCCTCACCTCGGTCTCGTTCCCCGTGCCCGCCGCTGGCCACGGTTACGCCTACGAAAAGCTCAAGCGCAAGGTCGGCGACTACGCGACCGCCGCGGCTGCTGTCGTGCTGACAATGGCCGGCGGCAAGGTCGCGACCTGCGTCATCGGGCTCACCAATGTTCACGAGACGCCGCTGCTCGCGACCGACGCCGCCAACGCCGTGATCGGCACCAGCCTCGATCCGGCCACGCTGAAGAAAGCGGCCGCTGCGGCCTCGGCGATCATGTCGCCGGCCGCGGATGCGCGCGGGCCCGTCGAATACCGAAAGCATGTCGGCGGCATCATGGTGACGCGGGCGCTGCAGCGCGCCGCGGCGATCGCGAAATAAGGGAGGGGATCGATGGCGAAAACACATGTGACCATGAAGGTGAACGGCGCCGAGGTCGAAGGCCTCGTCGAGCCGCGCACGCTGCTGGTGCATTTCATCCGCGAGAATTTGCAGCTGACCGGCACCCATATCGGCTGCGAGACCACCCATTGCGGCGCCTGCACCGTCGACATCGACGGCATGTCGGTGAAGTCGTGCACGATGTTCGCAGTGCAGGCCGATGGTTCCGACATCATTACGGTCGAAGGCATGGCCAATGCCGACGGCACGCTGTCGGCGCTCCAGGAAGGTTTCCGCATGATGCACGGCCTGCAATGCGGCTTCTGCACGCCCGGCATGATTGTCCGCGCGCATCGGCTGCTGAAAGAGAATCCCTCGCCGAGCGAGCCGGAGATCCGCATGGGCATCTCCGGCAACATCTGCCGCTGCACCGGCTACCAGAACATCGTCAAGGCAATCCAGTACGCTAGCGCCAAGATCAACGGCGTGGAATTCCAGGAGGCCGCAGAATGAATGACCTCACTCCCACGCGGGAACAACGCACCGCCGCGCTCGAAGGCATGGGCTGCAAACGCAAGCGCGTCGAAGACATTCGCTTCACGCAAGGCAGGGGCAACTATGTCGACGACGTGAAATTGCCGGGCATGCTGCATGGCGATTTCGTCCGCTCGCCGCATCCGCATGCGCGCGTCACAAAGATCGATGACAGCGAGGCGCTGAAAGTGCCTGGCGTGCTCGCGGTCATCACCGCCGAGACGCTGAAGACCGTCAACCTCGCCTGGATGCCGACGCTGGCCGGCGACGTCCAGATGGTTTTGGCCGACGGCAAGGTGCTGTTCCAGAACCAGGAAGTGGCCTTCGTCGTCGCCACCGACCGTTATGCCGCCGACGACGGCATCAACAAGGTCATCGTCGAATACGAGCCGCTGCCGCCGCTGGTCGATCCCTTCAAGGCGATGGATGCCGACGCCCCGTTGCTGCGCGAGGATCTCGTTGGCAAGACCACCGGCGCGCACGGGCCACGCAAGCACAACAACCACATTTTTGAGTGGACCGTCGGCGACAGAGAGATGACTGACGCCGCCTTCAAGAAGGCGGAGGTCACAATCAAGGAGATGATCTCGTATCACCGCACCCATCCGTCGCCGCTGGAGACCTGCCAGTGCGTCTGCTCCTTCGACAAGATCAAGGGCGAGCTGACGATCTACGGCACGTTTCAGGCCCCGCATGTGATCCGCACCGTGGTGGCGCTGATCGCAAAACTGCCGGAGCACAAGATCCACGTGATCGCGCCGGATATCGGCGGCGGCTTCGGCAACAAGGTCGGCGCCTATCCCGGCTACATCTGTGCGGCAGTAGCCTCCATCGTCACCGGCAAGCCGGTCAAATGGGTCGAGGACCGCATCGAGAACCTCACCGCGACCTCGTTCGCGCGCGACTACCACATGACGACGGAGATCGCCGCGACCAAGGACGGCAAGGTCACGGGTCTGCGCGTTCACGTGCTCGCCGATCACGGCGCGTTCGACGCCTGCGCCGATCCGTCGAAATGGCCGGCCGGCTTCTTCAACATCGTCACCGGCTCCTACGACTTCCCGACCGCACATCTGGCGGTGGACGGCGTCTACACCAACAAGGCGCCGGGCGGCGTCGCCTACCGCTGTTCGTTCCGCGTCACGGAGGCGGCTTATTGCATCGAGCGCGCCATGGATATTCTGGCGCAGAAGCTCAACATGGACCCGGCCGAGCTGCGGCTGAAGAACTTTATCAAGCCTGAGCAATTCCCGTATCACTCGGCCTTGGGGTGGGAATACGATTCCGGCGACTACCACACCGCCATGCGCAAGATGATGGAGACCACCGGCTACGTCGCGCTCCGGAAGGAGCAGGCGGAAAAGCGTGCCGCGTTCGCACGCGGCGAGACCCGCGACATCATGGGGCTCGGCATCTCCTTCTTTACCGAGATCGTCGGCGCCGGCCCATCGAAGAACTGCGATATTCTCGGCATTGCCATGTTCGACTCCTGCGAGATCCGGATGCATCCGACCGGCGCGGGCATCGCGCGGGTTGGTTCCAAAAGCCAGGGTCAGGGCCACGAGACCACCTGGGCCCAGATCATCGCGACCGAGATCGGCATCCCTGCCGACAACATCATGGTGGAAGAGGGCAACACCGACACCGCGCCGTACGGGCTCGGTACCTACGGCTCGCGCTCGACGCCAGTCGCGGGTGCGGCGATCGCGATGGCCGCGCGAAAGATCAAGGCGAAGGCGCAGATGATCGCGGGCTACAAGCTCGAGGTCCACGAGGACGATCTCGAATTCGACATCGACGGTTTTCGGGTGAGGGGCCTGCCGGAAAAATTCATGTCGATGAAGGATATCTGCTGGGCGGCGTATAATTCAGTGCCGCCGGGCATGGAGCCGGGGCTCGAAGCCGTCTCCTATTACGATCCGCCCAACATGACCTATCCGTTCGGCGCCTATCTCTGTGTGATGGACATCGACGTCGATACCGGCGTGTACAAGGTGCGGCGCTTCTATGCGCTGGATGATTGTGGCACCCGCATCAACCCGATGATCATCGAGGGTCAGGTGCATGGCGGCCTCACCGAGGCTTTCGCCATCGCGATGGGCCAGGAGATCCGTTACGACGAGGTCGGCAACGTCGTCACCGGCTCGTTCATGGATTTCTTCATGCCGACCGCGGTCGAGACACCGCATTGGGAGACCGACTTCACCGTCACCCCGTCGCCGCATCACCCGATCGGCGCCAAGGGCGTCGGCGAGAGCCCGAATGTCGGCGGCGTGCCGGCCTTCTCCAACGCCGTCAACGACGCGTTCTCGTTTTTAGGGAGCACGCACATCCAGATGCCGCACGATTTCTGGCGCAACTGGAAGGCGGCGAAGGATCTGGGGGCGGTGGCCTAGTGAGTTGGTTTGTCATTCCGGGGCGGCTCGAAGAGCCGAACCCGGAATCTCGAGGTTCCGGGTCTGGTGCTTCGCACCATCCCGGAACGACGGAGGTTGCATGAAAGGTCGTAACGAGATCGCGCAAGCCTTGGCCGCATCGGGCTATATCGCCGATGCGGACCTTGCGACCGCGATCTCGCTGATGCAATTGCTGCGGCGTCCGCTGCTGCTCGAAGGCGAGGCGGGCGTCGGCAAGACGGAAGTGGCGAAGGCACTTGCAAAAGTGCACGCAACCGAGCTGATCCGGCTGCAATGCTATGAGGGCCTCGACCAGTCCTCCGCGCTGTACGAGTGGAACTACCAACGCCAATTGCTGGCGATCCAGGCGCATCGCGGCACCGACAGCATTGAGGACCAGGTGTTCTCGGAAAAATACCTGCTGGAGCGGCCGCTGCTGGCCTCAATCTGCCGCCAGAAGGCGCCGGTGCTGCTGATCGACGAGATCGACCGCGCCGACGACGAGTTCGAAGCCTTCCTGCTGGAGCTCCTATCCGACTTCCAGATCTCGATCCCCGAGCTCGGCACCATTTCGGCGGTCACCATCCCCCATGTGGTGCTGACCTCGAACGGCACGCGCGAGCTCTCCGACGCGCTGCGCCGTCGCTGCCTTTATCACTATGTCGATTATCCCGACGTCGACCGCGAGGCCCGCATCATCCTGGCGCGGATCGCGGGCGCGAGCCCGTCGCTGTCGCTCCAGATTGCGCGCATGGTCGAGGGCGTGCGTAAGGAGGAGCTGCGAAAAGTCCCGGGCGTGGCGGAGACGCTTGATTGGGCGGCAGCCCTCGTCGGTCTCGATATAAGCGCTCTCCATGACGCGCCCGAGACCGTGCATGAGACGATGGTCTGCCTGCTGAAGACCCATGAGGATCGCGCCCGCGTCACGCCGGAGGTGACGCAGCGCCTGCTAGGGAAGGTCGCATGAGCTGCTGCGGCTCCAGTCCCGGATATGATGACCTCAATGAGGTCTCCCGCCTCGTATCCGCGAAGCTCGCCGCCTTCCTCCGCACCCTGCGCGATGCAGGCTTTCGCGTCGGGCTTGCCGAGGGGCAGGATGCGGCGACGCTGATGTCGGCCGGCTATGCGTCACGATCAGGCCTGCTGCGCGCGGCGTTCAAGCATCTGTTCTCGGCGCGCAAGTCCGATTGGGACAAGTTCGACGGGCTGTTTGACGCGTTCTGGCTCGGCAAGCGCGCACGCTCGCGCTCCCGCACCATCGGATCGGCGCCCGGCGCCAGCAACCCGTCGCTGAAGACCTTGCAGGACAAATCAGCGGAGCAAGGCGGCGGCCAATCCGTCACCGATCAGCTTCCGTCCTCCGACGATGCGCCGGAGGGCCGCTCCGGCGACGGCCGCATGGAAGGCGCTTCGCGCGCGGACAATCTCGCCGAGCTCGATTTCAGAAAGCTCAGTGATCCCGATCAGGTCGCGCAGGCCCATGAAGCCGCCGCACAGCTCGCGCGGGTGATGCGCACGCGGCTGACCCGGCGCGATCTGGCGCGCCGGCGCGGCTACCGGCTCGATCTCAGGCGCACCATCCACCGCAACATCAGCCATGGCGGCGTGCCGATCGCTCTCGTGAAGCGGCAGCGCAAGGACAAGCCGCTGCGGCTGATCGTGCTGCTCGACGCGTCCGGCTCAATGAGCATGTATACGAGCGTCTTCCTGCGCTTCATCCATGGCGTGCTCGATGAATTTCGCGAGGCCGAGGCGTTCCTGTTCCACACCCGCCTAGCCTACGTCTCCGATGCGATGAAAGAGAAGGACGCCGGCCGCGCGCTCGATCGGCTCTCGATCATGGCGCAGGGCGCGGGCGGCGGCACGAAGATCGGCGAGAGCCTGCAAACCTTTAACCGCTGGTACGCGGCGCGCGTGATCCATTCGCGCAGTTGCGTGATGATTGTCTCCGACGGCTATGAGACCGGCGACGCGGCTCTGCTCGGCCGGGAGATGGCCGCGCTGGCGCGACGCTGCCGCCGCATCGTCTGGCTCAATCCGATGATGGCGTGGGAGGGCTATGCGCCCGAGGCCAGGGGCATCAAGGCGGCGTTGCCGCATGTCGATCTCTACGCGCCGGCGAATTCGCTGAACAGCCTGCGCGCGCTCGAACCTTATCTGGCGAAGCTCTAGAGGAGGCACCGATGACTGCTCACGTCGAAGTGCTGGATATGGTCGCGCAGATGAAGGCCGCCGACCGCCGAGCGTGCCTTTGTGCTCGCGACCGTCGTGCGCACGGTGTCGGTGACCGCGGCCAAGGCAGGCGCGAAGGCGATCATCGCCGCCGACGGCACCATCGTGGCGGGGTGGATCGGCGGCGGCTGCGCCAAGGGCGCGGTGCTCAGGGCGGCGCGCGAGGCGCTCGCCGATGGCGAGCCGCGCATGGTCTCGGTGCAGCCGGAGAACCTGCTGGCCGAGCTCGGTGTCAGCGCCGGCGAGAGTCGCGACGGCATCCGGTTCTCCAGCAACATGTGCCCGAGCAAGGGCACCATGGACGTTTTCGTCGAGCCGGTGCTGCCGCATCCCTCGCTCGTCATTCTCGGTGCGAGCCCGGTGGCTTTGTCGCTCGCCGCGCAAGCGCGCACGCTCGGCTATCACGTCACGCTCGCGGCGCCTTCGGCCGATCTCACGGCGCAGCCGGATGCCGACACCGTCATCGATGGCTATCAGCTCGGTGAGCTCAACGACGCAAAGCGCTTCGTCGTGGTCTCGACGCAAGGCAAGGGCGACGAAGCCGCCCTGCGCGCCGCCGTTGCAACTAAAGCCGATTATCACGCCTTCGTCGGCAGCCGCCGCAAGATGGCGTCGCTGCGCGCAAAGCTGATCGCGGAAGGCGCCATCGCCGCGGCGATCGATGACGTCAAGGCGCCCGCCGGGCTCGATCTCGGCGCCATCACCCCGGAGGAGATCGCGATGTCGGTCCTCGCCGAGATCACCGAAGTGCGCCGGCGCGGCCAGCGCATCGCCAATCAGGCAGCAAGCAGAGAGTGAGA
>WNGR01010027.1_pt1 | contig 21172 bp, 18 predicted proteins | sample 5407581 | NCBI WGS metagenome assembly WNGR01 (sample SAMN13153383, study PRJNA577476) | soil metagenome | isolation source: 80 cm soil or saprolite under Garry oak tree replicate 2 | place: USA:California | collected 2016-06-15
AGAACGACGAAATTGCATCGGCCTTCAGGACGGATCCTGGGGAGCCAAGAATCCCCAAATCCTGTACCTGGAGTACCTCCCTGACTGGAGGTCGTGGTTAGTCCTCCCCATTTCGTTTCTAGTCGCGGTTGTAACGATTATCGGCAACCCGGAAACGGCGATCTAGGAAGTTCAGCTTTTGGAAGCCACGTCCGGCCTGAGGCCGCGAGCGGGTTGCCCAGAAACCTTTCCTCCCCGTCGCCCGCAAATAGCTGATTCTATAGGGGTTAGATTTGCGGATATCGCTGCCCACAAACAGATGTTTTTGGGCGCGTCTCCGCTGTTCCAAATACAGTCCGTGAGATAGCTAGGCCCACCGTGACGTGATGCCCTAAGCGGTAAGAAATGAGTTGATCTCCGGGGAAAGCTCGGGAAGACTCTGCTCGTTCAACGGATGCGGAAGCGGCTCAGCCATCTCCTGAATCCAACGAGAGGGAGCTCGGGAAGCAGCGTGGGAACAACCCTGGCGCCGACACAACCCGCCGGAGGATCAACAAGATGCTGTCGAAAGGGTTGAGGTCGTATAGCGGCTGGCGTGGTTTTACCACGCCACTTCGTACGGCAGCGGTTCTAGGAATCGGTTAGGATTTCTTTGGCTCGTCGTTAAGAAGTTAGTGGCAAACGATATCATAGGCCGGGCGGTAGCCTCCGTCTTGAGCCTTCTTTTGTGTCATGTATTCGCCGTGCTTTGTGTTGCCATACCACCGCGTGCCTGGACAGTGATACACACCAGAACTGGTGTTCACCCAGACCCTTACATCCGGATTCCCTGCACGCCCGGCTTCTGGGTTGCGCACAGTTCCATCTTGCTTTTGCGAGGCGATACCAGTTCCCGCCGGGCCGCATTCATTCCCGTAGGCCGGACGGTACCCGTGCTCCTGGGCCCCTGCTTCGGTCATAAAAGTGCCGCTTGTTGTTGTGCCGGACCATCTGGTGCCAAGACAGTGATAGACGCCGGTGCTCGTGTTGACCCATACGCTGACTTCTTTTTTCTTATTCTCGGCGCTGGCCTTAGGGGAAGAAACGGAACGCAAACTGGAGTCAGATTCCGGTTCGATCTTCAATACCGGATGCAGCTCTATGCCATTCGGCGCCGCGCCCGTTTGACCGTGCAAGAAGTCGAAAAAGCCCAGTCCGACCACGCTCACGCTGGAGGCCTGGTTTGAAATCTCCATAATCACTGCTCTGGCCCTTCTAAACTCCTCGACGTGTGCTGAGGCGCAGGCCCCGGCACAATCCGGAGATGGGATCTCTGCGATCATTGTCTTGCCCGGATCTTCGACATCGGCGATAACAATATGGAAATCGCCGTCTTGCTCCAGCTTGTAACTGATCAGCCGCGCACGAACCTTGTAGGTTTGCGTTTCGATAGGGCCAATGCGCTGATCTGCAGGTGATTGGGCGGGGTGCTCTTGGGAAACGAGCCAACCAACCGTGGCCTCCTTAGCAGTGAAATCCACCTTGTCGCGGTCAGCATCGCTCAATGTCTTGACGCTCCACCGCTCTGTCCCGCAGTAAGTACCGCAGGCTGGGAGCTCATGCTGAGGTGCTGAAAAACCATACACTGCGGGCCTTCCCGGGGGGACGAAAGCTAACACTGAGCCAACAAGGCTCAATAACAAGGCCAGTAGGGTCTCTCCTCGTTTCATTGCCGTCTCCCGAGGAGCAATGGTGGGAAAACAACCGAATGGTTTCACTCACCACACCGTATGTCTTAAACAAAGTCTTTGTCAATCGCCGAAAAATTTAGAGGGAAGTGCCTGAAAAGGGATACGGCTGTGATCGTGTTCAGGATATTAGAAACGAAAACAACCAGATTCTTCAGCCAAGCGTCGGACAGGCCGCGGGGCGTTATATGACTCTATACTGGCGAAAGAAACGGAACAGGCGCGAAGCACCATAGCGTAGGAGGGGAGTTCCTCAACTCAGCAAGCTCAATAGGTTCAGAGCGAGCAGGACCCGTGCGTTTCGGCGAACCATCCCAGGCTTCCTTGGCGTCTGCGAATTGAAGTGTTGCGGAGTCTTGGCGAACCACAACGAGTGTGAACGCCAGGGACAATAGTGCCAAACTGAAGCTTAGTCACTGTCTGATGCAAGCAGATTTCCTCATTGGAGCAGAGCAAGCCTTTTGCTTGTTGCGCGGCCGCCACCTGTTGCTGACCGATTCTGCAGAACTTGCGAACCCATAAGCCCAGGGCGCAGCACGACGCGCTCAGTTTGGTCGCGACGATGTCGAACTCTGTAGTCTTTGGAATTCCTGCATTTCGTGTTGCGCCTGCGCGGTCTTGCCCTGTTTGCGATAAAGGCCGGCGAGTCCAAAATGGGCCTGCGCCGCCAGCGACGTTTCCTTCTCGAGGGCGACCACGCGGGTCCAGGATTTTTCTGCAAGCGCGAATTCGCCGGCGAGCAAAGCTGCCTTGCCCAGCGAATATAAGGTTTCAGGCATGTCAGGTTGCAATTTGTCAGCGCGCTGCAACTCGGCCCGGGCTTCCTGCGCTTTGCCTCGTTGGAGCAGTGCCGTGCCTAGGCGATAAGCGGCTTCGGCGTTGCCCGGCTGGCGATTAGCCTCCGCCCGGAACGCTTCTTCGGCTTTATCCCATTGTTCGGTGCCGGCGTAGACGAGCCCGAGCTCCAACTGCAGCCCCGGAATGTCGGGGCGCTGAAGCCATGCCTCGCGGTATTCCTGTTCGGCCTGTGGCATCTGCCGCAGAGCAAAGTAGTTTTCGCCCATAGCCTCATGGACGCGGGCGGAGTCCGGATGTGCTCTAATGAGGGTCTCTATAGTTTTCTTGGAGAGAAGTCCGCTGGCCCGGCCGAGATAGTAGAGGAGGTCGGGATTATTGGGGCGTTTGACCAGGGCGGCGCTGAGACTCGCGATTGCCTCCTGATAGAGTCCAGTCTCAAGCTGAGCAACTCCCAGAGCTTCCAGCGCGCGAACGCGTTCCAGGTGTGGAATGGCTTCGCCGGCGTACCCCTGTGCCAACAAAGCGTAACCAAGTTGCAGGTGCGCGCCATCAAGTTCTGGATTCAGCTCCAGCGCGCGCTTGAGCGGAGCGATCGCGGCGGCGTAGTTTCCGGTCTCCGCATAAACCTCTCCAAGGTCGAGAAAAGCCTCGGGAAGATTTGGAGCTGCTTCCGTGGCCTTGCGAAATTCGGCGATTGCCAGGTCAAGGCGTCCTTGCTTGTGAGCTTCAACACCCGTTTGCATGTGTTGAGCGGCTTCGGGCGAAACGCTCTGCAGCGCAAGCGAGAAAAATAAAATAGCGAATTTCATAAGCGCTCCGGTTCTCGCACTTCAAGAAACTGGTCGGCACGCGCATCTTTTATCTCCTGATGTGCCCCTGAAGGCCACCATACGTCAATGACTGCGCTATTAGAATCTCCCAGGCCAAAGTGGAGACGCCTGTCATTCGCGGAAAGATAGCTTCCAGCGGTAGTGGCGAATCGAGTTTGTCCATTTACACGAACTCGCGCGCCAAGTCCGTCACGGCTGCTGCGCGTGCCGCGAAGGGTAATTGTCAGCCAGTGTCGCTTGCCGCCCCGATTCATCAGCACAATGGGATGCCCCCCGAGAACGGTCAACACGGCGTCCATCCAACCGTCATTGTTCAAATCCCCGAATGCTAGGCCCCGGCCCGCGACCGGGATGGTAATTCCAGAATCCGCGCGTTCGAAACGCCCCTCATGATTCAACGCCAACAGAGGCGGCTCCAGATAGTGCAGCGAATGGTCGATGTCTTCCACATTATCCAAGACGTGGCTTTGGGCCACGAGCAAGTCCTTCCAGCCGTCGTTGTCGAAGTCCTCCAGACCCACGCCCCAGCCCGAACTCCCTGCGGTGAGCGCGCCAAGACCCGTTTCCAGGTTACGACTGGTGAACAAGCCTTCTCCGTCGTTGTGATACGCGCCGTAGATTTCACGCGGCAGCACAGTTACGAAGATGTCGGGCTGGCCGTCATTATCGTAATCCTGGAACACGGTCCCCATACCGGAGAGGGGCTTGCCGTCAGCGGAGAGCGCCGCACCGGATTCGAGAGCGCACTCCGTAAACGTCTCGTCCCCGTTGTTGCGGTAAAGGTATTGCTGCATGCCATCGTTCGCCACGAAGACGTCCGTAAAACCATCTGCATTGTAGTCGGCAAATGCGACGCCCAAGGCGCGCCCCTTCTTGTTGGCGATGCCAGATTTCTGGCTGACGTCTTGGAACGTGCCATCGCCGCGATTGCGATAAAGAAGGTTTGTCGTGGCGGGAAATTCGGCGGGAGGACAATAGGTTCGCCAAGCCCCGCCGCAAGTCTTACTATGTTTGGTGTCCCACTCCATGTAGCGGGTAACAAAAAGATCGAGATGGCCGTCGTTGTTGTAGTCGAAGAACCCCGCGGAAACCGACCAGCCGCCGCCTGCCACGCCTGCCTTTGCGGTGACGTCGGTGAACGTTCCGTCGCCATTGTTGTGATACAGGATATTTTTTCCGTAGTTGGTCACGAACAGATCAGCAAAGCCGTCGTTGTCGTAGTCAGCGACCGCGACTCCCATGCCGTAGTTGCCGATGCCGGGGTTGGCCAAGCGCGCGGCCTCGGTTACGTCCGTGAAGCTGCCGTCTTTGTTCTGGCGGTAGAGCCGGTTCCAGTAGCGGGGATTCGTCCGATCGAATCTCTCTGGAACCTGCATCGGGCTTGTCAGGCGCCCACCGTTGACCAGAAAGATGTCGAGCAAGCCATCGTTATTGTAGTCGAACAAGGCCACGCCGCCGGGCATGGTCTCGATGAGATATTTTTGGGCTGTAGGCGAATTCTGAAGCGTGAAATCCAGCCCGCGCGGAAGTCGCACATCAAAAACAGGAGTAGCGGCCGAGAGCGCGGCTAAGCGCAAAAACCGACGCCGACTGAGCAATCTATGCGCATCAACCCTTAGCCATCCAGATGCCGGCAAATCTCGCTCCAAGCCACAACGCGAACTTCAGCCCGAACTGAACGAGCCTAGGATTACCGAGTGTGGCGGTCACAACCCCGAAGTTGGGCGACACCTGAGTGGTATTCGGGGCGGCAAACTGCGGGTGGTTGAACAAGTTGAAGAACTCCGTGCGGAACTCCACGTTCATGCGTTCGCTCGGCCCGAAGTACGTTCTTTTAAAGACTGCGAAGTCAAAGTTATTCACGCCCTTCTGCCGAAGCGTTGCATCCACACGTGACTCGCTGCCAAAGCCCCATTGTGGGGGTGCCGTGAAGCATGCCGTGTTGAACCATTCATTCAGCTGCGAGACACCCGCGGGTGCGCCCTTACTGCAGCCGGCCACCACGTTGGGCCTCAACGTTCCAATTCCCAGCCCCAAAGCTGAGAGTGGAGTTGACCCCCCATAAGTGATCTTTAGGGGGAATCCGCGTTGGAAGATTGTGACGCCATCGATGCCCCATCCTGAGACGAGCTTTCCACCAACTCCGCCCACGTCGGTCAGGAACTTCTGACCCCGGCCGAGAGGCAGATCAAGCACGTAGCTGATTACAAGGCGCTGCGACACGTCTTGAGAAGCTAGCGACTTCTCTGCCTTGAGGTTGTTCCAATCCTGAACTTGTCCCACGCCCCCCGTGCCTCCTCCCTCTAGCCAAGAGGTAAGAGAGTCCGTGGTCGCGAGGAGCTTGGCGTTGGTGTAGGCGACCAGCATGGTGCCGCCGCCAGAGAAACGCCTCACCACGGTTGCCTGCAGGGAGTGGTAGGTGCTGCCACAACAACCCTGCCCGTTGAGGTTCAGGCCGGTGTATTGCGGAAATGGCCGATCCAGCTGACCTTGCTTCAGGTTTCCAGGCGACAAACTTCCTGAAAGTGCAGGGCCGAAAGGATAGCTCGCCGTGGGGACGACATTAGCAATCGTGGGAACTAGGCCCTGGGCGGCTTGCGCAGCGGCCGCTGTAATGAAGCTATCTGGGATCTGGTTTATGTTCGTGTTGAACTGCGGCAAGTGTACGCCATGCGCGCCCGCGTAGGCGACATCGGCGAAGAAGCCCGCGGGCAGCTCACGCTGCAGATCCAGATTCCATTGCTGCACGGATCCATTCTTCTGGACGGTAAAACCGGTTGCAGAAAAACTTTGCAAACCGAGACCGTATCCCGACACCGAAGGTTTCGGGTTGCGGCCCGGTGGGACGACCAGGGTGGCGCCGAACGGACCCGGAGTTGTGCACGTGAGGACACCGGGAGAAGTTAACGTACAGTCGCTCTCATGCAGCGTGCTGGCGGGCGTTAAACCGCCATCGTTACTGGCGAAGAAGGGGTTGGTAGAACTACTGACCGGGTCAATGTAGGGATTGACGCCGAACGACACAAAGTTAGGAATAAAGAATATTCCGTAGCCGGTACGGACCACGGTCTTCTGGTTAAGACTGTAGGCTAAGCCCAGACGCGGCATGACGTTATGCTTGTCCAGCGGCAAATTGTTTCTGCCACCGTTCACGCCGGTCTTAACCAGGAACAGGTCTCCGGGACAGGGACTTCCTATGCTCCCGCCGCATCCCGTAACCGTGAGATTTGCAACGCCTGGGTTGAAGTAGGTCAACCGATCAAAGCGCTCCGACCAGGGACCCGGCAGGTCGTATCGAAGCCCCAGGTTCGCCGTCAGCTTGTGAGTTACCTTCCAGGTGTCCCCAACATAGAAAGCCCGATAGTATTGCTTGCCAGCAACCGGGCCAGAGATATTTACGGCGCCCGATGTTTGGTTGCCCAGGGGGGAGCCAATGCCAAGGCCATAGCCCAGAATGAAGTCGGCAAAATCCTTCCCGGTCCCAGGCGTCCCAAGACCCTTCGCAAAATCCTGAGTCCAGAAACCATTAAAGGAAATAAGTCCTCCTCCGGTGTTGGTCTGCAAATAGTTGTCGTATGACAATTCAAACTGCGCACCTGCGACGATGGTGTGCTTTCCCTGGATAGTAGTCACGCGCGGAGAGAAGTTGTACTGTGTGTCTTTGTCCGAGATGGCACTCTGTCCCTGGCTGCAAGTAATTAGAGGGTCGGAGATGCCGAAGCAGGGCGTGAGGGGAGTTCGCTCTATGTCGGGGACAGCACCATTGTACGCCGCCGGAAAACCCTCCTTGGTAACATCGAACCCAGCATTGACTGGTACACGGAGGTAGCTAAAACGGCTGGCACTGACGTTGACGTCCAAAGTCGTTGTCGAAGTCAGCGTGTAATCGTAACCGATCGCGAGAGCGTGCGTGTGATACGTCTCAGTGCAGCGATCCTGGCACAGGCCCGTGCCGAACGGATCGCGTGGCAAGTCTTTCAGCCTCCAATAACTGTAACGGCCAAAAACACGGCTTTTGCGACTTATGTTGAAGTCTACACGGGGAACGAATTCATCGCTATCCCCGCCCAGGCCGGTTGCCTTTACGAAGTTGTTGACTGTCGCGCTGTTGGTTGGATTCGGAATCAAACCCAGCAAAAACTTGGAAGTCGGATTGATACGACTTGCAGGGATGACGTTGCCGACAAACGGCTGGCGAGTCCCTGTGCTGGTACTCACTATAAGTGGATCGTAGATCTGATGAATAAAATTGCCCGAAGCATCCTTGTCGGCGCAAATGCCACCCGGTCCCGTAAACCCAGAGACGCACAAATCCGAAAAACTGAAGTTTGCGGATGAACCTGCCCCGCGTTCCGCAAGCGTCGGAACCGTCGTTGTGAATACGGTGCCCTGGCGCAGGCGGAAACTTTCCCAACTGAAAAAGCCGAAAAGCTTGTCTTTGATCGCAGCGCCACCGAGGGTGGCTCCGAACTGATTCTGAGTGAACGGTGGGCGCTTAATCCCGGCCTTATTGGCAAAAAATTCGTTCGCGTTCAAAACTTTGTTGCGCAGGAATTCGTACGCGGAACCGTGCCATTGGTTGGTTCCAGATTTGGTGCTGAGGTTGATGACCCCCCCGGAGAACTTGCCCCAGTCCGGCCCAAGATTGTTGTATTGGACCTTAAATTCCGAAATCGAATCCTGGGTCGGAAGAATGAGCGGCAAATTGATATAGCCGATATTGAGTGGTTGCCCGTCCAGATACTCGGCGCTTTGGTTCGCAAAGGAGCCGCCAACCTGAAAATTAGCAAAGTCGAAAGGGTTCTTGCCCACGGGCGTGCCATAGCTGTTTCCCTGCGGTACTACGGAGGGAGCGACGGTGGTGAGGTTAAAAATGTTGCGCCCGTTCAGAGGCAACTCGTTGGTTTTTCGCGCTTCCACGACCTGACCCAGCGATGAGGTCTCCGACTGAATGAGGGGAGTGTCACCACTAACCTCGACAGTTTGCGTGACCTCACCCACCTGCAAGGTTACGTCAATGCGCGCACTCTGGTTGATTTCGACGACCACTTCCGGCCGAGTGAAGCGTTTGAAGCCAGTTTTCTCTACCTCGATTTTGTATCGGCCTGGAAATAGGTTCGGAAAGGAGTAGAGTCCATCGGCGCCGGTTGACTGCGTGCGCTTTTCCGCCGTGCCGAGATTTGTCAAAGCGACCTGCGCATCGGCAATCGCCGCGCCCGAGGGATCTGTGACAGCCCCTGTGATCAACCCGTAGGTTGATTGGGCCAGAAGCTGTTGGTCAAACTGAGGTAAGCAAACGGTGAACAGAAAAACCAGTGAGAACGAGAGAACCACACCCCTGATTCTTTTCATATGCGATCTCCTCCAACTCGAAAGAGCGTCCTAAGCCAGTAGCCACCCCTTTTACCTACATGCAGCGACAGCCCTTATAGTTAAGCTGGCCTAAATCTGCAGTAGTGACGTTCATGGATCATGTGGTGACTCATCGCTGCGAGTGCAAAGGACGGAAGATGGTCCGGGAGGCTGAATGGTCGCTTTTTGGCGCACGGCGGCACCTCGCGGATTCTTCGCCACAGACTCCATCCGCCATCAAGCCGCTCTTTCTGAGGGGATAGTAATTACGTCTCGAAAGGTGTCACCTGTCAGTTTTGACGGGTGGCGGTAGGACCTCGGCGCATCGCTGTCACTTCCGGCGAGTTTCCGAAGTACCTGAAGGCATTGCCTGTCGGTTAAGTTTGACAGCTTCGCACGACCTCTGCGGAAAGCCTGCTCCGTTAGAGTGTTTCTCAGCCCGTAAGCGACACCGGAACAAGCACTTAGATTTTGACCTGTTCTAGCTCGGGACCAGGAGGTTGGTGGTTCAAATCCACTAATGAAGGTTGTTCACATAGTTCTGACATCGGTATTTGACATCTTGGTTTGTCCTCTGCCAGCTTGTTAAACGTGCGCGAAACCAGCACAGAGTCGCCAAACTCGTGCGTGTGGTATTCGCGCATGTTGAGTTCGGTCGTGAGTTGTTCCAGTTCCGCATCTGTTAAGAACGCACGCAGCAATTCGTAGTGGCTGGTGCCGGGTTCATGCGTGCCTGACAACAGTGCATCTACAACTTGCAGTCGCGTTCTCACGTCAATGCGCTCGGTCGCCAGATTTTCTCCCGCCGCGATCTTGCCTTCATGTACCGCGTGCTCAAGGGCTCTCACGACGGTAGTGCCAACAGCGATAATTCGTTTACCGCTAGATTTCGCCTGATTGATGGCATCTGCGGTCGCTCGGGGAACGCGGTAGGGTTCATCAAAGGGCAAGCGCTTGTCGAGTTCGGGATCACCGGTTGAAGACAATCCTGCAGCATGCGTGATCGTTTTAAATTGCGCGCCTGCGACGCGCATCTCTGTGACAAGTTGCCAGCTCAGCGCGAAGCCGGCGGACGGCGGCTCGAAGGCAACGGGCGGCCCCGCGATGGGTGTCCACACATCCCAAAGGGCAAGAGGAACCGGAACATGCGAGTACTGGATAGGTCGGCCGTGATGAGCCAAGCCAGCCCAAAGCTCGTCTCGAGAGTGATCGAACTCGAGCAAAACGAGGCGGGGATGGTCGAGCAAGTGCAGGATCTTTGCCGACAGTGGTCCCATCTGAAGTTGATCACCCGCAGCGAGCGAAGGGGGCCGAGGCCGATCTTCAGTGCGCGTGTGAAAATCTCCTTCGCCAAAGACGACAGCTGAAAACTCGCGATTGTGTGGGTCAAGTGACGGAACACCGGCCAGCCGAACCTCAATAGGCCGGTCGCTCGGCAAATGTACGCCGCTAAGGCTCGCTGGGATGGTTGCGGCATCATTGGCAACGACTAGGTCCCCAGGCTGGATTAGCTCAATCAATGCGGGGCGCGGCAAGTGTCGAATTTGGCCGCTTGGGTCGACGACCATAACCTTCGCGCGCGGTGAGCGCTGGACCGGAGCAGTGGCGGCGATCATACTCTCTATTCCTCCATGGTTTTATTTCGAGCTGTGCGGGCCTGTCAGCGCAGTCTCGATTGCGGTTATCAACTCGCGTGCGGCGGCTTCCGCTGTTTTGAGTGTCGTCCGATCCGCATCCGGAACAGCGAGCGCGTGCATCGGGGTATCCATGTCACCTGGATCAAAAGAGAGAAACCGTACGCCCTCGACCGATAATTCCTGATTCCAAATTCCTGTCAGGTGGCGGAGGGCGGCCTTGCTGGCGCCGTAGGCTCCCCATTTTGGATAAGGCGTCACTGCCGCATCGCTGGAGATATTGATCACCAGGGCTGCTCGACCCTCGCGAACCGACGCTGACAACGCCCCTAGCAGAGCCTTGGTCAGGCGGAACGGCCCCAGAACGTTCGTGGCAACTGCCTTTTCCAGGTCCTCACAGTTGGTATCGGCAAGGAGGGCGAGCGGTACAGCGCCGAGATCAGAGGCATTGTTGATCAAGATCTCCAGGCCGCCCAGTTCGCCTAGGATCTGGAGGGCTGCCGGATAGATTGCGTCTTTATCGGAGACATCTGCGACAATGCCGTGCGTGTTCTTGTTTTCGCGCTCGACTTTTGCCACGAATTCTCGAACTAAGGCCAGCCCGAGGCCTGAGGTGCCACCGGTGATGGCAATCCTAAGCTGGCCAAAAAAACCATCGTGTGACGTAACGTCCGAGCCGGTGCCTGTCTCCAATGTTCCAGTTTTCATGTTTCTGCCTCCGACTTTATAAAGGAATGTCTTTACTTACTCTGTCCAGTTGGATGCCTTGACTTTTGAAAGGATACAGTTTAGAAAGTAAATTCATGCCACGTGAAGGGCAGAGCGCCGAAGCCGGGAATAACACCCGGCACGCGATCCTGAAGTTCTTGAAGACCGAGGGACCGGCCGATGCGGCTACGCTTGCGGGTCATTTGCGTTTGACCGCGATGGCAGTGCGTCAACACCTGTATGAACTCGAAGACCAGAAGTTTGTAGTAGCCGAGGAACGACCCGTTCCCCTGGGAAGACCCGCAAAATATTGGAAACTGACAGCGAAGGCCGATCGTTTATTTCCTCAGGCCTACGCTGAACTCAGCCTCTCGCTCATCGATGCCGTCGATCGAGCCTTTGGCGAGAGCGGAGTGCAGAAGGTCATCGCTGCCCGGTACAAGAACCAGGTCGCGACCTACCTCCAGCAGATTGCACCCAACGCCCGATCTGCGCGGCTGCCAAAGTGTGCAGAGGATTCTGCACGACCGAGCAGGACCTATTTCGGGCTGTTTTGGGTGAAAACGTCACAGTCGAGCGGGTGGAACACATTGTCGCCGGTGACCGACGATGTGCTTATCGCATTCAGGAACACTTGAAGTAATCTGTCGGCTTCTGGTCTTATGGAGCGGCGCTGTTTCGTTGACTTGCGTGACTTTCGCAACCTAAGATTACGGCACCGTGGCGGACGCCGACACTCTCATCGGGCAGACCGTCTCCCATTACCACATTCTTGAGAAGCTGGGTGGCGGCGGGATGGGTGTCGTCTACAAGGCCGAAGACACCGAACTTAGCCGTTTCGTTGCGCTGAAATTCCTACCTAACGAACTGAACAGAGACCCGCAGGCCCTCGAACGCTTCCGCCGAGAGGCTCGGGCCGCCTCCGCGCTGAATCATCCGAACATTTGCACTATCTACGAGATCGGTAAGCATGACAGCCAGTCTTTCATCGTAATGGAGTTTCTGGACGGGTTGACACTGAAGCATCTGATAGGTGGAAAGCCGCTAGAAATTGACACCGTATTATCGCTGGGGATCGAGATCGCGGATGGACTCGAGGCTGCCCACTCGGCAAGTATCGTGCATCGCGACATCAAGCCAGCCAACATCTTCGCCACCAAGCGTGGCCACACTAAGCTTCTGGACTTTGGCCTTGCTAAGGTGAGTACCAAGAACGAAGTGGGTGACGCGACAACGCTTGCGACAACGGAACTGAACGCAGACCAACTCACAAGCCCCGACAGTGTCGTAGGGACGGTCGCCTACATGTCGCCCGAGCAGGTGCTGGGGAAGACACTGGATGCGCGCACGGATCTATTTTCGTTCGGAGTCGTGTTGTACGAGATGGCCACGGGATTTTTGCCCTTCAAAGGATATACATCGGGAGCGATTTTCTAGGCTGTATTGCAAAGGATTTTCGAATGTCAACCCTTTACGCTGACGGTCACGGACCTTAACAGATAAAACTTCAAACGCGTCTCGGCAGGCAGCGATATCTCTTTCTTGCCTGTAGCTGCGGCTCCTGCGGTGCCTGCCCCTGCGCCCATCGCGCTGCCGATCAAAGCTCCCTTGCCCCCACCAGCCAGGCCGCCAATCAGTGCGCCGCCCGCGGCGCCACCGCCGATGAAACCAAGGTTGCGTTTGTTGTGATTCTGCCCGGTCTTCCGGATCGTGCCGGTATCGATGTCATACGACTTGCCATCAACTTCCACGGAACTGAGTGCGACACTCAAGCGTGCCGGAACATGCAGGCGACCCGCATCTTTCGCATCAACCACGCGGCCCGCGACATGTGCACCCGCTGGGATGATCGTCTTTCCGTCCAGCACAATAGGTTGCGAGAGGCTTGCCGCAAAGAGATCCCCCGCGTGGTTGCGGTTGCTAGCAAGCGTTTCGTCCAAGGTCACCTCGAATAGCGAGCTTTCTGGGATCGTGATTTCTTTCCTCGTCTCAAATAGACTTCCCAGTAGGCCCTTCTTGGAACCATTCTGGTCGGCGTTTGAGGCCGCAGCAGCGTTCGAGGCCGTGCTGTGATTGCATCCCATCGCCAACACGACCGACAAAAGTGCAGCACCAAAAATATTCAAAGATCGGTTCATTTCTAACCCCCGGACACCCTAAGTGACTAAGCAGGGAGGATGCCGATATTTCGACTGTAACTGACTGAAAATAAATAGATGATTCGGGAGGTCAAGCCTTTCAGCTATGTAATTATTTCAACAGCATGGCGGATGTCTTGGTACTGGCACCAAGTTTTCCGAGTATCCCGTTTGAACGGCACACAACGCATCCAACGCATCCAACGTAGCCGCTGGCGCGGCAGACGCTTCGCGTGCTTTGCTCAGCACGTCGCCGTTAGCCCGCATCCGCCGCAACCACCAGCGGCCACGTCCAAACGGATTTATGGAACGCGCGCCGGAGCATCGCGCCCACGCGCAGATCCTTCTCAAGTGCGCGCCTCGCCGGGTAACTGATCTTTCGATCGTGGGATACGTTGTCAGAGGGTTCCATGACGAGTCGTTACCTTCACGCCATGCCTCGTAGGGTAGTGCTGATGGGACAGCACGTCTGATGAATTACTCCTTTCGGCAGACAATCATCTCAGCTACTTCAGGTCACAGCGATAAAACACTAACGTAAATCAGGACCTTTCTCGCGCGAAAGGGAGCAAAAATTTCTTTTTTCGAGCGCCGCGCGAGGGATAGCCGTTCAGAGAATCAACAGAGTTCAGTGGAAGGTTATCTGGATGACTTGAAGCGTATCCGAATCGAAATTTGTCAGGTATAACGTCGTGCCATCCGGGCCCACAGTTATTTCACGGGGAAAGTTTCCGGTAGATATAGTCGCCACAACGCCCGCTGCCGAGGGGGACGCCACGTTCAAAATCGTTGCGTTGGCCGTCCCCGTAAGGAACCGGTTGGAGTTCGCCACTGCGAGCAGTTGGTCATTATGGAACAACCGCACTCCCACCGGAGCCGTGCCTCCTGTGGCGGCAAACCCGAGTAGTGCATTGTTCGGATCCGACTCAAGCTTAGCAGTATCAAACGCCAGCACTCGGTCGTCACCGCGCACAGTCACCCACAGCGTCGTGGCGTCCGCTGTCTCCGACAATCGTACTGGTGAGCAGCCCGCGTCCACCGTCGCCAAGATCGCTCCCGCATTAGGCGCCGCCTCGGCCTTGCTCACGTCAACCACCGTGAGCAAGCCATTGATGCTGCTCACACCACCCTGCTCGCACCCGGACTTCGACAGCACCGGGTTACCGCCACCCGCCGCAACAGTCCCGCCAGCGACGATTTCGGAAGTGACATACAAACGCGTGCCGTCCGGCGAAAGCATCATGCCGGCTATGGCATTTCCACCCGTGGCAATCTGTCCGATCAGAGTGGTGCCCGAGGTGAAATTCCCACCACTGTCTCGCTGAATGGCCACCACGCCAATGTTCCCGTTCGTTCCAGCGCCCGGTGCCATCCCGCTCTCGTTGGCCACGAACGCAAATTTCCCATCGGGCGTCGCAGCAACGGCGATCGTTCCGGCGTTGTTCGCGGAGGTTGATCCCTACCCGACGACGAAACCGGCGGCGTTGCAACCAACGAGACCCGCAGCGTTATAAAAGATTGCGCCTGGAAATCCGATCCCTCCTCCGAGGTCCGTTCCGTTCGGAAAAAAACTCAGGTTCGCGAATGCAGTGTTAGAGCCCAGAAGCTCGGCGGGAAGAGGGTTCACGCAGGACGATTGCAGGGTGCCGTTCGATTGAGAGAATACTTGCACGCCAGTAGCTGACCCTGGGCTGCCATCCGCCGTCAGCGAGACGAAGACAGTGCCATTGCTTGATACAGCAGCTTCGAATGGCTTCCCTGCGGTGGCAACAAGAGTCGAAGTTGCAGTAAAGCCCGGAGTCATGACCGGAGGCGGCGTCATCATGCCAGCGCCACCGCAGCCTCCGCCTGCCCAAAGCAAGGCCGGCAAGGAACAGTCGATCAGGACTGCGCGCAAGTGAGTGGTTCGCCTCGTAGGGCTCTCCCTTGTCTTTGTGGGTCAAAGAATCTATGACCGCGTTCGATGCTCGATGCCACGGCCAGGTTGTCGTGCCTTCGGGCACGCTCCCGCCGGGCATGCCCTAGGTCCCGGTCGGCTTACCGGGAGTTAGGGCCACGACATAGAGCGACAATGGTGGCCGTAGCGCAGGATGCCGCTTGCAGGCTGCCGAGCGAGCCGTTAGGGTCGCGCCATGGTGCAAGATTCAATCCAAGGGTTGCGCAAGTTGTTCCTGGCTCGGGATCGTTGTCGGATGAACGGCCTTCCTCGGATAACGAGGCTTGGCGATGCGTAGGCTTCCGCTGTTTGTTCCAATAATGATTTCCGTTAGTCGCTACGGCGACCCAACTCAGAGTCACGCTTCAAACGCTGCAAATCCGTTCGCATATCCACGGCGTGCTGATAGCGCAGGTTGCGGTCTTTCTCCAGAGCCTTGTTGATGATTTCTTCGAGCTTGGGCGGAACCTCCGGGTTGATCCGCACCGGAGGCACGGGTGGGCGTTCCAAAATGGCGTGGAAGATCATTCCCGAGGTGTCTACGCGGAACGGCAGCTGCCTCGTGGCCATCTGCTGCCAAGAGCCGTACCAGGACTGGTGAGATGCTCCTCGACGTCAAGGGTCGCCGGTCGCTTGACATTAACTTCGCAAAATGCGAAGATTGTTCATGCGGATCGTTAGCCGGAAGGCAATCAGAGAAGCGACCGCTAAGCACACGGAATGGGGGGCATCTCTGAACGCTTGGTACAAGATAGCAAAGCAGGCGGATTGGAAAAACTTTGCTGATGTTCGAAATAGTTGGAGAAATTCAGATGTTGTCGGGCGTTTCGTTGTTTTCGACATAAGCCATAACAGATGCAGGCTGATTGCTACCATCAAATACAGATGGAGAATGGTGTATATCCGACGCATTCTGAGTCACCCTGAGTACGACGAGAAGGAGTGGCAAAAATCATGATTGCCGTACCCGAAAAATACGCGCTCGAAGTTAGCTCGCCAACACCAATCAAATCTGAGCGTCAACATGAGCAATACCTGTCAGTCTTGGACAAACTGGCAAGCAAAGCTAATCCAACGAGCGAAGAAGAGAAGTATGCTGAAGTCCTGATGACCCTGATCGAAGCATACGAAGAAGAGTATCATTCCATTCCTGATGCTTCTCCGGTGGAAGTCCTTCGCACGCTGATGGACGCCAATGGTCTTCGCCAGAAAGACCTGGTCCCAATTTTTGGCTCTGAAAGCATCGTATCCGAAGTCTTGCACAAGAAACGTGATCTCAACAAAAGTCACATAGAGAAACTGAGCAAACGATTCCATATCTCTCCGGCAGCGTTTTTCTAAAACTCAATCGAGGATCCCTTCACAACGACGTGATGTCCAGCGACCTTTGAGCCAGTCTGAGCGCGACTGGATGTACGCGAAACGCGCGCTGGCCCGCGGCGACGATCCTGAAGAACTCATCCGCGAGGGGATAGCGCAACCAAATGGCGGATCAGCACTTACTGAGGCGGTTCGCACGGTCATGAGGCAGGCGCGATGCGCTCAGGCGTAAGCAACGCTCCGCTTATTCAAGTCTCGTTCCACTGTCGTGATTCTGCTTACCGGTTGTGCGGATACTCCTGAATCCAGTGGAAGCCGCGGCTGACGAGCAGGAACTGGTTCCGGTCCACGAGTTTTAGTTTAGTTGCATATGAACGGTGTGGCCGTCCATGTCGCCGTCGAGAGTCATTTGATCCGGGGCTGGGCGCTCGAAGGTGAAGCTCGCTTTCCAGTTGGCGTCAGAAGTTGGTTAACGGGAGTGGATCTTTGCTAAGGCTCGCATCGCCGCGTGGTAACCGCACATTCCGTGGACACCGCCGCAGGGTGGCGTTGACGCAGAGCAGAGAAACAGCCCTGGCAGCGGGGTTTCGCAGAGGCGGGATGTCGGCCGCCAGAAGAGTTGGCGCACGGAGTTGGCACCTCCGGTGATGCTTCCTCCGACGAGGTCAAGGGCTTGGGCGAGATCAATGACTCAAGGCCGCAGAAACCGTGCGTTTCCCTGAGATAATGGCCGCCGCTTCGTACGCAAAGCGGCGCGTGTGGATCGTACCTCGAAACGCACACCCTCCGCGTGCTGCAGATAGGCAATGATCTCAAACAGATTTTTGGCGGTCGGATTCCCGTTGGGACCAAACATCTGGTGAAGGGTCTTTACGTGAATCTTCGTATGCGAGGCGAGCTTTGGAAAGCCGACTGTCGCATTGATGTAGTCACGCAGTAGCTCTTTGCCGAGCGTCACCTCACCAAAGAGAAGGCTTTCGATAGCTTCACTAAGAAGCCCTTTTCGGAAGGCGGCATCACGTTTCACGCGTGCCTGAACTGTTTCTCTAAAATCTCGCGTCAAAGCCATGTTCGCCTCGCGGCCTCGGTGTTCAACCTGTCGTACCACTCACGAAAAGGACTGTGACCGCCACGGCCGGTATACTCGCTGATGTCAACCATCATTTTGATGGTAACATATATTGTACCATTGTCAATAAGCGTCCTGGAGGCCCTCGGTTTATCTCCTGGTGCGCAATTCTATTTTACGGAGCAGGAATAGACTTTCCCACAAAGGTCGCGTAAGGCAGAGGGTAGGTAGCGGATGCGCCTGGGCCAACCCGTCCCGCCTGCACTCGAAGTGCACCATTCTTTATCCTGAGTCATAAACGGAACATTTTTGGGTGTTCCCATTTTGGGAACAAGTGTATAATGAAAACACGTCGTCTGTCGTCTGAGATTTGGCTGTGAGGATAATCGCGCGGAAGACCCTGAGGCAGTTTGGCGAAAGGCTCAAAGGCACCAAGGACTATAAGGCGGTCAAATCAGCACTCGATGCATGGTTCCACGAGGTGCTCCGGGCCGATTGGAAAAAACCAACCGATGTCTTGAAAGCCTACGCGAACGCCAGCATCATGGGGCCAGACAGAGTGGTGTTCAACATTAAAGGCAACGACTACAGGTTGGTGGTGGCGATCAACTATCGGCATCAGATCGTGTTCATCAAGTGGCTTGGAACACACGCGGATTACGACAAGATTGATGTGAAAACGGTGAGATATGGACATTACGCCAATTAGAGGGGAAGCCGATTACGAGCGAGCCCTGCATCGTGTGGAAGAGTTGTGGGATTCTCGGGAAGGCTCCGCAGAAAGCGATGAGCTGGACATTCTGACCACGTTGCTTGAGGCGTATGAGCGGGAGCATTATCCGGTTGATCTTCCGGATCCCGTCGAGGCCATCAAGTTCCGGTTGGAACAGACGGGTAAAGATTCGAGAGCATTGATCGGAATCATCGGAGGGCGGACGCGCGTGTATGAGGTAATGCGCGGGAAGAGACCGTTGTCTCTGAACATGATCCGTAATCTACACGAGAAGTTCGACATACCGGCAGAGGTCTTGATCCAGCCCGCGCGGAGCGCGCGTAGAGTTAGCGTCCATCGCAGGGGGACAACCTCTCGGCGTAGCCTGCGAAAGTCGGCATAAACACATGTGCTAAGAACAGATGCTTGTCGGTCGACTTGCGCGCAAAAGCGGACCACAAATGGCTTTGAACGTGGTGCCTGCTCTTAATGATGGGCATATCGGGGGAACCGAAATTGCAAAACGAAATCAGCTAAGTGCTTCTGCAAGCTGGTGTTGGGCTCGTGGCTCTCATCGTTCTTGCGAATTTTGGCGGTGCAGCCATGCTCGGCACTATAGCCGTGAGTCTCGCAATATGGGTCTTTGCGGCTTACCAATTACGGAGATTCTGGGTCCGCAAGAACAAGCCTGTTGTTGAAATCTAGAGAGTAGCAATCCTCAGACGGAAAAAAATGGTCTGACTTTCGCCGATTCTTTCGAGCATGAATGCCGCATCAGTCGCCCTGTCCACGAAAAAATTCCGGATTATGATCACGAATTCCTCTTTGGTCATGTGGGTGGGCGGGATGGAACGTACTCGCTGCTGGATTGCAGAATGAAGAAAGGCTGAAAAACTTGCTTCCTCAGGTTAAAAGATGAATAGCCTCGGCTGGGCACTCCGGTGCTGCTCTGGCTGGCATCTTGACCGTACTCAGTCGAGTGACATACGCCGCCGATGCACTATCGGGTTAGATTGGTGCGCTTTTTACGGCTGGGTTGTCGCATTGCCGAGACAATCGAACGTAACAAAGCATTCACGGTCTTCGATGACTTGAAGATGGCCGCGATGTCGGGCTCAAGCACGACGGCAATCGCATCTTCAGACATTTTGGAGGCGAACCGATTCGGCTTCGACTTGCGGTAGTCGAACCGATATTCTGAAGGCAACTCTTCCTGTTTAGGCTGCCCCCTTTTACGAGCCAACGTTTTCTTCATAGTCTTTACGCTCCGTGCGGGTCGCTTTGCGAGCACTAATTAATCGAACTCTGTCGTCTTCCACAAAGCTCACCAAGATCAGATTTCGCTTATTTGAGTGGCCAATGATGATTTCGCGTCGTTCGGTCTCAGAATGCTCTGGATCCTCGAAGATTCGGGCCAGAGGATCAGCGAATGCCGTAATTGCCTCCTCAAAAGAAACACCGTGCTTTACCTTATTTGCTTCGGCTTTCTTGGCGTTGGTTTCGGGCCAACCTGAGTTTCCTTTACCCAGCGCCTGCACTCGTGAGAGCATTCTGGCATCGTAAACTGCCCGGCCAAAATCCCGGCTGGCGGTTCATTCCGCCCGGTCCCGCCACACTATGCTACTGCGAATGCTGGAGCACTGCCGTGAATAATGTCAGCCCATATTTGGAAGAACGGATAAAGAGTTGGCCACCCGAAAAGCAGGACGAAGCGCGGAGGGGCTTCGGGGAATTCCTCAGCGGCGTTGTTCAATCACTCGTAGGCAATGTGCGTCGGGGATTCGTTAACAAGTTCTTGGACACAATAGGGCCAGTGGAAAAAATCGAAATCGAATTCATTGCGGACCAGATTGTGGATGCCAAAGATTCACACCGCTTTCGTCAAAAGACACTGATTGGTCTTGTCGCCGCCTTTGAAAGCGGAATCAAATACGCCGTGGAAGCAACCAATCGCAGAGAAAACCCTTCAGGCATCATCGAGTTGTTGCACAAAAATATCCTGACACACGAGGCTCCAATCTCCGGCAAGTCGGACGCGGAAAAGGAGAGGATGATTGAAAGCTGGCGCGATGACGCAGACGAGGGCTAAGACTGCGGCATGATACAACCCGAGCTCCGACGGCCCCATTTTCATGCCAGTACCTCAACCCCTAAGAACACGCACCATCCCCAAGCGAAGGCTGCCCGACCTCGAGGCAAGCATTCGCGCAGCACCGCCAATGTTGAAGGGCGGTAGCCGGATTGATTGCGTGAGCTCAGCTAACCCGGGGTACTTCGAGGAACTGGTCCTGGGAGTCGGAAGGGGCAAGCGTTGAAATGGCTTGCTAAGATTGCCGACGCGCTCAACGGTTGAGGGCCTGCGCTTCGACATGCGGGCGGCAGACAAGCGACGATTTCGACAAAGAGTCAAATCCGAGCGCGCCGCCCTTTCGGTTTAGATCGACGAGGGGCCCATCTCAAGGAGAGCTTTTACGGATTCCCGCCAGCTCGGGGCAGAAGCCGCGAGCACATCTGCTGGTGTACTACGACGAGAAGCCAAAAACAATTAGGATGGCCCGCGGAGTCCCGGTAGCGAGATAATCGGTGAAGTCACGTACTACGAGGAGTGCGGCGGCCTATCGGGGGTTGGCGAAACATTTTGGCGTCGGCGTGCGAGTAAACCCTCATGTAGTTTGTGTGCGTCTCAACAAAAAGCAGAGGTAAAGCCATGAAAGGATTTGTCTGGAATGCGAAGAAACCGAATGAGCCGCAAGCCGTGGGATTCCGTAGCGGACCGGTCTACGGCGTGGTTGGGGCCGAGCTTGCATGTAAAGGGCGACCTCACTGGCACGGAGGATCTGCTGATTGACGGCGCGATTGAAGGAATGCTCCAGCTTAATGAGCACAAGCTAACGGTGGGGATGGCGGCGAAGCTAAAGGCTGACATCAACGCCCGCGAGGTGGTGGTATACGGCTGTGTGCAAGGCAAC
>WNGR01004880.1_pt1 | contig 21163 bp, 22 predicted proteins | sample 5407581 | NCBI WGS metagenome assembly WNGR01 (sample SAMN13153383, study PRJNA577476) | soil metagenome | isolation source: 80 cm soil or saprolite under Garry oak tree replicate 2 | place: USA:California | collected 2016-06-15
TGGTGGAAGGGCTAGAGAAAGGTGAGTCGTTTTTGCACCCATTTCTTCGTCGTAGCTTGTCTCCCAGCCATCCACTTTGCACGCCTCGGCGGCCGTTGCCGGAAAGACGTGACACAGTCACGAGACTCAGGCCGCGTCTCTGACTCGGAACAACGCGGCTGACATTCGGGCTCTGCCAGTGTGAGGTTATTATCATCCTGCCTTGACTTTTTTTTTGACCGAGAGACCGCTTTTGTTAGTCGGACGTCTATTGTTTGAATAGGCAGTGAGTATATTACTAGAAGGTAGTGCAATAGGCGTTACTCTCGTGTGTCACGGCGATGACCAATGACTTCGCCTCTGGTCTTGCCTCTGCCAGTGGTTGCTCTGCTGTCTTCGGTGTAATTTCAGTTCTCCAAAACATGTCTCGTGTGTGAGGCTCTTCACTTCTTAGTACCAAGTTTGAGAGTTCCTCGGGAAAATGCCACTAAAGGGTCGAATGTTTTCTCTTGTGTTTTCTAGCTGATACCCATCTCTCTTCAAGAGCCCAGGAATTTGTAACAACTAAAACATCTCCGGATCTCCCAGCTTTAGGACTTCAGGCCTTCAGGCTCTACACCCTGCCAGCATAATTTATAAAATCGATCTTCATTGAAGTCATCGGAGCTGAGTACCTTCCCCGCTTTCTTTCCTTCGGCGTGATCTATACTACGAAGTCCTTCTACGAGTCGAACAAATCGGACATAATTGGATCATCAATGGCTGCTGCATAAGGTACGGAAGGCTCTCTGGAAACCTGGTCCATTAGTCTGACCTCTGAATCGATAATGTGATCCGCGGCTAAACGTGAGTCAGGGGGGTTTGGATAAACGTGCCCGGCCGGGGCCCCCCCAAAGGCCCCCCGCGAGGTGGTATTCAGGCGTCTACTGTTATGGTCCCTCCAATGCTGCTCACGTGAGCGCATGAGCATGACGGCCATGGGGAACGGGATCTTTTCAGCCTCTGCATGGGTTATGAGGTTGTCCCTTGTCACGATTCTACGGTATGCGGGTTTGAGCCATTGCTGCACGTCGTATTTGACTGCTAATCCGATTAGATCAAATGGGTCGATCATTTCCAGTCGAGCTGTAATTTCTTTGATCGCCCTTTCGCGGACCTTCGGGAAATTCAAGCGAGTTGAGATGGACAACATCGATATCCAATCGGTCACGGTGGGTCTGTAGTCATCGTGCATTCTAACATGCTATGATCAATCAACGACACTTCCGATACAATATCAGTCATACCCAAAGTAGAAGAACCGAAGGAGATTCTCAAATTCTTTGGTGGGTGTACCGGGAATACAGATAGGGTGTTCGTCATCTACACCCTCCACGCTTTCAGAATCTCCTTGAGGAAGAGAGAATAGATCTTGAAAAAATTCGGATTCTCGGACCAGAAAATAACGATGAACTTTATATATCTGTTGTTCTACCTTCACTCGAGTGGGTTATTAGTAGGCTAGAAGGGAACCAGGTAATTAGACTTGCCTTCAAAACAACTTGGGAATCGTTGAAGTAAAATTTATAAGGCTCTTCTTTAACTCGCCCAGGCAGAGCTTCGGTGTCTGCCCACGCAATTTGATAACCCATGCCGGTTGACAGTGAAGTTGAATTCATGGTGGATGGTGAATGAGAGAACGGCTAAGAGACTTGGAACTATATAGTGGAGGACCTAGATCACTTGGGTGAGTTGTAACTGCGGCTTCGAAACACCGTGGTAGTTCACTCAAGTTCTCGAATATCCCTTTGCACGTCTTAATAATTTCAAGTCTCAGAAGTTTACACTATCTTCCCAGTAGATATATATATTCCTCTTCTTTACTTGGACCATGTGCCACCACCTCATTCAGATGCGTCTACAAATACACATCGTTCCCATTCCATCACCTCGCCGCGATCAGTAACACCCTGCACATAAAATCGCTTCTCCTTCAAGTCTTTGACGACGTTTGGCAGAAGTGCTGAGTCCACGTAAAAGCGATTCGCGCGTCCGTCAAGGCCCGTGGTGCCTATGAACGTTGCTTTTTGGGGGCCACCTAGCGCAGAGCCCACATATATGTTGAAATACGAGCACGACGGAAACGCACGGTTTGAGCTGTCGAGGCTCCAGAGCGGTGTCGGACTATCTACCGCGGGTACGGTGGCCGGAAGGGAGATAGGTGGGAAGACCGCGGCCATTTCCCACGTCAATACTCCGGAATTGCCGCCTTTGCGTTGAAAATCGGCCCAAAGGATCTGCGGGGAGGCCAAGGAGAGATGAGGGGTGGGCGTTGGCGGCGCCAGGTAGACGGCGAGCTGGCCTAGTAGGATGGAGAACTGAAGTTTCTGCAAGGTATCTTCGGTAGTGAACCCTACCACAAGACCTGCAATAACTGGCGCGTCCTTCTGTTTGTCGGAAAGCGCGAATGTCAGTGTCTGACGTGTCCAGCCGCCTGCAAGATCCTCTGCCGTTGATATAGTAGAAATGTCCAATGCGGACCCAAGACACTTTACTGATAGTCCGATGTCGACATCGACTGGAGGCTCCACTCCAGATTGGGCCTTGAATACGATATGCACAGTGTACCGGGAATGTGGGGTGACGCTGAGTGTTTGTATGGGTAACCACACACAGCGGAAAAATGCATCCTCCGCATCCGAACCTGTGACGTTGAAAGTGACACGCAAACTGTTCCCGCCTAGCCACGCATCGTCGAAGCAGAGAGCAGAAAATGTTTCGGGAACAGGTTCAGTACTTTCCCTATCTTCCCACTGTACCACTGGTCGTGGCCAGAGTTTGTCGCCGAGCGCACCCTGCTTGTCAACGTCGGTCCAACCGGCGTCAGTGGGCGGCAACACCTCCCTACCACTGACGAACCATGCAAATCCAACACCCGGAGAAAATGTAGTGCAGAACGGGAAAAGAGCGGGGTCTGGTGGCATGTGAGTCGGGAAGAAATCGCTGAAGGGACGGAAAGGCCCATGAAAGCAGTCAAGCTCCCCTTCGCGGCGCTTCACCATCGGCGGTACATCCACATTTTCATTGGAGACGACAGGTCCAATCCATAGGCGCCGCTCGGTCTCCCACCATGAGCTCCAACTAAAGCCTGGTCCATCCTGTCTCGTTTCCCAGGTCCAACCGGGACCAAAGAGCGCGACGCTTAATCCCAACGAGACAGGATCTATATGCTCGAGTGCGCGGTAAGAGCCAAAGCCGCCACCACCGTGACTACCGCGGCCCCAAACATCGATGCCAGTGTAGATGTCCTGTAAAATTTTGTTCGGCCCGACGTTCAGCTGTGTGGATATTAATGAGGGGTCGAGGCTCCGGAAAAACTGTGCAGTGTATGATGGGTACCCGGGGGGCCACTAAGGGCGAAACGATCAGCTACCCATCTATTCCTCGACGGGTCCCGGCGCTCACAGTATAGTTGGTAAAGAAACCCGTAGAAGGTAGGAAGAGCGGCAAGTTATAGTTGTTTAGCCGGTCTTGCCATCGGACTTGGCCGTTGAAGATAACACTGTCGTACCTATGTGCGATATGAGATACGTGGCCAATTAGATGTTCTCGGATCTCGTTATTCACCAAATGACCTCGGCATGAGGGCCGACCTTGGCTTTGAGTTCCGCCTGGAGAAGTGAAACCCATGCGGTGAGGGCACGAGTCTGGCCAATACCATTATCCGCACGAAGGAGCCATTCAAAATTCAGTAAATAGCCATCAAACCCGCGCTGGTATGCAAGATACGCAAGCAAGCGAGCATAGTGGTGAGAGACGGAAACAGGAGATGTCTCAACAGAACCTGGGACTGCAGGACCAGTCCTTGAAGCAGGCAGCCTGCCAAAGAGTAACCGGAGGGAGTCGGCCTCGCTCTCAGAATGTTCAAATATCCTGGGAGAAAACATCAGATTGTTTCGCTATCAGCTATATGTGGCATACAAAGTTCCCAGCATCTTGACGCCTTGGCGATGGGCGGCCGATACCCATCCTGAAGGTGGGATCGTAACCCGATGGTGGGAGAAGCTAGATAGAGCTGTCAGAAAGTAAGAGGATGCTAGTTGTGTGTCGACCCACTAGATAAAACTATCGCATAGTGGCCAGAAGTTGAAGGTATATGTGGTCTCTTCCGGTTTCTCTGAGTAGCCACCCTAATGCAAGTAAGTTCAAGAGCATATAGGACGAAATTACGATCATAATACTTTGAAATCATGGCAGACCTTAACTCAAGTATGTCGTGAATAATCTCAAGCTTAGAAAGTCTTAATTATACCAGAAGCCTTCCTCGGGGTGGAACAGTTGCAGATTGATGGCGAGGGAGATAAGGTATAACACGATGTGTGGTAAGAGATGCGGTATCTGACCAAGTGTCCAGCTCGGCCAGAGATTGAAAGAAAGGGTTTTCGTCTCTAGCTAAAAGGGAATGACCCTTGCCAGATAATGGCATCTTGGACGAGGCCACTAGCAATTAGCGTTTCAGCAACAGGCTACGGGTTTCGTAAGCGTGGGAACCCTGAATTAGCTAAGCGCGGCGACTTTGAGGTGTGGTAACTTAATTTGAACTTGTTCCGCTCAGGCGTTGGTGTAGTCAGTGCTTTCCATTATACCATGGACAGCAGCTTGGCCTCAGCACAGCAACTCTCCATCGGTGTCGGAGGCGTCCCTCATGACCTCTCCGCTTCCGTTTCTGCTCAACATGTGCCCGAGCCCGCAACCGAAGTCAAACCAGAAGAGTCGAATGCAATGCCAGAGTTGCCGAGTAGTGAAGCTGTTCAGTCAACTGCTGATATCTTGCAAGTGTTACAAAAGCTTCAAGCCCAACAATCTGCCACGCCACCCACCCCTCAATCCGCTTCTTTTGCTCCCCAACTGGAGCCTCAGCCCACCCCAGTTCTCACGAAGGAGGAGCCACAGCCGACACCCGTCACTGTCCCGGAAGAGCCGGTTTCTGAATGGGATGCACTTCGAGCTAGTTTGCGCGAAAACCCCCACGACACAGAGGGATGGAACAAGCTCGTGCGACTTGTTGAAGACTCTGGAGACCTCGAAAAGATAAAAGAAGCATACGAAAGCCTTCTTAAGATGTATCCGAATACCGTGCGCAACCCGCGATCGGTCGTAAACTATGTTCTGACATGATCATGTCCAGTGGTCTGCTCAAATAGCCTATCTCAACCATTTTCTTGTGCCAGGCCACTTTAAATTCGCGGAAGACCACCTGTTCACACGGTTCCTAAGGACATCTCCCGCGGTAGAACTCTGGAAGTTTTACTTGACCTACATTCGGTATGCTGCGCTTACGCGTCTGATCTCGTTTCTCCCGCTTAGCTGAGGACCTAACCTGGATTCAGAAGGATCAACGTCGATCCCTCCACGCGAGACATCGTTCGCAAGGCTTATGAGTTTGCGCTCAATCACGTGGGTCAAGACAAAGACAGCGGTGAGATCTGGTCGGATTATATCCAGTTCTTGCGATCCGGTGAGGTGTGTTATGATCGTCTGCTAAGCTCTTGCTCAGAAATTTGGAATCTGAGTTCATGTTCCTCTTACTTGACTTTTAATTTCATCTTGACTCCCTTTGTCCGTCCTTCCGAGTGATCTTGCGCGTGTGCGTGTGATGGACATGCGGCCACGTTTCGGTCATGTCACCTCGTCTTGCCACTACCCTCGGAGACAACATCTTATTGTGAAGCGGACACTCACGCTGATTGCAATTCTAGACGAATTCAACATGGGAAGAGCAACAGAAGATGGATGCCCTACGCAAAGTGTATCATCGCGCTGTCCAGATTCCTCTCGAGAACGTCGAAACTCTTTGGTCGGAACTAGAAACGTTTGAAAACAATCTCAATCGAATTACGGCGAGTGTGGTTCCTACTATTGAACTCAAGTGTCACTAATCTAAATTCGCGTATATCCAGGCGAAAAAGTTTCTAAGTGATCTCTCCCCATCATATATGCAGGCCCGCACCGTCCTTCGTCAGCTTCAGCGCCATCTTGGTCCACTTTTCCCCCCTCCGCCACCATCTACCCCATCTCGGCCGTATCTTTACCTCCCCCCCAAGCCGTCGTTCAATGCCGCAGAACGCGCCTTAGTGGGCGCATGGAAAAGTTATTTGCGTTGGGAAGAAAGCAACCCATTGGAGATCGATGAACAAGATCGTAACACCTTCGTTACACGCGTGCAAGGCGTATACCGCAAGGCAGTCATCCGCATGCGTTTCTTCGGCGAGATTTGGTGAGCTGGGATCGCCCCCTCGCCTATATGAAACTGACGAGCTCGGTCAGGTATATGGCATACGTTTGGACCAACAGCATTGGTAAGACAGATGAAGCCGTAAATCTTTTGAAGGCAGGAATCGAAGCAAACCCGATGAGGTAAGTGTCACGTCTCAGTAAAAGTCTTTCGAACACTGTACTCATGAATCTTTGATCCTAAGCTTTCTCCTGAATTTTGCATGCGCGGAGGCACTGGAGCTTCAAGGAAATTTAGAGGAGGTGCACAAAGTCTTTGAACGCTTCCTCGAAGCGCTTCGTCGCGACCTCGATAATCACGAAACCCGAATCGTCACATCTGCGACATCTTCGACGATGTCGACGGGTGCCGAAGTCTCCGGTTCGCAATTAACCGAGGTTATTCCGACCAATGCCTCATTCACAACGCAAACCGACGAAAAGCCACCTCAGAATAAGGAGCTTTCTGAAACGCGCCAAGAATATGGCCTGGCGTGGACGGTTTATATGCGTTTCGCGCGTCGCGCGGAAGGGCTCAAATCAGCGCGAGCCGTGTTTGCCCAGGCAAGAAGAGATAAGTGGACACCCTGGGAGGTTTATGAGTCTGCGGGTATGTTGTTTTGCACTCCTGTTGAAAAAAAATAATTGATAAGTCGCCAGCGATCGCGGAGTACCATCTGACGAAGGACGTTCGTACCCCTACTCGGATCTTCGAGAAAGCCCTCGAGACCTTCATCGACGAGGTAGACCTCATAGCCCACTATCTGGGTTTCTTGTTATCGGTAAACGATGAAAATAGTGAGTCACTTGCCACACGAGTTCATGGCTCTTATCTTATTGGTTGTAGATGCCCGTGCGCTGTTCGAGCGCGTTATTGGCACCTTTCCTCCTGATCGTGCGCGACCTCTCTGGGAACGTTGGGCCCGCCACGAATATCAATATGGTGACCTCGCCGCTGCTCAGAAACTGGAAAAACGTATGGCAGAAGCCTACCCTAATGGTGAGAACCTGCGACGTTCCGGCCCACTTCTTCTCTAACTTCGTGTCAGACCCACCGATCAAGCGTTTCGCTCAACGCCACACGTACCATTCAACGGATGCTATCGCAGCGCGCGATCTCGGTGTTGCAATCGTGCGGCAAAACAGTGGCACGGCCAGCTACGGTGGCTCCAGCAATTCACTCGGACGTACAGAAACACAGACATCGCTCCTGGCGAGTGGCAGCACGCCACAATCCACTCCAGTTCCGACGGCTCCGCCAGTGCAGCACAAGCGACCTTCCTCCCCGGATCACAAACGGCGAGATTCCGACTCGCATGGGCCTGCGCAGTATAAGAGGGCACGAGCCACTTCGCCGCCTGGGCGCGACCGCGATCGATGGGACGGCCACGGAGGTGGGAGAAAGAGGTATAACAGCCCAAGCTGGGATCGCGATCGCGATCGTGATGCTCCGCCGCCGCCGCAAGCGCCCCAACGGCGAGCGCGAGACCAAGAGGAAGAAAAGGCCGTCAACATCCCATCGGTCATTTCATGGTTCGTCGGCACACTGCCGGGACCGAGTGCGTTCGATGGTAAGTGGCCCTATATGCGGTCATCGATCTTCGCCTGTGGCCAGGTCCCTGACAACCATGGGCAGGACCTGTGTTCCGCACAGACGACCTGATGCAGGTGTTTCGTGGCGCCGTCATTCCAAGTGTGACAGGTCGCTCCCGGAGTCCACCTCCGGCCCCACCGCGAGCAGGTGAGCCTCGCATATTTTTTCTTTTCAATTTCCCGCAGCGCTGATGCAGCGACTGTGCAAGGAGCTGGGAGGCCACCGCCGGACTACGGCCCCTATCAAGGCCCAGGGGGCGGGCGACGGCGATATTAAGGTGTGAGCTACGAGCTGCCCTGGACCCTGTGTATGCGAGTGGTCTGCATTCCAATTTCGTGCTTGTATGCGCATCCCCCGCGAGACGGACGTCCCTTGAGTAGTTGGCTACCCAAAGTAAAATATAGCGATGCTTTATGCATTTATATGTTCCCTCCCGTACACCCCAACGAGGGGAGAGTGCAATTTGGAGAATAGGGAGGAGCCGAGCGAAGAAAGTAGTTCCCGCGTCTTCGATTCGATAATAAAATATAGCCATATTAATAAATTGAGCGGAGGGTGGACTCGCAAGTATGCATTAGAAGCCTAGAAGTACTAGTGGCTCTAAAGAATACAGGGAAACAAAAGAACTAAGGTGTGGCCTCTTCCAAGTTGCGCATACCGATAGCTTAGTAGAAAACTAGCTTAGTAGAAGTAGATGGAAGAACAAGAATTACCGAGAATTGACGTCCGTAACTAAACAAGCTTTTCCCCTAGACCCCTTCCCCTACTACCCCCATTACAGCCAAGTGCTTGTACAGTTCAACGGGCGTACGGGTGGAAAGCGTGTTGACCGCGGTGGCCCGCTCTCTGCGGGCCAAGCGGAGGCTGTCCCTGTGCGGCGCGCGGGCCCCGAGGTACATTGGGCCCAGGCCCGGTAGCGGCGGGCCCCGTCGGTGGGCCACCGCGGCCCATGCCAACGCGAGGGTCTGAAGACATTGCGCTCATGCCTCCGCGCCCCATGGGCCCATTACCCATCATACCCGGGCCGCCGCCACTCATCATAGGACCCATGTTGCCGCCGCCCATCATCGTGCCCGCGTTCATGCCATTCATAGCGGCCATGCCACCCATCTGGGCAAACATGCGAGTGTACAGCGCAGCGAGCGCCTGTGCGTCGAATGGCGTGTTCCCGGACATGCCCTGCATATTGGGCATGGCGGCGGCAGTCTGATTGTACGCTGCGTTGTTGTACCCCGCACCGCGGCCTGCTCCTGCTCCCGCTCCTGTTCCTGCTCCTGTTCCTGCACTCGCAACGCCGCCGCCGCCGCCGCCGTTGTCGAATTGATCACGCTGCGAGCGAGGCTGAGCGAGCTTGACGTCAATCTGTCACCACGCATGAGAAACGTAGATGTTAACACGAGTCATGGATGGCAAGAACCCACCAGCTTTCCGTCAATCTCAAGATTTCCGAAGCCAAGGAAGGGGGTGACGTCAGTGTCCTCAAAGGAAACGAAGCCGAAACCCTTGCTCCGTCCGGTCTCTCGATCAAGCATGACTGTCGAATCGACAACTTTACCGAACTGCGAGAAAAATTCACGCATAGACTCTGATGTAACGCTTCCCGCAAGACCACCAATGAAGAGTTTCGTAGCGCGTTGGTGTTCTTGGCGAGGAATAGCTCGCTTAGGATCGATCTAATGAAAGGCGGTGAGTAGAGTCAAGTTTGGCTCATGTGTCACGGCAGACAGAACGCACGATCTTTCCATCAAGGAAGTGCTCGCGCACCATAACCGCATTGACAGACGCGGGGTCTTCAAATGTAAGGAACGCGAAACATCTGGAACGACCAGTGGAGTCTCGCATGATTGTGCAGGCGTCTACTTTGCCAAACTGGGTGAAGTACTTTCTGAGTGATTCTGGTATAACAAACTAATTTAGTGCTACTCATACTATGGAAAACAGTGCACAACCCAGTACCGTCTGTAGTGTCCCAATTTAGTCCTCCGATGAACATTTTGCTGCAGGCCGGAATAATTTCAAGCGCAAGTGTCGTGTAGAGGCGACGGCGAAGGGTGACGTAGGACCGTTGTCGGTAGATAGGGAGAAAGCAAAGATAGTTATTAGCATCGGTAGCCTAAACACGAAGTCATGACAAGGGAGAGGATATCGAGCGACTGTACTGGGACACGCTGTTTTGTGCTAGCCTAGCTTAGACGGCTTACGCTAGTTCGACGGAAGAGCTAGTCGTAGCCTAGAGACAGGAGGTTCATGGATAGGCGCTAAGCGGCATCTAATCGCGTTAGGCTACGGCGGGGGAGACCCGGCCCCATGTCCGTCATACAGTAAGCCCGCCGATTGCAACCCAACCGCAGACACCTGCGCAGAGCATCAGTGAGAAAGGGACAAGACTGGCTCACCCTTCATCCTTCATTTCAGAGGGCCGAACAGACCGTTCCTCCACTGCCACGTTGTGATAGTTGCCTCGGCCAGGGCTGCGATCATCATTGTTGGATTCCTGATACGTTGGTATTTGCTGCGGTACATTGACGGGTGGTGGTGGTACATGACGTTGAAGATTAGGTGCTGGCTCACTCCAAGAGGCAATTGGCGCTGGAGGAGAGGTAAGGGCGGTGACTTTTGAGAGAGCGGCAGCGGTCGGTTTCACATCAGGCTCTGTAGTCAGAGTAGAGGAAACGGGTTCAACAGTTAAAGAATTATCCTGGGGCTCGGATTTAATAGTAGGATCGGGGCCCAAATCCTCGGTGCCATAGAGGTCTGCTCAAAAAAAAATTGTTAGGTTTTAATATCAGCAGGAATAACTACGAACTCACCACCATAAAGATCTGCATCGAGCTCAGACATAGCAGGGTGTGAGTGGGTGGTAGGTGGTGGTACAGGAGAAAGAGAGAAAGCAGCGCCACCAACTTTGCAATTTCGGCATTTCACGGTGAAACCAATTCCCACGGGTGCTTATTCAGCGTTCTCTTCTGGCTTTGCCGTCTGAAGAGCCCTTGGCCAAGGCGATGCCTACTGTACCAAGTACTGTACTGTATAAAAGCGCTGCACGTCCACAGTTGGCGCTACTACTGACAAAAATGTCATCGTAATGCCTCTCCAGCCCTTCCCACAGGCAGAACTTAGACTCTAACAGTAAGACATAAGGCTACTCGAGCGCCCTCATGGGCTGTCCCTGAAACCCAACAAGTACTGCATGACCTGGAAAGTCGCCTGCACGGGATAATCTCGTCACATCTTCTGCAAGCGATATCATGTACGGGCACTTACCACAGGTGAGTATCCCGGTACCCTGCGCACGTCGGTGTGGTTAGCACAAATATACCTGTGTGATACCACAACGTACTGGTGTCCAGCGAGCGAGATCTCGACATAAGTCAACCCACGCTCAGATTGCATCCTGCCCAAGGCACCCACGCCATCGACTATGAATGAGTCATCAACGATGGGCTTCTGGAATCCCTGCATACCGGCCCCTTGAAAACATTCATTAACCCAGTGCCCCATACGCGCATACACTACAACGTGAATCACACCTACAGGTCATGCTAACGACGGAACGGGGCAGTGCTCAGTACAGTCGAGGTCGTCGTCAGAGGTAGTGTAACGCTTACTTCTGAAGCGCAATGCGAGTACCCTCGGCAATCAAAATGAAGTCGGCAAGACCATGTACAACTACTGAGCGTTTGCTCTTCTCGATAACATTTGGGAGCACCGTAAATGCCGGCGGGAGACTCGCGTCGCCATCAGGGAAAACGTCGGGACCATCGAAATTGCAGACTTCCCAGTTGACAGTAGGTGGTGCGTGGATTGCCGCCTTGACGTCCGCGCGATCGAAGTACACAGGTGTGGTCTGAGCTTGTGGAAACGATCCCCTAGCAGCATAGTACTTAGCTGCAACGTAGAGGGTGAAAAAAGAGAGACCTACGGGAAGCCCAGTACATCCCAAAGGATTGACTGTACAAAAATTTCATCAGACGGCCGTGGAGATAAACGGGGTCAAGGCGCTCACTGTGTCTAAGACATGGTACATATTGAAAGCTGGGTTGACAAGCTGCGCTGCATCGAAGATCATATCCCAAACATCGCAGCTTGGATCCAATTCCGTGGATGCACCGGGGAGCGGCAGGAGACCTTGAGGTGGGTAGGTGACGTGCTTCGTCATGTAATCTGTATAATTACACATTGCCGCAACGGAGTCTAATTGCGCGAGGAAAGTACGACTGTACATGGCTCAGTGAAAGTCAATTAAGACAACTGTAGAGAATGACCAACTTTAAGGCGAACACATGTTCGTATTTGTGAACAAAGTCGACGGCGGGAATTTGCCGATGGACAAGCCGCCAGCTGATGACAGCTGCATTGATCTATAGTGGGTTACTCCGAGCCGAGCTTCGAGAAACTCACGATCATGGATCCAGGTGCCTTGCAAATTTAGGTCGAGCGTAGATCTCGTCGTATTTTCAAAGATGAAGTTCGCGATGTCTTATTGCTGTTCTTAGCACAGACACAATGACCCAAGACGCCACCACATACAAGGCACATACATCCCTGCGTACTGCTCCAACATCAAAATTTGAATTCGTGATTATGAAAGATCCCCACTCACGCTTGAACCAGTAGGATAGAACTTCTTTCCTTTCAGTTCCGAAAAAATCTCTAAGAATTGTTGCAAGAAGCCGACCAGCTGCGCAGCAACATCGTTCTCATTCTAGCGTGACCATGATGGTAAACAACGAACTGTTGCGACACAAAAACGTGGATGATACACACCTTTACATTAGGCGTCCCCTGGGAAAACCCGGTACCAACAGGTTGCTCGACATAAAGCACGCTCGAAAGATTCGTCCAACTCCATTCATTCTGCGTAGGACGAGCCTGCCCTGATCCCCAGAGGAAAGGCTGAGATGTGTCAGATATACCAAATCAGATGACAACTGATGAAAATTTACGCCATTCTCTTTAAGCATAGCCTCAAGCGAAGAGCAACCCGGACCTCCGTCCACCCTGAAATACGCCGAGTTTAGCTTGTGTCTACAAAGTCGGCAATATCATGAATAACGTACCAGAGTATAAGGTCGTCTAAGCTTCCTTCCGGCCCCGGAGGGAAGAACCAGAAGAATAGCTAGGAATGAGTCAGGGGAAAGTGGCTTGACAAAACTTTCGACTGAAACCACACCTTTCTTGACTCATTTGTTGCTGCGCTGATAGGGATGAGGCCAGCCCAAGATGGACCGATGTCAAAGCTGACTTCAGGAATGGTCGTACCATCCACGAAGAATTCTGCGAACGTGTGAGACACAAAGACGCAAGTTCTCCAAGTCTAGCGTACGCACGGGAGGCTTTCGGATTCGAGAAGGTGATGTTTTTCACCCTTGGAGGCGCTGCCGTGTTTGTAGCACGACGTGCTTCACCCCTGGCGTTTGGACCACGAGCAGACAACTCCCAACGCTTCCCCGCTTCGAGGCGCTTCACATCCGGAAACTTCTGAGAAGTGACGCGTGCTGCAACAGGCTCTGCGAAGAGTACCCCGCAGAGTAGACCGACTAGGGCGAGTGTATGGGTAAGACGCATCATGGCTCACAGAGAGAATCCACCATTTGCACGCACGTTTTATACGTCGCAATACCGAGATGGAACAGCGAGCTGACCGCGCAGAGGTTGCCGATGCAGGGTATCCACATGGTCACCGCCGTTGCATCTCATGTCCAAAGGATCACACCGTTCATTTTCTTTAGCAGCTCCCAACCTGGAGGAATGATGGCGGGCGGCGAAACGATATTAACCGAGAGCCTGAGCACAGTATGAATCTACGAACCCACAGAGTCGCTAGAACCTATGTGACCACACCCGCTCAAAGTGGTTGAGCCAGCCGAGCCGAGAGGAGAAACAACACACTATATTAGTCACTATACAGTATTTGACGTTAACGCGTTAACACTGACCACGTGTGACGCTTGTTCGCCCATCTGCCCAACCACGGCCACGACTCACGAGGACCGGATATCCTTGATCGCGCCCTCTTCACAGACGAACTCGACCAGTGGCAGAATTCCACCTTCCTTTATTTTTTCTGTGCTGTATACCCAACTATCCCATGATCTAGAAATATCCCAAGGACGGCTTGAATCAGCGGTGACGACGAACGGCTCCATAGATCCCGTGCTCATCATCAAGACCCTTACCAGCGCAATGCGGGGCCATATAGGCACAAGGGAGGAAGGGCGTGTCCCTGAGCGAGTACGAGTTATCATAGTAAGGTCAGAAAACGCTGAGTGGTGGGAGGGTCCGAATGGTGAATGCTTGAATGGGAAGGCTCGCCCACCACAAATCCCGGTGAGAATTCTCAGGCTTCTCTCGTGCAATCCTGAGCCGTGGTGCAGGCAGCGGGCAAACGAGTATCATTATTATGAGTGACAACCCTGACCGGAGATGCCCCACCTGGTATCATAGCCCTATGTCACCCGGAATATCTGGCTGATCCGGTGTAAGGCCATCACAGCGGTGGGGCCGGAACTGACCATTTCCACTCCTCGGCTATATCGGACCCACGCAAGACCACAGGTCTGGGATCGGCCTGTGTCCTCCAAAGCACAACTGCTCTTGGTCTCGGGTACTCCGTGCTTGTCCTTACCCGGCCATCTTTTCCCGCGTCTGAATAGAGTTTAGCATAATATTCCCGTGCAGCGGAGGTGAGACCCGGTGAGACCTTGGTCGTATTTCGCGCGGCAAAATCACCTCGCGGCTGTTATCTTTGCCACATATGCGATCATCCTTGGATTCACGGCTAGCAATTGCGTTGTGAGTATTTTTCTCTATACGTTACTCGTCACATAAATTTGCTAGAGGTTTTCGCCCAGAGGTATGTCTCTTTTCTCCTTTCTTTTGTCCTTTATCCCCTTGCCTCGATTGCCCATTATTTACTACCCATCGCCACTCCATCTCATATTGTGTTTTCTGTTCCTAATACTACCCTTCCCCTACTCTACCTTCTCGGCTACGTACTGCTTCACCTGCATGTAAAGCACCCACTTTTTGCTGAATAAAACAGCGCTCGGTCGCTACAGTTTCCCCCTCTTCCGGCCCGAGCGAGGTTCTATTGGGACACTCAAAGCCATCGCATCGCTTGCAAGTACCTGATTAAGGTACCTGCGGCCAAATGGCAACTTTTCGTACTAGTTTCGCTCGTCTTCGTCTTTGCGCTTACTTCCTGCCTTCTCTCTTCTTTCCTCCCCCCCCCCTAGCGTAATCACTCTCCGCCTTCGAACCCACAAGGACCTACGTCGTTACACCGAGGAAGAAGCACGCCGCGGTTTACACAAGGGTTTGCATGACGTCTGTTCGACAAAAACCCGGGGTCTTCAAATCCGTCGAGAGCGACATGTTACAATGCTGGTTTGAGATAAGTACTGTATAGTACAGTTTCAGAGCTCAGACGAGACTCGGCGGCTACCTTGGCGGCTACGACCGGATCAATTATGTGTTCATCTAAGCGTAAACGGCCTGACGTGAAAACGACGTATTTGTGACCCCCCGTTTCAAATTCTCGTAATCTTGACCAACACGCCGCCGCCAAGGAGCTCACTCTTCGGATTGGACACGATTGCGAGAGAGTATCAGTACACCTGCAGGTTCCCCACACAGATTTCGTCTTTAGAGGCTCTATCAGTCCCGATAGTTTTGCGAGTACTGTAATCTCACAGTGGTCGACTCTGCAGAGAAGCGTACCTGTGAGGAGAACAGCCCGAAAGTATGACGGAGATGGCTAACCTCCCCCTGGTATGATGTATAATCAACGCATCGCATAGCTTCAGCTCCGCTGGTGTGTGCACCTGGACCACTTCCAGCTGTATCTTTCCAGAGAATTTTTTTTTTTCAGCTTCACTTGTGTTCTGTGAATGCACCTTGCAACGTTATAATCCAAGTGATTGTATACCGCTTACTAGGTCGCCAGTTCACGTACCGAGAATACCTATCACTGCGTCGGTAGACAATTGATAGGTATCCTTCATCTAGGATGTCTTTAGCGTTCTCAAAAAGATCGCCTTATTTTCACAGGGGATCTCTCGGGAGCAGCTCCAGTGTGGGACCCCTGGCGTCTGACCCTGGTCAGACCATGAAAGCGCTTCAAGTACATACTTACTCGCTGTCACGTCCACATTTGGCACTACTACCGACAAATGTTCATCATAGTGCCTCTCCAGCCCTTCCTACTTCCCACAGGCGGAACGTAGACTCCAACTGTAAGACTCGACGCCCTCATGGGCTGTCCCTGAGGCCCAACAAGTACTTCATGACCTGGAGAGATGCCTGCACGGGATAATCTCGTCACACCATCTGCAAGCGATACAGGCATCCACTTACCACAGGTGAGTATTGCGGTACCCTGTGCGTGTCGGCGTGGTTAGCATAACGTTTGATATATCTGCGCGGTACACCACCTACATGTGTCCAGCGAGCGAGATCTCGACATAAGTCAACCCACGCTCAGATTGCATCCTGCCCAAAGCACCCACGCCATCGACTATGAATGAGTCATCAACGATGGGCTTCTGGAATCCCTGCATACCGGCCCCTTGAAAACATTCATTAACCCAGTGCCCCATACGCGCATACGCTACAACGTGAATCACACCTACAGGTCATGCTAATGACGGAGCGAGGCAGTGCTCAGTACAATCGAGGTCGTCGTCAGAGATAATGTAACGCTTACTTCTGAAGCACAATGCGAGTACCCTCGGCGATCAAAACGAAGTCGGCAAGACCATGTACAACTACTGAGCGTTTGCTCTTCTCGATAACATTTGGGAGCACCGTAAATGCCGGCGGGAGACTCGCGTCGCCATCAGGGAAAACGTCGGGACCATCGAATTTGCACAGTTCCCAGTTGACAGTAGGTGGTGCGTGGATTGCCGCCTTGACGTCCGCGCGATCGAAGTACACAGGTGTGGTCTGAGCTTGTGGAAACGATCCCCTAGCAGCATAGTACTTAGCTGCAACGTAGAGGGTGAAAAAGGAGAGAAATCTACGGGAAGCCCAGTACATCCCATAGGATCGACTGTGCAAACCTCATCAGACAACGCGGAGATCAATGGGGTCAAGGCGCTCACTGTGTCGAAGATATGGAATACATTGAAAGCTGGGTTGACAAGCAGTGCTGCATAGAAGATCATATCCCAAACATTGCAGCCCTGGTCGATTTCCGTGGATGCACCGGGGAGCGGCAGGAGGCCTTGAGGTGGGTAGGTGACGTGCTTCGTCATGTAATCTGTATAATTACACATTGCCGCAACGGAGTCTAACTGCGCGAGGAAAGTGTGACTGTACAGGACTCAGTGAGAGTTAATTAAGGCAACTGCAGAGAATGACCAACTTTAAGGCGAATACATGTTCGTATTCGTGAACAAAGTTGACGGCGGGAATTTGGCCCTGGACAACGTCCCAGCCGAGGACAGCTACGTTGAACTATGGTGGGTTACTCCGAGTTGAACCTTTTAAGGGACTCACCATTATTCATCCAGAGACCTTGTAAATCTAGATCAAGCGTAGACCTCGTCGTATTCTCAAAGATGAAGTTCGCGATGTCTCAAATGCTGTTCTTAGCGCAAATACAATGACCCAAGAAGCCACGTACAGGGTATATACATCCCGGCGTACTGCTCCGACATCAAAAATTGAATTCGTGATTACGAAAGACATGTACTCACACTTTCACCAGCAAGATAGAACTTCTTTCCTTTCAGTTCCGAAAAAATCTCTAAGAATTGTTGCAAGAAGCCGACCAGCTGCGCAGCGACATCGTTCTCATTCTAGCGTGACCATGATGGTAAACAACGAACTGTTGCGACACAAAAACGTGGATGATGCACACCTTTACATTAGGCGTCCCCTGGGAAAACCCGGTACCAACAGGTTGCTCGACATAAAGCACGCTCGAAAGATTCGTCCAACTCCATTCATTCTGTGTAGGACGAGCCTGCCCTGATCCCCAGAGGAAAGGCTGAGATGTGTCAGGTGTCGCATATCGGATTGACAACTGATGAGAACTTACGCCGTTCTCTTTAAACAACCCCTCAAACGAAGAGCAACCCGGACCTCCGTTCGTCCTGAAACATGCCGTTTAAACTTGTGTCCATACAAAGTCGGCGATACCATGAATAACGTACCAGAGTATAAGGTCGTCTAAGCTTCCTTCCGGTCCCGGAGGGAAGAACCAGAAGAATAGCTAGGAATGAGTCAGGGGAAAGTGGCTTGACAAAAATTTCGATTGAAACCACACCTTTCTTGACTCATTTGTTGCTGCGCTGATAGGGATGAGGCCAGCCCAAGATGGGCCGATGTCAAAGTTGACTTCAGGAATGGTCGTACCATCCACGAAGAATCCTGTAAACGTGTGAGACACAAAGTGACTCAAGACGCAAGTTCTCCAAGTCCAGCGTACGTACGGGAGGCTTTCGGATTCGAGAAGGTGATGTTTTTCACCCTTGGAGGCGCTGCCGTGTCTGTGGCGCGACGTACTTCACCCTCAGCGTTTGGACCACGGGCAGACAGCTCCCGACGCTTCACCGCTTCGAGGTGCTTCGCGTTCAGAACCCCTGAAGAAGTGACGCGTGCTGCAACAGGCTCTGCAAAGAACACCCCGCAGAACAGGCCGACTAAGGCGAGTGTATGGGTAAGATGCATCATGGCTCACAGAGAGAATTCACCATTTGCACGCACGTTTTATACGTCGCAACACCGTGAGATGGAGTAGTGAGCTGACCGCGCAGAGGTTGCCGATGCAGGGTGTTCATATGGCCGCGGTCACCACCGTTGCATCTCATGTCCGAAGAATCGCACCGTTCATTTTCTCTCGTTGCTCCTAGCCTGGAGAAATTATGGCGGGTGGCGAAATTTTGTCAACCGGAGCACTGCGTGAATCTACGATCCCACAGAGTGGGCGTAGTGCCAACAGCTCGCTCGAAGTGGTTGAGCCAGCCGAGCCGAGGGGCGGAAGTGACACCTTCAAGTTTTACTGGGAGTTGACACGTTGACCACGCGCAGTGCTTGTTCGCCCTTCAGTCCAACCACAGCCACGAGCATCAGATACCCTTTTCACAGACGAACTTGACCAGTGGCAGAATCCCACGCTTCTATTATTTTTCTGTGCCGTGCACACCAACTACCCCATGGTCTAGAAATATTTCAAGGACGCTCGAAGTATGTGGAGTAAGCAGAGACAGCAAGTGGCTTCACAGATCCTGTGCTCATATTCGGGACCCTTGCCAGCGCAATGCGGGTCAATGGAGGAAGGACGTGTGTGTCCCTGGGGGGAACAGCCGTAGTTGAATGTTGAACGTTGAACGTTGAAATCGCACGCGGAGGGTCCGAAGTGAGGCTCGCTCGCCGCGGCTCGAAATTCTGGTGCCTGGTGACAATTCTCAGGCCTCTCTCGCGCAACGCGGAGCCGCGGCGGAGGCGGCAGGCAAACGAGCATCACTGTTATGAGTGACGACCCTGACCGGAGGTGCCTCACCTGGCGTCATAACCTCATGTCACCCGGAATATCTGGCTGATTCCCCAGGGAAGAAACGTCCGTTCGATGTGGACTCGGGTCCTTCATATCCGTCAAGAAGCGACATGTTAGCCTCCCCTACATGTTACAGTGCCGGCTCGAGAGGCAAGGTGAGGCGGCGGACAAAAGCTGCATAAATGAATCTATTGTGGCCGCAGTGTTCACACATTGGATTCATGCGACCGACAATCTCCTGTATTGGTAAAACCGCAATTACAGTACTGTAGTTCCTCTACTTCTTTTACGTATTTGAGGGTGCACTTTCATGGACTCAACGGAGAGTCTTGTCCTTTTGGCCATTACTACCTACTTATTTCGTTATTGCATTTGCCTCATCCCGCCGCCCTCTAACAACTTAAGGTCAACGAGACACACTTCACTTCTATCATTATAGTCTAGTTATCCCATCATCTGGACTTGGGGGATGCCACACGTTACGGAGACCACGGATCCCCCAGTCTCTGGCTCTGCCATGTATCGAAGCTGCTGCGACGTTTTAGCTAGGACACCAGCGAAGGAAGGACACATTCGTGAACGAAGTATTCGTGAAATCGGCTGTCACATGTAAGCTCCGGATGGAACGTCGTCAATAGATGTCTTCCCTGGCGAAGCGCGACTGTTGCCCGGTCGGGTCCTTCGTCAGGAGAAGTACGGGGAAGTAGCGAATCGGGAATCCGAGATATGACGTGTATGTGGGGCTCGCTCGCCGCTGAGAGGAGTTCCGCGACGACCTTGCACAAAGCGTCTGAGCACGGCGACAGTGAGGAAATGGACGTAATCGTACCGGCGCGCGGATGAAGACCCCCAGGAACGGTATGTGGGCGTCCCGGAGACCGCTCACTTGCAGCGGTGCTTCGAAGGACTCAACCTATGAGAAGCGAATCCGGAGTTAATAACGTACGTGGAGGATTAACAACCGAAGGGTGGAGACGACGTACTTGTGATCCCCACCCATTTCTCGTAATCTTGACCGACACCCCGCCAAGGAGCTCCTGCCCTCCCCTCTTCGGATTGGATACGGCTTGCGAGAGGAGTATTGCACCTGCACAGGTCCCCCATACAGATTTCGTCTTTATGAATTCTCTTAGAGGCTCTATCAGTCCCGATATCTTCGCAAGTAATCCCATGGTGGTCGACTCTTAATAAAAGCGTGTCTGTGAGGAACACAGCCCGAAAGCATGGACGGAAATGGCTAACCTCCCCCTGGTATAATCAACGCATCGCACAGCTTCAGCTCCTCTGGTGTGCGCACCTGGATCACATCCAGCTGTCTCTTTCCAGATATTTTTTTCAGCATCACTTGGTGTTCTGCGAATGCACCTTGTAACGCTATAATCCAAGTAAGCGTATACCGCTTAGGATGCCTGTTCGCGTACCGAGAATACCTATCACTGCATCAGGAGACAATTGGGTATCCTTCATCTAGGACGTCCTCTCTTGTTTCTAATTCTCTAGCGTTCTGAAAAAGTCTCCCTCATTTTCACAGGCGGTCTCAGGACGGAAGTACTGACTCGGACTCGGACTCAAGCGGGACTAGATTGATCCGCGATAAGGCGAAGGATCTAATCTAATCTTAGGAAGATAAGATACTTACTCGGTCTTTTTCTCGGGGTTTGCAATGCGCGAACGCTCCCAAACTGGCATACGAGCACATTGGTTTTACTGGCCAAATCACCGACGTCGAACGCCTCTGAAAGCTTCCTGGACATGTTCCTGGCATATCGACCGCGCTTTTGGAACAACTGTACTACCTCCAACGCTATCAGAGATTGGCAAGAAATTGGAGAAGC
>WNGR01005936.1_pt1 | contig 21153 bp, 15 predicted proteins | sample 5407581 | NCBI WGS metagenome assembly WNGR01 (sample SAMN13153383, study PRJNA577476) | soil metagenome | isolation source: 80 cm soil or saprolite under Garry oak tree replicate 2 | place: USA:California | collected 2016-06-15
GGAGCCGATGGCGTCAACGACGCCTGCCCCGTCGGAGAGCGGCACGCGGCCGTTCAGCCCGCCTTGGCCTACGCGGTCGAGGATCAGGAGGTCGCGGTAGTTGAGACTTGCCGCTTCGACCCGGATGCGGACCTCACCGCTGGCCGGTTCCGGCTTGCTGACATCGGCTCGCACAAGGCCACCAGCACCGACACGGTCATTCAAATGGTAGGCTTTCATCGTTGCTCCTCCGCGATGGCATTCACATGGACGAGCACAGTCTGTAGGGTCTGACAGTGCTGTCAGGGTCAAGAGGGTTTTTCAGTGAAGATTGGTGAACTCTCCCGTCGGACGGGAGTCAGCGTCCGAATGCTGCGCTACTACGAAGCCGAAGGACTGCTTGCCCCGCAGCGGACCGACTCCGGATATCGCGACTATCACGCCGTGCAACAATCTGCGAAGAATACTCGCCGAGCAGGTTGGCCTCATCGATGAACGTATCGAGACGCTCAGCCAAAGCCGGACAATTCTGGCTGGCTTCTTGTCGAGCGTGAACTGATCGCCGGATAACTGCGGCTAGACGACAAGGTGATCGAAGTCGGCGGCGATCCGCGTGTTCGGAAAGATCTTTGCCGCCTCGGCCAGGATCTCTTCGTCCCGGTAGCGTCCCGACAAATGGGTCAGCACGAGCTGCTTGACGTTGTTCGCGGCCGCAAACGCAGCCGCCTCTGCCGCGGTGAGATGGCCATAGTCCCGCGCGGTCGACGCGTCGCGATCGAGGAAGGTCGCTTCGATCACCAGCAGGTCAGCGTCAGCGACGAATTTTGACAGCCCGTCGGTGGTTTCGGTGTCGCCGATCACCACGAGCTTCGTGCCGCCGCTTGGTGGCCCCAGAACATCTTCCGGATCGATCGTGCGGCCGCCTTCAATCACGACCGGCCGCCCTTCGGCCAATTCTCCGCGCATGGGACCGTCCGGGACACCAAGCGCCGCGAGGAGATCGGACCGAAGATGACGGCGGGCGGGGCTTTGAAAAGAGAAACCAAAACTGTCGGTGTCGCGATGGCGGATCGGAAAGCAGTCGATGGTGAATTCACCGGCGTCGATGACCTGCCCTTCCGTCAAGGCTGCGAACTCCACCGGGATCGGCGCCCTGCCCGCGCCCCACAGACCAGCGAGCATTCGGACGACGATGTCGAGCGTGCCGGGGCCGGCGTGGATGGTCATCACGTCGGAGTTCTGCCGCAACCCCAGCGTCGAGAAGAGGCCGGGGATGCCGAGCACGTGATCGAAATGGCCGTGCGTCAGCAGGATGCGGTCAAGACGCCGAAAACCGGCGCCGCTGCGTAGCAACTGGCGCTGCGTGCCCTCGCCGCAATCAATCAGGATGCGCTTGCCTGCCGCCTCCACGAGAAGGGCCGGATGGTTGCGTTCCGCGGACGGAACGCTGGCCGAGGTCCCGAGAAATGTCAGGGCGAACATGGTCGTCAGTGTCCAGAGACCGCCCCTCTCCCGACAGCACCTCAACGGCCTGCACGGTGGACGGCCTCACCGCCCCCAATGCCACGCGAGCAGCAGCGCGTACAGGCCCATCGACGCGGCATAGAGCGCGGCCATGAGTGCGTAGCCCGCGATCTGGCGGCCAAGCGCCGCTTTCGGCGCGATCCACCAGTCGAGCGCCTTGAAGGCAGCGGGCACCAGCCACCAGCCGAGCAGCTGGGTGCTCACGACATTGCCGACGAAGAGCGACAGCCAGACCGGCACGCCGTGGCTGTCGATCAGCGGCGCGCTGACGAAATAGCCCCAGAGGTAGACCACCGGATAGAGCACCAGGAGAACGATGAGGTTGCTCTTCCAGATCAAGGTCGGGCCTTGCTCCGGAGCCTGGGCCTTGCCGGCCGGAAACCAGAAGTTGAAGCCGTAGCTCGCCCGCTTCACGTTCATGCCGGCGTTGAAGCGCGCGCCCTCCTTGAGCAGGGTCTGCCGCAACGGCGAGTCGAGCCACGCATTGAGGTTGGCGTCGCTGTCGAACGACAGGATGATGATCCATTCGTCGTGCAAGCCGGGAATCGGCCGCTCGATCTTGTGGCGCAGGAAACCCTTGAACTCGGCCTCGGCGGCCTGGATGCGCTGCTGCCATTTGAGAAACGCGTCTTCGAGTGCAACAGGCACCTTGAAGGAGATGACGGCGGAGACCGCGCTATCGCGCTCAACGCCGGTGTCGGGCAGGATATGAACGTCCTCCGAACCGACGAAGAAACGCTGCACTTCCGCAATCAGCCGCGCCCGCACATCGCTCTGGAGCCAGGCGCGCGCCGCGGCCGGGCTCGCGAAGCGCAGGATCGTCACCCAGTCCACATGTGCCGGAGGCTGCGGCGGCACCACCTCCTGCCCCAGGAATCCGGGCCAAGTCTTGAGCACCTCGCCCACCTCGCCGTTCCACCGCGCGAACGCGGCAAAGCCGTCGTCAGCGATGCGACGCTGGATGACGAGAGCGACCGGCTGGCCGGTCGTATCAGGAGATTCGCTCATCGGCCGCCGTCCGCTCTAGCTCTTCTTGTAGAGACGCTTGCCCATCACCCAGGTCTCGTCGACGCAGCGGTCGTCACCGACCATCATGGCTGCGAACAGCATGCTCGCGGCCTCATCGACCGTCCGCGGGCCGCCGCCGTCGGCGATCAGCGACTGGTGCCAGGGCTGCGCCAGCTGGCCGCCGTTGGGATCGAGCGCGACGAAATCGGCCTCCTTGCCGGGCTCGAAATTGCCGAGCTTGTCGTCAATGTAGAGGCCCTCAGCGCCACCGAGCGTGATCGACCAAAAGCCGCGATAGGGCGAGAGCTTGTTGCGCTCGGCTTCGGTGAGATCCTTGCGCATCGGATCGATGCTGCCGTCGAGCAGCGTGTTGTTGCACATGCCGACCTTGTAGGCGTCGTCGAGCACAGAGATCATCGAGAAGCGGTTGCCGCCGCCGACATCGGTGCCGAACGACATCTTCACGCGATGCTCCGGATCGGTGGCGCGGCCGAGGCGAAAGAGGCCGCTGCCGAGGAACAGGTTCGAGCACGGGCAGAACACCACCGCGGCGCCCTTCTTCGACATGCGGCGGAACTCGCTATCCGAGAGATAGACGCCGTGGCCGCCGGAGAATTTCGGACCGACCAGGTCGAACTTCTCGTAGACGCCGAGATAGTCCTGGCAGTCCGGGTGCTCGACAAGCACGCCACTGCATTCGGCCGGGTTCTCCGAGATGTGGGTGTTGACCCAGCAGTCCGGATGCTCGTGCTTGAGGCGCTGACACGCCTTCAACAGCTCCGGCGAAGCGCCGAAGGCGAAGCGCGGCGTGATGGCGTAGAGATTGCGGCCCTTGTTGTGGTACTGCGCGATCAGACGCTTGCTGTCGCGATAGAAATTCTCCGGCGTATCGACATAGTCGGCCGGCGCATTGCGGTCGATGCCGGTGAGGCCCGCGATCACGCGCATGTTGCGGCGGCTTGCTTCGTCGAACAGCTCTTCGGTCGAGACTGGCGAAGAACTCGTGAACGCCTGGCAGGTGGTGGTGCCGCCGGCCAGCAGCGCGTCGAGGAAGCGCTTCACGCCTTCGCGCGCGTAGTTGCGGTCCTTGTATTTCAGCTCTTCCGGATAGATCCACATCTGGAGCCACGGCAGCAATTGCTCACCATAGGCGCCGAGCACCCGGGTCTGCGGCAAATGGATGTGGCCGTCGATGAAGCCCGGGACGATGATGCGGTCCTTGATGTGGGTGATCTGGACGCCCGGATGCGCGGCGGCGACCGTCTCGTAAGGGCCGAACGCCTTGATAACGCCGTCGGCGACGACCATGAGGCCGTCCTGATGAAAGCGCGCGGCCGCCTGCTCGTTGCCGATGTGCTTCCAGGGATCATCGACGAAATCGAAGAATGTGCCGCGAATACCGACGGTGGTCATGAGGTGACTCCTTCCGGGGTCTGTGTGGCGTGGCGCGCAGCGGGGAGCGAGATCGCAAGCAGCGTACCCGCGACGGCGCAGAGGCCGAGATAAAGCCATCCGATCGGCGCCTGCGTCGCTTGAGGCAACACCGCCGCGATCGCCATGGCGCCGCTCACCACGAGATAACAGAGCGCGCTGATGAGGCCGCCGATCAGGCCGTGATCGCGTTCAAAGAGGCCGAGCCCCATGCCGTACATCATCGGGCACAACACGCCGCAGCCGCCGAGCACCAGCGCACCACCGATCGTGATCGACGCAAAGCTGAGACCGAAGGCCATGCCGGTCGCGGTCAGGAGTGCAGAGCCGGCGAGAAACAGCGCGAAGGCGCCGAAGCCCAGCACGCGCGCCGGCATGAAGCGCGCAAAATGCGCGCAGCCGAGCTCGCCGGCGAGATTGACCCCGCCAAGGCCGAGCGCAACAAGGCCGTAGATGGCCGCCGAATAACCCAGGCCAGTCTGGTAGAAGAACGGCGCGACGACGCCGAACGCCAGTTGCGCGCTGGCGGCTGCGGCAAAGACCAGCACGAAGGCCAGGAAGCCCGGGCGGACGAGCGCCTCGCGGAGAATGCCAGCGGTGCGGCGCGGATCGAACGGTGCTCGCCGCTCCGCTGGCAACGTTTCGGGCAGCAGCAGCACGACGATCCCAGCGACGATGGCTGCGGCGATAGCTAGGATGACGAAGACCCCGCGCCATGACGTCAGCTCGACGATGAAGCCACCGGCCGCCGGTGCAAGCACAGGCGCGAGCCCCCAGGCCGCGCCGAGCAGGCCGGAGATCGCAGTGAGCTCGCGGCCACGAAAGCAATCGGCCGCGACCGCATAGGCGACCACGAGGCAGGTGCAGCCGCCGATGCCTTGCAGGAAGCGCAGCGCAAGCAGCAGCGATGCGCTGGTGGCGAGCGCGCAGGCAATGCTCATGGCGATGAGCACCGTCAGGCCCGCGAGCAGAACGTTGCGGCGACCGAGCGTATCGGAGGCGATGCCGACCGGCACCAGCGCGAGGCTCATGCCGAGCATGTAGGCGGTGACGGTGTTCTGCATCGACGCCGGATCGGCGGCGAGATCCACCACCATCTGCGGCAGGCCGGGCGTATAGGCATCGAGCGGAATCTGGCTGAACGGCACGACGCACAGCAGGATCGGCACGATCCCACCCTTCGCGCGACCGGCGTCCGAAGCAATGGCAGTCATGGCTTACGCCCCTCGATTCCCGCGGGCCCCATCTTTTCGTGCGCGCAATGAGACGCGACGATGCAGGTTGCAGATATTGACGCACGGAGCGTGCCAGAACTGTGTATAAAAACTCTTAGGAGGTCCCGTATCGACACGGATACCGGCGGCTGATGCTCCGGCCCTCGCTTCCCGGAGGGCGCTCCGACAAAAAAACGCGAAAACAACCCCATGCAAAGTAGAAATCATTGAAAAATTTCGTCCGGCATGGCTCGATATCTGCCAGCGAAGGCGGTTTGACTCGTCGGGCAAAACAGGCGCAGGATTGCATCATTGCCGATCGTGAATCCGCAAGTCGCGCCGACGCCATTAACGGTTCGGAAGGCATGGCCGACCGCAACCATTTCCCGCCCGACCGGCGGACAGATCTGGTTCCCGTTGCGCGGCCTCCTCATTCCATCCACCAAATTGCATGTTCGATGCTGGATCAGTTTGCAGCCGGACTAGCCTCGACACGGCGATGAGAGACAATGGAGATTGTGATGCAGCGAGGATTGGCCGCAGACACCGTTGATCTGGACTACGGCTCGATCGGCACACTTCTGAGCGCCCTGCACGCGCGCAAGATGTCTGCGTCAGAGTTGCTCGATCACACGATTGCGCGCATCGAAGCACTAGACCCGCGGATCAATGCCGTCATCGTTCGCGACTTCGATCGCGCGAGAGAGGCCGCGCGCGCCGCCGATGCCGCGCTTGGCCGCGGCGAGCGGCAGCCGCTGCTCGGCATTCCCGTGACCTTGAAAGAACCCTTCAACGTCGCCGGCCTGCCGACGACCTGGGGCTTTCCGCATCTCAAAGACTTCCAACCTGCGGAAGATGCCCTCGTCGTCTCGCGGTTGAAGGCGGCGGGCGCCATCATCATCGGCAAGACCAATATCCCGATCGGCTTGCGGGATTTCCAGAGCTACAACGACATCCATGGGACGACGAACAACCCGTGGGATCTCGGCCGGTCACCCGGTGGCTCCTCAGGCGGATCGGGGGCGGCGCTCGCCGCGGGCTTCGGTCCGCTCTCGGTCGGCTCGGATATCGGCGGCTCGATCCGGGTCCCGGCGCATTTCTGCGGTGTATTCGGACACAAGCCGAGCCTCGGCCTGGTCCCACTGCGCGGATACAGCTTGCCGCCGGCACCTCCCGTGCCGGGCCAGGGCGATCTTGCCGTTGTCGGGCCGATGACGCGCTACGCCTCGGACCTGGCATTGGCGCTCAGCGTGATTGCCGGCCCCGACGAGACGCGCGACGGGATCGGCTATCGCCTCGCGCTGCCGGCCCCGCGGCATGAGCAGCTCAAGGATTTCAGGATTCTGGTGATCGATACGCATCCGTTGATGCCAACGGGTGACGCCGTGCGTTCTGCCATCAGACGGTTGGCGGAGCGGCTCGAACGATCAGGCGCGCGAGTCGAGCGCTCAAGCGCGGCGCTGCCCGATCTTGCCGAATCCGCGCGGCTCTACATGAAGCTGTTGAATGCAGCCCGAAGTCCGCGCCTGACACAAGCAGCGCTCGCCGAGGCCCAGGGACTTGCTGTCGCATTGGCACCCGACGACCGCAGCTTGCAGGCCGAACGCGCGCGCGGCTGGGCCATGATCCATCGTGAGTGGCTCGCGACCGACGCGGCGCGCCTGCGGCTGCAACAGCAGTGGCAGGAGCTGTTCCGCGACTACGATTCGGTGATCTACCCGGCCGCCGCCGTGCCGGCCTTCCCGCACGACCATTCCGAGCCGTTCGATGCGCGGCAACTCGACATCGACGGAAAGCCCTATCCCTATGCCGACGCCTGCTTCATCTGGGCAGACCCGGCATCGACCTGCGGACTGCCTGCGACTGCCGTTCCGATCGATCGCTCACCTTCAGGCCTGCCGATTGGCGTCCAGATCATCGGGCCATATCTCGAGGACCGCACGACGATCACGCTTGCTGGTTTGATCGAACGCGAATTCGGCGGCTTTGTCCCGCCGCCGTCGCTGCCTGCAATGCAATCCGCGAGATGACGGAGAGAGGCCGACGGCGCCGGCAGCCGTCACGTTCTATCGGCCGACTGCGCCTCGACCGCCTGCACGGCCACGCTAGCCACCTGACGCAGCGCCTCGCGGTCCGAGCCTGAGGACGCCATTACGCCCATGCCGACGGAGACGGCAGAGACATAGCGCGCGAGTGCGGCGGGATCTGATGTCGGCTTGAGATCGCCTTCGGCCTTGGCGCGGATGAAGCGCTCGCGCAGCTGATCTTCATTCTGGGCGCGACGCGCGGCGAGCTCGAAGGGGACGTTTTCGGAGCCGGTGCCGCAGGCGATGCCGCCCTGCACGAGCAGGCAGCCGGGCGGATTGCCGGGATCGGTCTGCTTGTCGGCGATGCCCATCAGCATCCGCTCGGCGACGTCGCGGGCGGTGGGTGAGGCGACCACCTCATCCATCCAGCCGCCGCGCAGCTTGGTGTAACGGTCAAGCGCGGCCTTCAGCAGACCTTCCTTGTTGCCGAAGCAGGCATAAAGGCTCGGCGGGTTGATGCCCATGGCCTCGGTGAGCTGGGCGATGGTGGCGCCCTCATAGCCATGGCGCCAAAACACTTCCATCGCCTGGTCCAACGCCGTCTCGGCGTCGAATTCGCGGGGGCGTCCCATGCCCATGTGCCTGTCTCCTCAGGAATCGGCGTTGTCCCTCGATTTAACGCCTGACCCTATCTATTTGTTCTAGCTTTCTTTTCTCTTCCACCTTCCAATTCTTGCGGTAGGTGGCTACAATTTTCTTAGTGAACGGTACATAAGTATCTTGCGCTGCGATATCCAGCTCCACATCTGTAGTGAACACTACAATTCTGGAGCGCGCAAATGCCCCCGTCCGAAAATGCCTCCCGCCCCGGCCGCTTCCGTCGTCTTCTTGGCGGCGTTGCCATCGTGGGCGCCCTCGCCGTGGCCGGTTCGATCGCGACCGGCCATTACTTTCATGCAGCCCAGGCGACCGCAACGGCCGCCGCGGCCGAGCAAGCTGTCTCCGTCACCGTCGCGATGATCGAGCCGCGGCAGACCGTGCTGTGGGACGATTTCTCCGGCCGATTAGAGGCCATCCAACGCGTCGAGCTTCGCCCGCGCGTTGCCGGTGCGATCCTCAGCGCCAACTTCACCGAAGGCACGCTGGTGAAGGCGGGTGACCTTCTGTTCAAGATCGATCCGGCGCCTTACGCGGCGGAGGTCGACAAGGCCAACGCCCAGCTCGAAGCTGCGAAGGCGCGCGTGGTGTTCACACAGAGTGAACTTGAACGTGGCGCCCAGCTCGTCGGCAACGCTGTTGTCACCCGCCGCGACTACGACCAGCGCGACAACGCCAATCGCGAGGCCATCGCCAACGTCAAGGCAGCCGAAGCGACGCTCCAGACCGCGAAGCTCAACCTCGACTACACGGAAGTGCGTGCGCCGGTGGACGGCCGCGTCGGCAAGATCGAGGTCACCGTCGGCAATCTCGTCGCCGCCGGCACCGCCTCCCCGGTGCTGACGTCGCTGGTCTCGGTCAATCCGATCTACGCGTCGTTCGATGCGGATGAGGAGGTCGTACTGCGGGCGTTGAACTCGATCGCGGACGCCTCCGGCAAGCGCGGCAATCTCGACCAGATCCCGGTCGCGATGGCGACCTCCGGTGGCTTGTCGGCGAAAGGCCACATCCAGCTCATCGACAACCAGGTCAATGGCCAGAGCGGCACCATCCGTGTCCGCGCGGTGTTCGACAACGAGGACGGGCGTCTCATCCCCGGCCAGTTTGCCCGCGTGCGCATGGGTCAGCCGAAACAGCAGGCGCTGGTGATGATCGACGAGCGCGCGATCGGCACCGACCAGGACAAGAAGTTCGTGATGGCGGTCGGTGACGACAGCCGCGCGGTCTATCGGCCGATCACGCTCGGTGGCTCCGTCGATGGTCTTCGCATCGTGACGGCGGGCTTGAAGTCCGGCGAGCGCATCGTCGTCAACGGGCTGCAACGTGTGCGCCCCGGCGCCCTCCTCAAGACCGAGGTCGCGGCAATGGGCGCGCGCGGGCCGCAACAGGCATCCAATCACAGCAACCAGGACGTCGTGCAGCGCTAGTCAGGTCATTCCGGAACGTGCGTAGCACGAACTACGGTGCGCACTTGCGCACCTGAGACTCTCGAAGTTACGAAACTCCGAGCACATCACCTCTGGATTCCGGGTTCGCGCGCTTTGCTCGCGCCCCGGAATGACGGCGGAGGTGTCGGAGACACGCAAGATATTGCCCAGGGGCAAAGCCATGAATCTCTCGAAATTCTTCATTGATCGTCCGATTTTTGCCGGCGTGCTGTCGGTCCTGATCTTCCTCGCGGGCCTGATCTCGCTGTTCGCGATGCCGATCTCAGAATATCCGGACGTGGTGCCGCCCTCGGTCCTCGTGCGCGCGACCTATCCCGGCGCCAATCCCAAGGTGATCGCGGAGACGGTGGCGACCCCGATCGAGGAGCAGATCAACGGCGTCGAGAACATGCTCTATATGTCGAGCCAGGCGACGACTGACGGCGCGATGACGCTGACGGTGACGTTCCGGCTCGGCACCGATCCCGACAAGGCGACGCAGCTGGTGCAGAACCGCGTGCAGCAGGCCGAGCCACGCCTGCCGGCCGTGGTGCGCCAGCTCGGCATCATCACCAAGAAGTCGTCGCCCGACCTCACCATGGTCGTGCATCTGTTGTCGCCGAACAACCGCTACGACATGACGTATTTGCGCAATTACGCGGTGCTCAACGTCAAGGACCGGCTGGCGCGGATCGACGGCGTCGGCGACGTCCAGCTCTACGGCGCTGGCGACTATTCGATGCGGGTCTGGGTCGATCCGCAGAAGGCCGCCGAGCACGGGCTGACTGCAAACGACATCGTCAAGTCGATTCAGGCGCAGAACGTCGAGGCCGCCGCCGGCGTTGTCGGCTCCTCCCCGAACGTCAGGGGTATCGACCTGCAAATGTCCGTCAATGCCGAGGGACGGCTCGCCAACGAAGAACAATTCGGTGACATCGTGGTCAAGACCGGCACCCGTGGCGAGGTGGTGCGGCTGCGCGACGTCGCGCGCATCGAGCTCGGCGCCTCAGAATATGGCCTGCGCTCGCTGCTCGACAACAAGCAGGCAGTGGCGATCCCGATCTTCCAGGCGCCGGGCTCCAACGCGCTGGAGATCTCCGACCACGTCCGCGCCACCATGGCCGAGATCAAGAAGAACATGCCGGAAGGCGTGTCCTACCAGATCGTCTACGACCCCACCCAGTTCGTGCGCTCCTCGATCGAGGCCGTGATCCACACGCTGCTCGAAGCAATCGCGCTGGTGGTGCTGGTCGTGATCCTGTTCCTCCAGACCTGGCGCGCCTCGATGATTCCGTTGCTGGCGGTGCCGGTGTCGATCGTCGGCACCTTTGCCGTGATGCATCTGTTCGGCTTCTCCATCAACGCGCTCAGCCTGTTCGGGCTGGTGCTCGCGATCGGCATCGTCGTCGACGACGCCATCGTCGTGGTCGAGAACGTCGAGCGCAACATCGAGGGCGGGTTGTCGCCGCGCGATGCCACCTATCAGGCGATGCGCGAGGTGTCCGGTCCGATTATCGCGATCGCGATGGTGCTGATCGCCGTGTTCGTGCCGCTCGCCTTCATCTCCGGCCTCACCGGGCAGTTCTACAAGCAGTTCGCGCTGACGATCGCGATCTCGACCGTGATCTCCGCGGTCAACTCGCTGACACTGTCGCCGGCGCTATCGGCCCTGCTGCTTAGGGGTCATGACGAGCCGAAGGACCGGCTGACGATCATCCTCGAAAAGAGCCTTGGCTGGTTCTTCCGCGGCTTCAACAAAGCGTTCACGCGCTCCTCGGAGAACTATAGCGGCACCGTCACCAAGGTGATCTCGGGCAAAGCCGCGGTGATGGGCCTCTACGTGGTCCTGGTCGGCGTGACCGTCTTCCTGTTCCAGCAGGTGCCGAGCGGGTTCGTGCCGGGCCAGGACAAGCAATATCTGGTCGGCTTCTCGCGGTTGCCCGATGGTGCAGCGCTCGATCGCACCGAAGAGGTGATCCGCAAGATGAGCGACATCGCGCTGACCCAGCCCGGCGTCGAGAGCTCGGTCGCATTTCCGGGCCTGTCGATCGCCGGCTTCACCAACTCCTCCAACGCCGGCATCGTGTTCTCGACGTTGAAACCGTTCGACGAGCGCAAGGGGCCGGCACTGAGCGGGAATGCAATCGCAGCCGATCTCAACAAGAAATACTCCGGAATCCAGGAAGCCTTCATCGCCATGTTCCCGCCGCCGCCGGTCAACGGTCTCGGCACCATCGGCGGTTTCAAGCTCCAGATCGAGGACCGTGCCGGTCTCGGCTATGAAGCGCTGAACGAAGCGACGAAAGCATTCATGACGGCGATGCAAAAGGCGCCGGAGATCGCCGGCGTGTTCTCGAGCTTCCAGGTCAACGTGCCCCAGCTCTTCGCCGACATCGACCGCACCAAGGCGCTCCAGCTCGGCGTGCCCGTGACGGAGGTGTTCAACACGCTCCAGATTTACCTCGGCTCCTACTACGTCAACGACTTCAACAAGTTTGGCCGCACCTACTCTGTCTACGTGCAAGCCGACGCGCCGTTCCGCGCGCGTGCCGACGACATCAGGCAGTTGAAGGTGCGATCGTCATCCGGCGACATGGTGCCGCTGTCGGCGCTGCTCACGATTCGCCAGAGCGCGGGGCCTGAGCGAGCGATCCGCTACAACGGCTTCCTGTCCTCCGACATCAACGCGGCGGCCGCGCCCGGCTTCTCGTCCGGCCAGGCGCAGGAAGTCGCGACCAAGATCGCTGCGGAAGTGTTGCCCCCCGGCTTCGCCTTCGAATGGACCGACCTGACCTATCAGGAGTTCATCGCCGGCAATTCCGGCCTCTGGGTGTTCCCGCTGGCGATCCTGCTGGTGTTCCTGGTGCTGGCCGCGCTCTACGAAAGCCTGACCTTGCCGCTCTCGATCATCATGATCGTGCCGATGGGCCTGCTGGCTGCGATGTTCGGCGTCTGGATCTCGAAGGGCGACAACAACGTCTTCACCCAAATCGGCTTGATCGTGCTGGTCGGTCTCTCGGCCAAGAACGCGATCCTGATCGTCGAATTCGCGCGTGAGCTCGAATTCGCGGGGCGCACGCCGATCCGCGCGGCGATCGAGGCGAGCCGGCTGCGGCTGCGTCCGATCCTGATGACGTCGATGGCGTTCATCATGGGCGTGCTACCGCTGGTCCTCTCGACCGGCGCCGGCTCCGAGATGCGGCGCGCCATGGGCGTCGCGGTGTTCTCCGGCATGATTGGCGTCACCGTGTTCGGCCTGTTCCTGACGCCGGTGTTCTATGTGTTGCTACGCACCGTCACCGGCATGAAGCCGCTGACGCATCACACCAGCGACACCAGTGCAGCCCCGCTCCAGGGTCTTGGCCACTAGAGCGCGGTGAGATCGGAACGACTCGTCATCGCGCTTTAGTGGGTCAAGATCAGCGATGCGCCGGACAATAGCAACAAAACGAGCACGGTCTTGCGAAAGACCGTCTCGTTGACCCGATGAAACGCGATCACACCGAGCGCGGGGCCGGCAAACAGCGCCGGCAGGCTGATCGCGAGGTCGATCAAGACTTTTGACGACAAGTCCTGGTGTCCGACCAGCAGGACGATCGCGAACAGCTGCATCGCGGCGATAAATGGCTGCACCAGGCCGCGCTGCTCGCTCTTGGGCATGCCGCGCATATCGCACCAGATCGTCGGGATCGCACCGGGCATGGCGGTCAGGCCCCCAACCAGCCCTCCGCCGAATCCGATCAGCGCAACCCAATGCCGGCCGACGGCCTCACTGGCCGTCACCAGCGTCGGCCGCAGCAGCATGTAGGCGGCATACAGCGCGACGACGATTCCAAAGCCGCGCCTGAGCAGATGCGTGTCGGTCGACTGCAACAGTGAGACCGCAATGGGAACGCCGATCAATCCGCCGACGATCAGAAGCAGGCTTCCTTCCCAACGGATGCTGCGCCGAAGCGCCCACAGATTGGTCGCTTGCACGCCGATGCTGCACGCCATCATCAGCGGCACGGCTTCCAGCGGCTGAAACACGCGCAGCAGGATCGCGCCGGCCACCGCCGAGAATGCAAAACCCGAAAGCCCCGAGACGAAGGCTCCGGCAAACACGGCAACGCTGAGCAGCAGGTCGGTTGTCGCGCGGAAACGACATTTGCATCGCATGCGCGTGCGACCGTTCCAGCATTGCCAGGCCAACGAGCTGAAGGGTGACAAGCGCGGCTGTGAGCGCCACCGCGACGATATTGACGTTACGCGCGTTCGAGCGTGGCGGAACTGGCTGCGTGCTTGCGCTCATCAGATCGGTGGGCATGTCCTGAAATATCCTTTTCGTTGCAGACAGAAATGATTTCATTCAAAGGCGACGTTTCATGCTGCGCTCCGAGCAGATGGCGGTAGCGGTGCAATACGCGTCGCGCCTCGATCACGCGCTGCTGGTGCAGTGCTGCCGCTACACGACCGACGAAGCCGCGGAACTTGCCAGCCACCAGGGTGCGTGACACTGTTCGCATGACAATCTCCTCTCAACCTGTGCGAGAGAATGATGAGATTCACTTCCACTCGCTGTGAGTTGCTTCACACAAAGATCGAACGCGACGAATAAAAAATCGTGTGACGTCTCCTAGAAGAGAACGCAGCAAATCGCGTCATTCGATCGAATGACGCGCGATAACTTTCTGATGATGAAATTGCGGGCGCAGCGCCGCCGCTCTTCGCGCCACTACCGATGCATCAGTGGACGAGCGGGTTGGAAAATCCTGCCGCGAGCTTGACGAGATCGGCCTGCCGGCTCGCGCCGGTCTTGGCGAACACACGATGAAGATGCGTCTTCACAGTCGTCTCGGCGATACCAAGCGCGGCCGCCGTCTCCGGCACGCCGCCGACCTCGACGATCGACTGAAGAACCCTCAGCTCTGCCGGAGTGAGTTCGAACGTACGGTCGAGCAGGCCAGCGCATGACTGACCATCGACCTCGGCTTTCCAGACAAACAGGGCTCCGACGGCGCCACAGGCGGGTTCCGCTCCATGACGCAATAGCGATGGCAGCGCGATGACGTGCGCGATGTAGTAGGCCCCGTCATGCGACATCAGGGGAATCTTTCGACCGGCGGCTGCCGCAGCAGCAACCTCCCCTGCGTCACGGAAGATATCTCGCAAGGCCAGATTTGCCTCGGGGGATCTTGCTACGAGCCGACCGCAGACAGACCGCAAGACATCATCGGCGGCCAGGATCGTCTCTCCGGCCGGATTGCTGTGAACGATATGGCAGGCCCCATCGAGCAGGATCACGCCGGTGTTCAGGCTGTCCACGACGTCAGCGAGCGCGATCGCCCGCTGCTGCTTCCGCTCGATCGCCCGATTGATCATCAGAGCCCGGCTCGCATGCGGAGCGATGAGCTGCATCCCTGCGCGCTGCCCCGCGTCGAGCATTTCCTTGCCGGGGATGACTGTCATCAACATCGGACAGGGCGACTTCGACTGCTCCAGCACCACGTTCGCCACATCAACGCAACCCTGCGGACGCAACCATTCCTGGTAGAAACGCCCGCGGCGATACTCGTCGAAATTCACGAGATCAGGGATGTTGCGTACCTCGCCATATCGGGGAAGCCTGGCGAGCGGATCATACTGGGCGTAGGTTTCGGCATAGAGCTGAATGTAGTGCGGGTCGACCCCGCAATAATAATGCGTCGCGCCGGACTTGCTGACCGAATCCTTCGAAATCAGGCCGCAGGCCCGGCTGCCGAAAAACGCATTGAGCGTGACAACGACATCGCTCCACAACTCAGGGTGGAGGCCGGCATCATAGATGCTCTCGATCAACTCGGACTGCTTTGGAGGTCGGGGCATCGGAAGAGCCAATGGTCAACACGGAGATGGCGAAAATGTTCTTCATGCCCGGCGGCATAGGTGAGTCTGTCAGGGGAACAGAAGGTTCAACTCTGACAGTGATTTACCGATCAGTTGACGAGCGGATTCGAGAATCCCGCCGCGAGCTTGACGAGATCGGCCTGACGAGACACGCCCGTCTTGGCGAACACGCGATGCAGATGCGTCTTGACCGTCGTATCGGCGATGCCTAGCGCTGCCGCCGTCTCCGGCACGCCGCCGACCTCCACGATGGAGAGGAACACACGCAGCTCGGCCGGCGTGAGATCAAAGGTCCGCGCGACCAGCTCGCCGTAAGACTGTCCGCCGAGCGACACCTTGCGCAGGAGCAGCGCACCGACGGCATCGACGACCCGCTCGCTGCCGTTGCGCAGCACGGATGACAGCGGCAAAATATGCGCGACATAGCGCTCACCTGTGGGTGAGAGCAGCGGAATGGCCTGGCCCCTTGCCGCAAGCAGGGTAACTTCACCGCAGGCCGCAAACGCTTCGCGCAGCGTCTGATTGGCTTCCGCGCCGCAGGTCACGAGCTGCCCGGCAACGGACCGAACCACGTCGTCGGCCGCGAGCAAGGCGTGGCCAGCGGAATTGGCATGCACCACCCGGCAGTACGCATCGAGCAGGAAGATGCCGGACGCCAGATTGTCCAGGACGTCGGCCAGTGCCGTCGCCAGCGTCAACTTTGAATCGATGGCGCGGTTGATCAGCAGCGCGCGGCTGGCGTGCGGCACGATCAGCGAGAGACGATGCTTCATCGCGGGATCGACCATGCGCCGGCCCGACAGCACCGTCATCATCACCGGGCAGCTCGCATTCGACTTGTCGAGCACGACGTTGGCCGCATCGCTGCAGCCCTGCGGCCGCATCCATTCGTGATAGAAGCGCCCGCGCCGATACTCATCGAAATTGACGAGGTCCGGAATGCTGACGATCTGGCCGTGTGGCGGCAGCACAGTCAACGGATCGAACTTGGAGTGGGTCTCGGAGTAGAGCTGGATGTAGTGCGGATCCGCCCCGCAATAATAATGCGTGACGCCGAATTTGCTGATGGAATCCTTGGAGAACAGCCCGCAGGCCTGACCGCCGACGAAATCGCGGATGCCGGCAACGACATTATCCCACAGCGAAGGGTCGAGCCCGGCATCGTAGATGGACTCGACCAGTTCCGGCAGCTTTCGGGGTCCGTGCATGGCTGTAAATGGCCTGAGTGATCAATATCACCAACCATACCACAACCAAGGCATGCGACATCCTCCGATCGGATGAGGCGCCGGCCGGGCGGATGGGCCCGGCCGGCAGGCGCCGCGTTCAAGCCGGCGGGGCTGATGCCGGCTCAGAACGCGACGCGAACGCCGCCCTTCGCGGTGCCGGTGCGGCTCTGGTCGGACATCATCATGCCCTCGACCGCGCCGAACACGGAGACGTTGTAGCTGGTGCGGTAGTCGAGACCGAAGCCCGCGACGCCGCCGACGGTGCTTCGGCTGCCGGGTGTGACGAAGGACAGGTTCTGGCCGAGCAACACCGTGTTGATGCTGGTGTCGCCCACGCGCTGGAGCGCGATCACACCGCCATGGATGTTGGCCTTGAGCTCTCCGCCAGCGAGGCTCGTCACGCGCGAGAGATCGACCTCGCCGCGTTCCTCGAAATCCTGGAGCGTACGGCTGCCGACCGACAGGCCCTGCGCCGAGCCGCTCTCGCTGTAGCCATCGAACCGGCCCGCGACGTAGCGCAGCCGCGCCGTCGGCGTCAGCAGATAGCCGTTGCCGATGTCGAGCTTGTAGCCGTAGGCGATCTCCGGGCTAACATACCAACCGCTGTAGTTCGCCGTCGCGGTCTCCATGCCGCCCACGGCGGCGTTGTTCAGCACCAGGCGGCGCGACTTGTTGTCGGCATTGCCGCCCTGGATGGTGAAGTCAAAGAACTGCGCGGCCCATTCGAAGCGGCTGTAGACACCGGCAAACACATAGTTGGTGTCGACCGACTGCGAGTTGAGAGCAACCGAGAGGCCGCCCTGCCCGCCACCGAGGAAAGCGCCGACCAGCCAGTTCGGCTGCACCTTGCGGTCGATGCCGATGGCACCGCCCCACGCGGTCGAGGTCGCGCGCAAGGTCGAAGCGGTCTCGTCCTGGATGCGCTGGCCGCCAAAGCTGTTGACCCAGACGGTGATCGGCGCCGGATCGGTCCAGAGGCTGTGCGGCGTCTTGGTGAAGGGGCCGGCCTGCGCACTCTCCGGCGCATAGGCCATCGCCATCATGTTGCTGCCGGCCGGACCTGTGCCGCCGTTCAGGCGGCCCTGCACCAGCGAGGACACGCCGCCGGTGAAATCCATCAACGTGCGATCGGTCTGCGCCAGCGCGGTGGGATCGAGCGTTGCGAGTGTGAAGCCGGACAGAGCCGACGGACCGTTGAAGCCGCCGCCCGATGTGATGGTGTTGATAGTGCCGGTAAAGTGGGCGAAGGTCGGCAACTCGATGCTCGTCAAGGACGACACTTTGCTGCTCGGCGCGAGGTTGACGTTGACGACGTCATTGCCGAAGCCGAAATCGACCACGCCGTTGATCTTCGAACCCGGCAGCAGCGTCAGCGTGTCGGCTCTGTTGGAGAGTTGAATCGCAGTACCGCCAGTGCCGGTGATCGTGCCGGCGTTGGTAATACTCGCCGCGCCGGATGACTGGACGCCGCTGATACCGACAATGGAGCCGGTGTTGGTCATGCTGATCGTCGAAGCGCTGATGCCGGTCAGGCTGCCTGAGATATTGCCGGCGTTGACGATCGTCGCAGCGCCACGGCTGACAATCGCCACTTTGCCGGCAATTACCCCCGAATTCACGACATTGGCACTGTCTGCCTGAATGCCATGCGCGCCCGACGAGCCCATGATCTTGCCCGAATTGGTGACGTCGGCCGTGCCAGCATCGACGACCGCGCCGGCAATGCCGAGGTTGGCGATCTCGACGATACCGGAATTATTGAGCTTGACGTTGACGGCGCTCATCGCGAACTGACCACCGGAGATGAGCCCGCCGGAGGCGTTCTCGACCGTCGCCGTTCCGTTGGCGCGGATCCCGATTCCGCGGCCCGAGCCCCCTATGATCGTGCCGGCATTGACGACGGCAGCGTCTGTTCCCGCAAAGACCGCGGTGGAATTGACGTTTGTACTCTGAATCGTCCCGCCATTGTTGTTGACCGTGACCGAACCTGACGGCGATCGGATCGCATTGAACTCGCCCGAGATCGTGCCGGTGTTGGCCGTCACATTCACCGTTCCGGCCAGGATACCGAAGCCGCCCGCGTTCAATGCCAGGATCTGTCCGGCATTCGAGACGTTCGCGACCACCGCATTGATGGCGGATCCATTCGGGTCGAACGCCGTTATGCTCCCACCGCTATCGTTCGTGATCGTTGCGGTATTGGCAAAAATGGCCTGCGCTCCGGCCTCTATGCGGCCCGAATTCGAGGACACCACAACGGTATTCGCTACGATGGCCTGGCTTCCCACCGCGTTGCCAATAATCTCGCCGGCGTTGGCAACCGTTATAGTCCCGTTGCCGGATATGGCGGCGCTGTTCGCAGCCACGGCTTCAATTTCACCATCGTGATTGTTGTTGATCGTAGCCGTGCTCGTGGAGAAGATGCCGACCACATTCCCCGCGATGGTGCCGCTGTTGCTCGCAACGGTTACGGTTTCGGCGCGAATTGCGGTACTCCCGGCCGATGTTGCGAAGATGCCGTTGGCGTTGTTGATGAGGGCGTTACCGGATGTAACGATCGCTGCGCCGTTGATTCCGTCCGTAAAGACCGACCCAGATCCAGTGTTATTGACCGTCACAGCGGTCGTTGCAACGATTCCAAACCGGCCTCCATCAACCGAGCCAGTGTTAGTGGTCAGGTTGACGACGTTTCCCTGGATCGCGATCCCGCCTGTGCCGATCGCGTAGATGCCCGCCGCATTTTCGACGTTCACCGTACCGAGGCTGCTGACGGCGATGCCGTTGGTTCCCAATGCCTGAACGCGATCTCCGGTGTTCTTCAGGTCGAGGTCTCCAAGTGCGGCAATTCCGGTCGCGCCATTCGTGACCGCAGAGCCACCGAGGACGGCGCCGGCATTGTTGATCGTCCCCTGGTTGAGCGTGATGCCGGAGGTCGCGCCGTTCAGGTTTGAGCCGGACACCAGGTTGATGGTGTTGCCGGTGTCGGTTGCCGATCCATAGCCGATCGTGCCGTTGACGTTGTTGGTTGTGCCAGTGCAGGTAACGACCGCGCCATTCACCGGTGACGCCGGCGTGCACGCGGCTTGCGCGGACTCAGTCATGATCCACGGCGCCAGCATGAGCGCGGGCGCGGAGATCCGCAGCAGACGGCGGCTGACGGTTGCGAGAAGCCTTCGTTTCATTTTCGTCCCCGATCGACGCCTTCCGCCCAGCGGGCACGCAGGCCTATTGCGACCGGCCTCTTCCGATCGGAGGAGGCTGGCGCAGCGAACTCTGAATCGCTGATCGCTAAGGTAGAAAGACGCGCGTCATCCGACTTGGACGGAAACGACTGGGTTGCGGCCTAGAGCGAACTGACGCGCTTTCGCGCGCCACTGGTGCAGAGTTGCGACACTGCCGGCGCGCTCACGCCTGGTCCCAGCCCGCCTTCTCGGCATTCTCCGACCACACCGCGGCGCGATAGATCTCGCGCCCGCCGGCGTCCCGCACGCGGATCCAGGCGTCGCGATCGCGCAGATCGTCGCGCCAGACGAACAGATGCCTCGCCATCTCGTCGGCCACCACGAATGTCGCCTTGGTATGTTCGAAGACCATGCCGCCCGGGTCGATCTTCACGATATTGCCGACCAGGAGGTCGAAGAAGAAACGGCGCATTCAACACTCCAACGGACGGCGCCGCACGCAACGCTGCATCATGATTTACTCCGCGCGCCAGAACACGTAGTCGGCCGAATACGGCACGCTGCGATAGGCACCCGCCTGCTCGCAGGATCCGGCAGCCATGCCGCCTTGCGTGTTGATGCGCTGCACATGGGTGACGCCGTAGAACAGGCCGTTACCGGTTTGCGTGATCACGCCCAATTTCAGCCACGGCAAATCCTCGGCCGTACGGCCCGCGACCCGGGCGACGATCTTCGCCTTCACGGAGCTGCCGTCCTTGTGCTCCCACATCAACGCGCTGGCATCGACGGTTTCCCAATGCAGCGCGGCGTAGTGGTGGCCTACGGAATTGCCGCCATCCATGAGAGTGGCCGTCGGCTCACGCGCCTGCCAGACCAGCTTGTTTCCGGCATCAAGCTGGCATTCGTAGATCTGCGCGCCCTCGGCGTGGAGCGCGATGCCGGGGATCTCTCCGGGAAACCTGATCTCGTCCGGCATCCCCGCGTACGCCGACGCTCCATAGAGCACGCTCGCAACAACAGCACTTCCGCCCAATAGCCGCGCAACGCTCATGACTTCACGATCAAGGATCATGTCAAAAATTCCCTTGTCTGGATTAAAATCGACGGTTCACTTCAATTCTCGGAGCGCGATCCACCGTGCTGCTCCTGACGTCGCTCGGCGTGGCACCATAGGCCCGCCGGAAACAGCGGTTGAAATAGGAGAGATCGCCGAAGCCGACGTCGTAGGCGATCGAGGAGACCGGACGCTCGACGAATTCCGGGTCGCGCAACATCCGGTGGGCACGCTTGAGACGCTGCACGATCAGAAAGGACGAGAACGTCTTGCCATCGGCCTCAAACAGGCGCTGGAGATAGCGCGGTGTGACGCCGAGTTCCTGTGCAACGGTCGTAACCGACAGGTCCTGCCGCCAGCAATTGTTGGCGATGAGGAATTTTGCTTTTCGTAGCCGGGCTGCCTTGACACCTCGCAGTCCTGCGATCTCCAGAGCTTCATCGGTCGGGTCGAGAACGAGCGCCAGCAGGTCATGCAGATGTCCTACGGCAAGCCGACGGAGCGCGGGTATCGCCAGAGCCTCTTCTTTGACCAGGGCAACCGCGTAGTCGACGAG
>WNGR01005973.1_pt1 | contig 21138 bp, 12 predicted proteins | sample 5407581 | NCBI WGS metagenome assembly WNGR01 (sample SAMN13153383, study PRJNA577476) | soil metagenome | isolation source: 80 cm soil or saprolite under Garry oak tree replicate 2 | place: USA:California | collected 2016-06-15
TGCCCAGACGCAGCTGTACGTGCTGGATCAGCGCCTGAAGCCGGTGCCCATGGGAGTCAGTGGCCAGTTGTATGTGGGGGGGATAGGCGTGGGACGGGGCTACCTGGCCGAGGCTGGGCGCACCGCTGAGGCGTTTGGGCCGGATCCTTTCAGCGGGACAGCGGGGGCGCGCCTTTACCAGACAGGTGATGTAGCCCGCTACCGGGCCGATGGCACGCTGGAGTTCCTGGGACGCAGGGATCAGCAGGTGAAACTGCGAGGCTATCGCATCGAGTTGGGGGAGATCGAGGCGCTGCTCGGCCAGCAAGTGGGGGTGCGGGACTGTGTAGTGCTGGTGCGCGAAGATGTGCCGGGCAACCAGGTGCTGGTCGCCTATGTCGTTGCACAACCTGCATACGTGCTCACAGCCGAAGAGTTGCAGCGAGTGGTGAAGGAAGTGCTCCCGCAGTACATGCTGCCCTCGGCCTTTGTGTTCTTAGAAGCGCTCCCGCGCACCCCCAATGGCAAGTTAGACCGCCAGGCCCTGCCTGCTCCCAGCCAGAGCCGCTCACTGATTGAGACAGCCTATGTCGCTCCTCGCACGCCTATCGAGGCCGAACTGACGACTATCTGGGCCGATGTCCTCGGGCTGGAACAGGAACGCATCGGTGTTTATGATGACTTCTTCGCGTTAGGAGGCCACTCCCTGTTGACTGTGCGCTTATTAACCCAGATTCGTAAGCAGTTCAGGAGAAATCTCCCGCTCGCGGCGATCTTCCAGGGAAGAACCATTGAAGCCCTGGCTGGGATATTGAGTCGCAAGGTGGAGGTATCACCATGGTCTTCGGTAGTAGAGCTGCAGGAGCCGAGCATCGACCTGCAAGCCGAAGCGGTTCTGGACGTGGAGAGCTGCCCCGAAGTCTGGCCAGGCGAACTGCTCAGTGACCCCAGTCGCATCTTGCTGACGGGGGCGACCGGCTTCCTGGGCAGCTTCCTGCTGGCCGAACTCCTGCAGCAGACCCGCGCTCAGCTCTACTGCCTGGTGCGCGCCTCCTCGCTGGAAGCCGCCCAGCACAAGCTGCGCCGCACCCTGCAGGAGGCTTTGCTCTGGCAGCCTGAGTATCACCGGCGGCTCATCCCCATCCTGGGCAATTTAGCCCAGCCGCGCCTGGGGCTGTCCGCCCAGCACTTTGCAGAGCTGGCCGAGAACCTGGAGGTGATCTATCACGCCGGTGCCCTGGTCAATATGCTCTATCCCTACCAGGAACTCAAGGCGCCCAATGTGCTGGGCACCCAGCACATCTTGCGGCTGGCCAGCCAGGGTCGGGTCAAACCCCTGCACTACATTTCCACCCTCAGCGTCTTCTCCCACGAGGCGGCTGCACAAGGAAAGGCCCTTGGCGAACAGGAGTCGCTTGACGGGCATGGCGAGCACCTGCTGGGGGGCTATGCGCAGAGCAAGTGGGTGGCCGAGAAGCTGGTCAGCCTGGCGCGTTCGCGTGGGCTGCCGGTGGCCATCTATCGTCCGGGGCGCATCACGGGTCATAGTCAAAGTGGCGCCTGGCGAAGTGAGGACCTGATCTGTCGCATGCTCAAGGGCTGTATCCAGTTGGGGAGCGTGCCCGCCTTGCTCGCTCAGGAGCAGTTGGAACTGACGCCAGTGGACTACGTGAGCCGGGCGATTGTGGCCCTCTCGCGGCGCAAAGCCTCGCTGGGCCAGGCCTTCCATCTCTTCAACCCGGTCACTATCAGTGTAGGAGAACTCATCGATTGTACGAATGCGTTTGGCTACGCGGTACGGCAGACGACCTACGACGCCTGGCTCGGAGAATTGGCCCGCGTGACTGAGGAGGAAAGCGGCAATGCATTGGTTCCGTTCGCGCCGCTGTTTCCCAAGAAAGAGCAAGAAGCGCAGGGGCGAACACCAAAGCGAGCCTATGATAATCAGAATGCACTTGTTGGTTTGGCAGGAACGTCGATCAAGTGTCCGCCTGCCGATAGCAAATTGCTCTCTACCTACTTATCGTACCTGGCCCAGAGCGGATTCCTCCCTGCTCTACAATCGATGGATGAGTTATGAGCTTCACAGAAAGGTCTTAGGGGTGATTTTATGTCTCGTGTAGTGGTAACTGGAATGGGACTGATTACTTCATTGGGCAATGACCTGGCATCATCCTGGGAAGGAATATATCAGGGAAAATCTGGTATCGGGGAGATTACAACCTACGATACAAGCCAGCACCGTGTCCATATCGGCGGGCAGGTCAGGCATTTTGACCCTTCGCCCTATCTGAATAGCAAAGAAATTCGCCGCAATGACCCCTACGAACATCTCGCCATTGCCACAGCTATGCAGGCGCTTGCTCAGTCCGGCCTGCAAATCACGGATGAGAATGCTGAGGATGTTGGCGTTTGCATCGGGAGCGGTATCGGTGGTGCAATGACACTGCATGAGCAGTTCCGCATCCTCTTTGAAAAGGGGCCAGATCGCATCAGCCCATTTTTCGTCAACATGATGATCACCGATGGCGCACCCGGTATCGTCTCGATCCTGACGGGAGCAAAAGGGCCAAACTGGGCTGCCGTCTCTGCCTGCGCGACCAGCGCCAACACGCTGGGAGAAGCCTGGGAAATGATTCGCCGAGGCGATGCGAAGGCGATGATTGCAGGTGGTTCTGAGAAATCTATTACCCCTATTTGTATAGCTGCTTTTGATAATATGCACGCCCTCTCCCGCTGCAATGAGGACCCCCAGGGAGCCAGCCGCCCCTTTGATGCGACACGTGATGGCTTCGTGATGGGAGAGGGATCGGGCATGCTCATCCTGGAAGACCTCGAGTTCGCTAAAGCCCGTGGAGCAACGATCCTCGCTGAAATGGTGGGCTACGGTTCAACCAGCGAGGCATACCATGTGACCGAGCTATCACCAGGAGGCGAGGGATTAGTGCGGGCTATGCGCCTTGCATTGCGAAAAGCCAGATTATGTCCTGGTCAGGTAAATTACATTAACGCTCATGGCACTTCGACCCCTCTCAATGACCGTACTGAGACCCAGGCCATTAAGACCTGCTTCGGAGATCATGCCTATCGCCTGGCAATCAGTTCCAGCAAGTCAATGATCGGACACACCATGGGAGCAGCCGGGGCAGTCGAAGCCGTCATCTCCGTCATGGCAATCCTGACCGGCATCATCCCGCCAACGATCAATCTGCACCATCGCGACCCTGAATGCGATCTCGACTATGTGCCAAACGAGGCACGCTGGTCAACCGTGAATGTCGCCATGTCAAACTCCATGGGGTTTGGCGGCCATAATACCTGTCTGATTTTCAAACGGTACGAAGACTAAGATGAAGCGTACAAGCGTGCATTCGCTATCGTTCCAATAGCACTCCGATCCCCAGGTCTCGCGCCGTCTGGTACACATGTGCAGCGAGCGCAACATCTTCAATAGCAAGCCCAAATGGATTCACTAGAATAATCTCATCTGTACTATATCGCCCTATCTTTGTTCCGGCGACTACTTCTCCAAGCTGTGCATCAATGCGGCGGGTTTCGTTAGTAGCTGTCTCAATTGGCTCATCTGGACCAATAACCTTGCCTTCCCGGTACATCCTCCCTATCAGCCGCCTCGAGTCATTCTTGACAAGGTTCCAGTCGTCAACGATCACCTTATCTGCCCTCAAAACTACCTCCGGCAGCGGGTCATCAAGTGATATATTGACCAGGAGCGAACCAGGCTGCAACCACTCATAACGAATGTAGCCAACAGTCGTAGTAGTCACCGGTACGACCAATTGCGCCGACCTGATCGCCTCTTGAGCAGTAGAAGTAGCCTGCATCACCACGCCGCCTGCTTGTAGTACGGGAACCAGGTCATCTTGCAGCGCCCTTATTCTATCCTCTTCTAAGTCAAATATCCGTATTTGATGCAAGTGGGGGAGTCGCCTTACGAGTAGATCGATATGTGCCCGGGCTAGTACGCCGGCGCCAATTACAGCAACACACTCGATTTCCCTTCCCCTGAGTAGATCTGCGGCGAGCGCGCTGACGCTGGCAGTTCGCAGGCTTGATATATACGCACCTTCCATAATACAGATGATGCGTACCGATGTAGCATCATAAAGCAATGTTAGTCCGCTGGCGCGCGGAAGCCCTCGTTTAGGATTAGAAATATTGCCGTTAATGATCTTCGTTCCCGCAACATCCCATGAACCACCTATGTAACCCGGCATATTCAGGCTCCTCACGCTCTCACCTTGGTCATTGATCCAGCCGAGAAATGCTTCATCAGGGAGAATGGTCTGTCCAGAACCGTGCATCCTGAAGACCTCGCGAATAATTGCAACGCTGTCAAGTTCCCTGCAAGCCAGTTCGACATCTTTCTTGCAGAGGTAGAGAATATTGTCACTCGTATAGTTTGTCATAGTCATCTCCATCGTAATAACGGAAGTAGTGGCGGGGGTTTACCCTCATGGCTTGTCCCCTCCGTTGCCCCCTGCAACCGCTGCCGTGGGAGCAGGGGTTACGAGGGTCTGAACCTCTTCCTCGTCCAACTTGTCTATCTCTTCGATAAGCATGATTTCAATAGCAAGAGCCAGCTCGGCTATTGTAGGTGATTCAAAGAGCGTTGCCAGCCGCACATCCACCTGGAATGCGTTGCGCAGGCGAGAAATCAATTGCATCCCTATCAAAGAGTGCCCGCCTAACTCGAAGAAATTATCTTGGACGCCTATCTGCTCAATGCCCAGCAATTCTCTCCAGATTGCGGCAATCTCCATCTCCATCTCGTTTTCGGGCGGGACATACGGAGTTCCCAGAATCGGTCTTGAGTAGGCTGGCTTAGATTGACGAAGCTGCTTGATTTTCTCCACGATGGTAGCGATTGAAAAATGCTTGCTGCCTGCGACCATGCGTGTAAAATCCTGCGTTGACACGACTACTTGCGGGAGTTTGCGTACCAGGATGCGCGCGAGGGCTTCAGTCCCTTCTTCAAAGGCGATACCAAATTTGCGCCGCCTCTCCTTAAAGTAGGTTTGCGCCTCTTCGGGAAATCCACCTAAGCCTGCTTCCCAGGCGTCCCATCGCCACTCTCCCCAATCAATAGCAACAGTCATACCATGCTGCAAGAAATGACGACGCGCATAGGCATCCAGGAAGGCATTGGCCGCACAATAATCGACCTGTCCTGGACCACCGCCGGTGATTGAACTCATGGATGAGAACAAGACCAGGAAGTCGAGGGGGATATCTTGCAACACCCGCTCTAACACCAGCGTGCCTACGACTTTAGGAGCCAGGACACTTGCAGCCATTTCGGGCGTTTTAAGTTGCATGAGGCCCGAGGCGGGAACGCCCGCGGCGTGAAGTACACCATGAATAGTACCAAAAGTTGCGATGGCTTGCTGGATCACAACTCGCATCTGCGCCTCGTCGGCTACATCAGCAGGCAGCACCAGCACTTCGGCCCCCAGTGCTTCGATATCCTGAATTTGCCGGATCTGGCGGCTCGCATTATCTGCCGCCTCGTGGTTCTCTACCCAGGCATTCCATTCCTCTCTCGGTGGCAGCCCTGAGCGGCTCGTCAGCACCAGCTTTGCCTGCAGGTGGCGAGCCAGGTACTCTGCCATCGCCCGCCCAATGCCACCCAGCCCTCCTGTAATCAGGTACACTCCTCTCTCCCGTAGCCTGGATCGGCTAGCGTAATCTATCTTGCCGGGCAACCTCGCTGGCTCAAAGATTTGTACCCATCGATAATGACCGCGCAAGGCAACTACCGTATCCTCTGATGCTGAGGTCAGTTCTCACACAAGTTGATCTATCAACTCTGCTTCTTGCCATGTTCCAGCTTCAGGCAAACAAATATCGATGCTGCGGCACTGAATGTTCGAGTACTCCTGTGGAATAACTTTGCAAGGGCCAAGCACGGTAGCTTTCTCTGGGCAGAACTGCTCACTACCTGTGACATCCTGCATAGTGCTAGAAACTACGGTGAGTTGGCAGGGGGGAAGTCCTCCATCCCCAAGGGCTTGTGTCAGAGCTAGCAAGCTATAGAAGCCGCGCTCTAGCGTCGTCTGCAGTCGCTCTGTCGGCGCGTGCTGCACGGCTGTCTCTGGGGTTACTGTCCAACAATGCACAATGTGCTGAGGCAGCTTGCCCCGCGCCCGTAACTCTTGCAGGAGACGCTCATAGTCCGCCCGCGCCGTCGGATGGACGGTATAGGCCGTCTCACCGCATTTGCTAAAGGCTTCGCCTGGCACGACGGTAATGACCTCTTGCTGGTCGCGCGCCAGTTGCTCCGCCATCCCTGTGCCCACCCCACATGCATCCAACAACAGCAACCAGCACTCTTTATCGTCCCTTCCTTCGCTTGTTGCAAAGGGAACTGATCGTTTCCACGAGGGAAGGTAGAACCAATCAGCAATATCCGGTGTCCTCTCCAGTTCCTCGTCCACAAGATCCACCAGTGTTGTTGAGCGAGAAACAGCATGAACTGGCTTTTTCGTCTCGATCCAGTAGCGTTGGCGCTCAAAGGGATAGGAGGGCAAGGGCACGCGCTGACGTCGCTGCTGGGCAGAGAACCCCTGCCAGTCAGGAGCCACCCCCGCCAGCCACAGCTTGCCCAGGGCCGTGAGCAGGTAGGCTTGCTCCGATTGTCGCTCATAGACCGAGGGCAGGGTGGGCACGACCAATGAGAGCCGCTGCTGGACACAGGCCGGGTGCTGCTTGACCAGCGCACTCAAGGATTGTCCGGGTCCCACTTCCACCAGTACCGCTTCACTGTCAACCAGCAGGTGCTCGACGCCCTGTGCAAAGCGCACGGTCTGGCACATCTGCTCGGCCCAGTAGGCGGGGTCGGTGGCTTGTTCGGCTGTGATCCAGGTGCCGGTCACATTCGAGATATAGGGGATCTGTGGTGCATGCAGCGTGATCCCTCCCACCAGACTGCTCACCGGCTCCCGTAACGGCTCCAGCATCGAGGAGTGAAAGGCATGTGTCGTCTGCACACGTCGCGCGGCAATCTCCTGTGCCCCCAGTTGGGTTTCCACCTGTGCAATTGCCTCGACCGGTCCAGCTAGCACGCAGCTTGCCGGACCAGTGCTTGCCGCCAGGCACACATCTGCGGTCAGGTATGGTTGGATTGCCTGTTCCGATAACCCCACCGCCAGCATGGTGCCTTGCGGCAGCTGGGCAATCAATTGGGCCCGGTGGGCTACCAGCGTCAAGGCGTCTTCTAAGGAGAACACTCCTGCCAGGCAGGCCGCCACGTACTCGCCCAGACTATAGCCTAACATGGCCTGGGGGCGGATGCCCCACGTGAACAAGAGTTGAGCCAGGGCATACTCGAGCACAAAGGCCGCCGGTTGCGCCAGCGCCGTCTGTTTGAGCTGCTCAGCAGCGGATGAAGCACGGTGTCCGTTACGTCCCAGCACGATTCGCAGGTCCACTTCTGGTGAACCGGCACTCCCAGTGGACCCATTGGCCTGGGAAGGGTGCCCGTCGGCTTGCGCTTCGTCTGGGTAAAGCGCAGCGCGCAGGTCCAGGCCGAACTGGAGGTGCAGGAAGCGACAGCAGCGATCCACCGTCTCGCGGAAGGTCGGCTCCTGGGCGTACACTTGCTGGGTCACCCCCACGTAGGACTCTCCCACTCCTGGAAACAGGAAGGCCACCGGCCGCTCTGGCATGCTTTGCGTGCTGCTCGCAACTCGAGTGGCATCCAGGGTTTCCAGGGCTTTCAAAGCCTCTTCGCGGTCGCGACACACAAGTATCCGGCGATGTTCGAATGTTTTGCGCCCCACCTGGAGAGTATAGGCTATATCTGCCAGGTTGGCTTCTGCATGCTGATCCAAATAGGTTCGCAAATTCGTGGTCGCCATCTCAAGAGCGGATTCGGTCCTGGCAGAGAGCAAGAGCAATTTGTGCGTTCGCGAGGCGGGAGAGAATTTGAGGGCAGGCGCCTCCTCCAGGATAACATGGGCATTAGTGCCGCCGATACCAAAGGCGCTGACACCGGCCCGGCGAGGGTTGCCGTTTGTCTTCCACTCCGTGAGCGTTGTATTGACGTAGAAAGGGCTGTCCTGGAGATTGATTTGCGGGTTGGGTTCCTCGTAGTTGAGACTGGGGGGGATCATTCCGTGCTTGAGCGAGAGAACAGTTTTGATTAATCCGGTGACGCCGGCAGCTCGATCCAGGTGCCCAACGTTGGTCTTTGCGGAACCAATCGCACAGAATCCTTTTTTGTCGGTGCTCTCACTAAATGATTTGATGAGCGCGGTCAGTTCGGCAGCATCACCTAGAGCAGTGCCGGTGCCATGAGCTTCAATGTACCCGATGCTTTCGGCATCTACGCCAGCGTTAGCCTGGGCTTCCACGATCACCCCCGACTGACCTCTGACACCAGGAGCAGTGTAACCGGCTTTCAAAGAACCGTCGTTGTTGATAGCCGAACCTTTAATAACCGCGTGGATGGTATCCCCATCCGCCACAGCATCTTCCAACCGCTTTAGAACTACGACGCCTACGCCGTTACCGAGCGGCGATCCCTTTGCCCTGGCATCGAAGGCCCGGCAGCGCGCGTCAGGGGATGCAATTCCACCTTCTTGATAGTAATACCCCGCTTTTTGAGGAACCGAAACCAAGACACCGCCAGCCAATGCCATATCGCAATCGCCATTGAGCAGGCTTGAACAAGCAATACTCACAGCCACCAGCGAGGTCGAGCAATAGGTTTGGACGCTAAAACAGGGACCCGTCAAGTTGAGCAGGTAAGCGACGCGCGTAGTCAGCGAATCTTTATCGTTGCCAAGCACAACTTGCATAATACCTGCGGAATCCATCACTTCGGCATTGGGATAGAGATTGTTGAGCAGGTAGGTACTGAGTCCTGAGCCGGCGTAAAGACCGATTGATCCTTTGTATGTCTCAGGGTTATACCCTGCGCTCTCAATGGCATTCCAGGCAGTTTCAATAAACAGGCGATGTTGAGGATCCATGATCTGCGCTTCCTTGGGCGTGAATCCGAAGAAGGCCGCGTCAAACTTGTCGATGTCTTCCAGAATGGCTCCAGCTTTGACATAGTTCGGATCGCCCAGCACGGACGGGTCTACACCTGATTGAAGAAGCTCCTCATCAGAAAATAGTGAGATCGATTCCACGCCGTTGCGCAGGTTCTGCCAAAATTCATCTACATTTCGGGCGCCGGGGAAACGACCGGACAGGCCAATAATGGCAATATCCGTGCTATCCCCCAGGATCGTTGCATCAACCATGGTCAACATTCCTCTTCAACTGTCTGGACGTTAGGTTTCTGTTTTCTAAGTCGTTCTCTGCGCAGTTTGCCCCGCGCGTTGTTCTGTTCAAGGTCCGACCTGCCCCGCTGGTTGGGTCGTATCAATTCGAGAAGGGAACTGATCGTCGGGCCTTCAAAGAGGCTCGCTGCAGAAAGCTGGATCTTAAACTCCTTTTGCAAACGCGAGATGATGAGCATACCAACTAAAGAATTGCCGCCCAGTTCAAAGAAATGATCATTGATCCCCACGCGTTCGATTCCCAGGGCCTCTTGCCAGATGTCAGCAATCTTTTGCTCAGCTTCAGTCCGTGGCGCCACGTAGATATTCCGCAGATTGGGCCGCGCATAGACGGGTTTAGCCGGGCGGGCCTCATCGATGTTTTCCAGGAAGCTGAGTGAGGATAAAGCCATCGATTGCTCGATAGTGGCCTGGAGTCCTTGCGGCAGCACGAGGATTTGAGCCAGGGAGCTAGACAACACGCGCTGGAATGCCTCTGTCCCCTCCCGGAATGTCACCCCGTATGTCTCGCGTACCTGCTTGATTTTGGCGGCTAGCTCCGGCAGCGATGCAAATAAAGTTCCTTGCCAGGCATCCCATTGCCAGGGACCCCAGTTAATAGACACAGCAGGCAGAGTACGTTGAGAACGAGCATAGAAAGCAAAGGCATCAAGAAAGGCATTGGCTGCACAGTAATCTACCTCACCCAATCCGCCAGTGATCGCGTTGCTTGACGAATAGAAGGCGATGAAATCGAGCTGCTCATCCTTTAATATCGCCTCCAGCACAAGTGTTCCCTGGATTTTGGGAGCAAAAACACGCTCTACTGTTTCAGGGGTTTTGAGCTGCATCAGCCCTTCACCGGGGACACCCGCCGCATGGATCACTCCATGCATCTTGCCAAACTGCGCATGCGTTCTGGCTATGACCCGCCGCATATCGTCCTGGTTAGAAACATCAGCCTTGACGATCAGTACCTCTGCCCCCAATTCTTCTATTGCCCAGATTTTTCTTATCTTCCTACTGACCGGGTCATCAGCGTCGTGATCTGCTAACCATTGTGTCCACTGCTCACGCAAAGGCAGTACAGAACGCCCAATAAGTACCAGCCTGGCCTGCGCAGCTTGGGCCAGGTATTCTGCCAGCGCCAGGCCGATGCCACCCAAACCGCCAGTAATCAAATAGACCCCTTTTGCTCTCAGCGGTGCTATACCTTTGCTGGTATCCCCAAGCGGTACCGATTCGAAAGACTGTACCCAACGGTAATCGCCCCGATAGGCAATAACACTTTCTGTTGTGCTAGCGCTGCACTCAGTCACAAGCTGCTCTACAAGCCTCTCGCTTTGTCTCGTTCCCGCTTCGGGAAGCACAACATCAATGCTGCGACAGGTGATATTCAAATATTCTTTAGGAATCACCTTACAGGGTCCTAGCACAGTCGCCTTTCCCGGGCACAGACCTTCGCCTCCTATCACTTCGTGCATATTGTTGGACAACACCAGCATCTGCAAAGGCGTCCCCAAGCGGTGCGTTCCAAGCGCTTGGGCCAGGAAGAGCAGGCTGTAAAAACTCAGATATTGCTCCGTTTCCAGGATAGGCACTGATCCCTTTCGGCCATGACTTGCCCCTACGGGCGTCACACTCCATAGGTGAATGATATACTGCGGTGCCTTATTCACGAGGTGCAGGTGCTTGAGCAGGGCATCGTAGTCATCACGCGCCTGGGGATTGATCGTATAGATACCGTCGCGAACCCTGCGAAACGCATCACCTACGATCACGGTCGTGACATCCTGGCCCAGTTGTTCCAGGTGTGCTGCTAGTTGATTACCGATGCAGCATGCGTCGGCAAATACCAGCCAGCACTGCTTTTGCTTGCGAAGATCACGCAGTTCAGATGCAAGGAATGGTCGAGATTGCTTCCAGATAGGCGTATAGAACCAATCCGTGAGGTCAAGTTTTTTCTTGCCTCCTGAGCTTTGTGGCCGGTTGGTTTGCTTCTTGACTTCTACCCAATAATGCTGGCGCTCAAAGGGATACGTTGGAAGGCTAAGCCGATGACGGCGTTCATTTGCATAATATCCTTTCCAATCTACCCTCACCCCTGCCAACCAGAGTTGCCCCAGCGTTCGCAGCAGGAAGGCCATATCCGGTCGCGGGTCATAAGCATACCGCAGCGTTGGTAACACCACCAGGTCTGTTAACCCATTGTTCGCGGGATGCTGTAATGCCAGGCTGCCCAGTGATTGGCCAGGCCCCACTTCCAGGAGTATCCCGTTCGGCTTTTGCGATACCTCGCGAATTCCATCCGCAAACCGTACAGTCTGCCGTAAGTGCTTCACCCAGTATTGAGGGTCCATTGCTTGCCTTGCTGTTATCCATGTCCCAGTCACGTTGGATACATACGGGACCTGCGGCGGATTCAACTTGATGGTCTTAACCAGCGCGGCGAAGGAAGCCTCAATCGGTTCCATCATGCTCGAATGAAATGCATGCGATGTTTGTAGGCGTCGGCAAGTCACCCCATTCCCGCTGAGAAGGTGCTCTAAATCATTCACCGCGTCCACCGGACCGGCAATCACGTACACCGACGACGCATTGACCGCCGCAAGAGAAAGCTGCTGGTTCAAGAGGGGTCGCACGTCTTGCTCTGATAGAGCAACAGCTAGCATAGCTCCGGCGGGAAGTTCCTGAATCATTTGCGCTCTTTTGGCCACAAGCGCCAGAGCATCTTCCAGCGACATTACCCCGGCCATGCACGCCGCCACATACTCACCGAGACTGTAGCCAATCATCGCCTGTGGGCGAACTCCCCAGGATAACCACAACTGCGCCAGCGCGTACTCGATCATAAAGAGGACTGGTTGGGCCAGAACTGTTTGATTGAGCTTTTGCGCAGCTTCGCCCGCTTCCCCATCGTCCCGCTTCAGTAACTGTCGTAAATCAATCCCCTGAGCTACTGGAGAAGTGGCGTGGCGGGACTTGCCCCCGTCATTTTTATCTCTACCATTGCTCCCTTCACTATGGCCGCCTCCGTCATTGCCCTGTTTTTGCGCATCCTCGCCGTCTCGAGCGCCCTTAGCGTTTCGATTTGGGTACAATACGTCGCGTGGATCAAGTCCCAGGTGAGGTTTGAGCAGGTCGGAGCAGCGGTCTATATGCTCACGGAATACCCGCTCAAGTTCGTACAGTTGCCAGGCCATCTTGACATAATGGTCGCCTAAGCCTGAAAACAGGAACGTAATAGGCCGGTGCTCCGTCCTGTGGGTGCCGGTCAAAATTCGCTGTGAATCTCGCGTCTCTAGCGCCGTTAGCCCATCTGCCAGGTCATGACAGACAAGCACACGGCGATGGCTGAGCGCACTGCGACCAACCTGGCAGGTATAGGCAATATCGGCGAGATTTTCATGCGAATGCTGCTTCAGATGAACAACAAGGTTATCGGTCATTCTTTCGAGGGCACTCTCTGTTTTGGCCGAAAGCGTCAACACCTGGTAGGGCCTGCACGTTTCAGATGCCTCGACAGCAGGGGCCTCTTCGAGCACAATATGAGCATTGGTTCCCGACCAGCCAAATGAACTGACACCTGCAACACGCGATCCGCTCTTCGTAGACCAGGGTACCGGCCTGGTAGGAATCATCACAGGTATCCGCTCCCAGCAAACATGCGGATTCAATTCTTTTAAGTTGAGGTGCGCTGGGATCTCCTTATGTTGCAGGGCAAGCACCGTTTTAATCAGACCCGCTATGCCAGCCGCCCCTGCCAGGTGACCAATGTTCGCGCCAGGGCTTTACGGATAACCGCTTGCTGCGCCAGCTTATTAGGCGCTGTAATGCCGTTGCTGCGTCCATCCTGGTTCACCGCCGTTCCACGAATAATCGCCAGTATGCTATCCCCGTCCGCAATGGCCTCGGAAAGACGTTTGAGCACCACCATGCCGCATCCTTCGCCCAGGACAAAGCCATCGGCGACTGCATCAAAGGTTTTGCAGCGGCCGTCTGCCGCCAGCATACGCATCTTGCAGGCATTCACTACGCTCTCTGGGAGCGTAATGGCATTCACACCGCCGGCCAGTGCCAGTTTGCATTCTTTGTTCCGCAAACTCTGGCAGGCGAGATGGACGGAGACGAGCGATGACGAACAGGCTGTATCGACTGTCATTGTTGGCCCCCGCAAGTCAAATAAATAGGATAGCCGACCCGATGCGATGCTTGAGGAGCTTCCTATACCAAAATAGGGGTCGTCTACATAGGTGGAGTCACCGGTTTTCACCTGAAGCTGGGCATACTCAGAATTGTTCATCATCCCTATGAATACACCCGTCTGGCTGCCGGCCAATTTGTCTGCTGCCTGACCTGCATCTTCAAGTGCCTCCCAGGCTGCTTCCACGAGTAACCGCTGCTGCGGGTCCATTCTCACAGCTTCGCGGGGAGAGATGCCGAAAAATTGAGCGTCGAACCCGCTAATGTTCTCTAAAAATCCGCCGTGCCGCGTGTACATCTTACCGGGTGCATCTGGATCTGGATCGTAGAAGGAATCGATTTCCCAACGCTCGGCAGGAATCTCGGAAATGGCATCCTTCCCACTTTTTAAGAGTTGCCAAAAAGCCTCAGGAGTATTAGCCCCTCCAGGGAAATGACAACTCATCCCAATGATAGCAATTGGCTCTGCGGTCACCTCTTGCCGTCTCTCACCTTCTTTGGTTGCCCCATGTGCATCACAACCCGCGACGAGGTAACGCGTGAGGTTCGCAATGCTCGGGTAATCATAAAGCAGGGTAGGCGCGAGTTCGCGTCCGAGCCATTCCTCAATGTCGCCGGACAAGCCCACCGCGTCCACCGATTCCAGACCGTAGCTGGCGAAAGGCTTGTGAATATCGATATCGGCTGCCTTCACTTCGAGATACTCGGCAAGCTTTGCAGTGAGCCAGGTCTGGATAGATTCGGCGGTTTCGTTCTGAATGCTGGCATGCCCTTGGGCGGGGGCAAATCCATCTGGATGATAATCCGCCCCAACATACGAATCTGAAGACGCGGAGAGCTTCGAATTGCCGAGTTCCATGATTTACTCACCCCATACGCTCAGGCTACCGGCCAGGTAGCTTGCATGGCAGGCTCTCCGCTGAAGTTTACCGCTCGATGTCTTTAAAACACCGCCGGCCTTTAGCAACATCACCTGGTGCACCTGCAATTCGTGTTGTTCTGACACTGCCTGTCGCATAGCCTCGATCACCACTTGCCCATCGAGGAGTTTGCGACGCGGCTCTTTATCCCACTGCATTTCCCCCTCTCCACGATCGGGCTGATAGTGAGGATCTATCTCGGCCAGAACCACAAGCTGCTCTTTACCGTCAACATCGATTGAAAACGCTGCACAACACCCTGACCGGATAGCAGGATGGCATTGCTCCACCGCGAGTTCGATATCCTGGGGATAGTAGTTGCGGCCCCGGATAATAATCAGGTCCTTGAGACGACCGGTGGGAAACAACACGCCGTCCTTAAAGAAGCCCAGATCCCCTGTGCGGAGAAACGGACCCGCCCCTGTATCTGCCAGGTATGCCTGGAAGGTGCTTGCAGTCTCCTCAGGTTTGTTCCAGTACCCTGAAGTAACGCTGGGACCTGCTATCCAGATTTCTCCTACCTGGTCAGGCGCACACTGGATCAGGGTTTCGGGATGAACAATGAGGATCTGTTGATCCGGCGACATTTGCTCGTATCCAATGAGTTTCCGCGCCTCCTCATCCTCAGCGCTGGTCGTAAGCACTCGATTATGCTCAAGTGCCGCTCCTCGAAACGCTCGAACCACTGTTGGAGCAGTCTTTATGCCAGTAGCAGAAATGAGCGTTGCCTCGGCAAGCCCATAGGCAGGGAAAAACGCCTCGCGCCGGAAACCACAGGGCCCAAAGGTTGCAGCGAACTGGCTCAGAGTCTCATGGCGGATAGGCTCAGCTCCATTAGCAGCCACTTCCCATGTGCTGAGATCAAGTGTTGCCCGCTGCTCGGGCGTAATCTTGCGGATACATAGGTCGTAGGCAAAGTTTGGCGCAACACTCATGGTCGCCCTGGTGCGCGAGATGGCTTGCAACCAACGAAAAGGACGCTGCAAGAAGGCGAGCGGTGACATCAGAGTGGCTGGATAACCGATGTGAAAGGGAGATAAGATACCTGCGATGATTCCCATGTCATGGTATGGTGGCGCCCAGCTCACAGTGTGGCTGTCCGCCGTCTGCTCGGAAAACTTGTGAACCATCTCTAAATTGTGGAGCAGGTTACTATGGGAGACCATGACCCCCTTTGGCACAGATGTGGAACCCGAGGTGTATTGGAGAAATGCGAGTGTACCTCCGGTAACTTCAGGCTCTTGCCACTCGTCTGCCAGGCGGCCTGGAATACTATCGGTAGCGACCCATTCCAGGCTTTGCAATTCGGGAACATACGCGAAACAGCGCTGCAAATCAGAAAGAGTATCTGCGGTAGTAAGCACTATACTTGCCTGAGTATCAGCCACAATAGCCTGGATGCGAGGCATGGTTCGGGCGGAGTAAGGTGGATAGGCAGGGACAGCAATTGCTCCCCCGTACAGGCAGCCAAAGAAAGCGGCTATGTACTCCAGACCTGGCGGATGGAGCAGGAGCACGGGCTTTCCGGCGGCTCCTTTGCACTGGAGCAGCGTACCAATAGCCCGAGCCTGTTGGTCCAACTCTGCGTAGGTCAGGCGCGCCTCCTCTACTTCTCCCTGGCGTAAGAAGGTATAGGCATGCCGGTCGGCCTGATGGAGTGCTCTATAGCGAAGCAGCTCAACCAGCGTCATAGTATCAGCAGGTCGGGCAGTCAGGTTGTTACTCATTGATGCAACTCCGAGATTTGATGCTCTTTAGGAAGAAGGATACGCCAGGAACTCTGGCTTGTCTTGCCGTATCGACCGTACTTTTTCTACTTGAGAGAGAGAACCCTCTTTAAGGTGCGATTTCCTCAATGACGGAGAAGAGACCGGTATGATATGCTGCCAGGAGCGCATCACGTTCGCAGTGAACCCCTAACTGCTCGTAAATGTGCTGCCGGTGCTTACCTACCGTTGCTGGAGCAATACAGAGCAACCCGGCAATAGCCTCCTGGTTATAGCCGCGACACATAAGCGCCAGGACTTCTCGCTCGCGCCTCGTCAATGGACCATGCACCTGGTAGTCAAGTTGCTGGCACTGTCCTTGCAAGAACGTTGACTGCTCCAGTGTGTACAAGAGCCAGCTACAGGCCTGGGCTAAGAGTTGAGCTGCGGGGAGGGGGAGAGCAAGCTGCTCGGCGTGAACAGGATCACGCGCTATGCACACTATCCCATAGACAAGGTGGCCAAACTGAACAGGTAATGTGATCAAGGTGCCTGGAGGAAGTTGGACTCTTTTGGATGACAGCTGACGACCGAGAAAGAGTTGGGCGCGTCCCTGCGTGATGAGCTTCACCTCCTGGCAGAGGCGAGCCACCGCGTCATGCATGTGCCCGCACAACACCTGACCCAGGCTGAGAAGATGCGTCACCTGTTGCATATCTTCCAGGATGCCTGAGCCAGGCGCATTGCTTGTATCTGTTGTGTGAGCGTGATTTGAAACAGTCGCAGTCGAAAAAGGCCTCAGTTGTGTCGTCATGGGCGTACCTCCATGAATGAACTAGTTACCTCAATTACAAAAAATGCTCGGTGCCCCCTGGTGAATGTATAGCCCTGCTCTTTTCTATAGGAAGAACTTTTACAACATTGTCCGGTTACGTCGGCGATCAGCATGGCGCTCCATCGCCAATTCAATGAGGCGATCCAGCAAATGCGGGTAAGAAAGGCCACTTGCTGCACACAACTTTGGGTACATACACTGAGGAGTAAAGCTTGGTAAGGTATTGACTTCGTTGATGTAAATCTGGCCCGCCTCTTTTTCGAGAAAAAAATCCAGGCGGGCTAGACCACTGAGGCCTAGAGCGAGAAAGGCCCGGATAGCCTGGCGACGAATCTCCCCTGCTAAAACCTGCGGGATATCAGCCGGAACAACGGTATTCGAACCTTTATCGTTGTATTTGGCCTGGTAGTCATAGAATTCTCTACTGGTAATGACCTCGCCCACTACTGAGGCCTTCGGCTCACTGTTACCTAATACTGAGCATTGGAGTTCGCGGCAGTTGATGGCGTGCTCAACAATGATCTTGCTATCGTATTCTGCTGCCGCCTGCATCGCGTCTTTTAATTCACTCCGGTTGTGAGCTTTATTCACACCAATGCTTGAGCCCGAGTTGGCAGGTTTGACGAAACAAGCATAGCCTAAATGCCGCTCGATGGCATCCACAATTATCTCGGGCAAATGTTCCCACTCATAGCGCTGGTACGCTAATGAGTCAACGACGGGCAATCCCGCGGCACGAAATATCATCTTCATCTTTTCTTTGTCCATCCCCAGTGCGGCACCCATCACTCCGCAACCTACATAGGGGATATTGGCCATCTCAAGCAGCCCCTGGATTGTGCCGTCCTCACCATAAGTGCCATGCAATACGGGAAAAGCAACATCGAGTACGTCATTCGAGGATAACCATTCGTTGTTTTGGATGGGAAGGAGTTGACCTGAGGTTTTTGTTGGCGTGCGGACATCAATTTTCTCTCCGCCCGAAGAGTTATCGGTACACCGCTCTACCTCAAGTAACCTGGCTGGCGCTATACCCGGCAGCCAGGTCCCTTCCTTGGTGATACCAATAGGAAAAACCTCGTATTTGCTTCCATCAAGGTGGTCCATCACCGATGTAGCTGAGGCAAGTGAAACTTCGTGCTCGCTAGACCGACCTCCGAAGATGAGGCCGATACGGAGCTTTCTCCGAATCAAGTGTGTATCCTCCTCGAATTGGGAACTGAGTGCGCCTGTAAGATGTACTCAGCCTTGCCGGTTCCAAAAGTTGCATTGGTTTACTTTAGTATCGTAAGTACTCAAAGTATACCTATGCCTTTTATAACTCATAAATATCGTTTTGTCAATATCTGTATAATATATTTTCCTTAGTTTTTATTATCTCCAAAGAGCATGTAAATGTTCAACAATATGGTATAGTATCAACCAGATAATCGAAGGAGCATCAATGGGTAAGCACTACTACACGGCGAGCGAAGCCAGGGCCAAGCTCGGGCTTTCAAAATCATTGTTTTTTCGGAAGGTGAAGCAAGAACTCATTCCCAAAGTGGTGCTTCCCGGTATGACCCATGGAGTCTATCCTAAACGTGATATTGATGCATTAGTCTTATCCCTCCACTCTAAAATAGAGGATTTTGTTTTCTCTCGCTCAACGCCAGCCGATCAAGTAGAGGAAATGAACATAGGCATCCGTTGTTTTGGCTACCAGTTTATTACACCCCTGGCAGAACGTATCGCTTTTCAGCAAAAATGCGACTTTACTTTTCACTCGCTCAAGGTGCGTGGGAAAATTGTAGGTTACGTTTCGATGTTTCGCTTCCCCGAGGATTTTCTGGATGCTCTCCTGATAGGCCGCCGGATCGAGGCAGAGATTACTGTCAAGGAAGTGCTGCCATTTGTGCGGTTAACGCCTTTTAGCATCTACATTGATGTCATAGCTGTTGATCCCACTCTGCCCCCTCATCTGAGACGCCTCTATGCTGGTATCCTGGTTTTTCACTTCCTGGATGTTGTTCACAATTTACTGGCCAACAATTATCAAATCGCGCGAATCTATACGGTGATTGCAAATAATAAGGATGGAGAGAGATTAGCCAGGAAAATAGGTTTTCAGCAAATAGAGGGCAAGTCAATCGTTCCTGGCCGCACTGCCTATGGGTATACCCTTGAGCAGGAAGGCTTACAACGCCTTCAAGCTCATTGGCAGCGCTTCCGCCGACATCTCCGGCTATATTTACAAAAATGACTCCGAAGCTAAAAATCTCATCTGTTTACTTTAGTTTCATCTAGGTAACTAATGGATATTCTATGCATATTGTCTAAATTAGTTTACAGAGTCTAATGAGTATGGTATAGTTGCGACTGATAGTGAATTAGATAATATGCATGTCATCGAGGGAATCCAATATTATTGGACCCATATCCCTATCTTGGAGAATCAAATGAAGGTAAGCCAATGATCACGAGTGAACATTTTTATACTGCGCGAGAGGCTCAGACTAGACTTGGATTATCAAAAGCAATGTTTTTTCGCAAGGTCAATGAGGGATTCATTCCGAAAGTCGTACTACCCGGAATGAAACAAGGAGTCTATCCTAAAAGAGATATTGATGCATTAGTCTTATCCATGAATATGCTCTTTGAGCAGTATGATAAATTGGTCTTCTCTAAATCAACTCCAGCCGACCAGGTGGAAGAAATGAACATTGGAATTCGTTGCTTTGGGAGCGATTTTATCACTCCCTTGCCAGAACGAATTGCCTTCCAGCAAAAGTCTGACTTCACCTTCCACTCACTTAAAGTAGAGGGTCGCGTCGTGGGATACATTTCGATGTTCCACCTTCCCGAAGAATTTCTCGACGATCTGTTAACGAGTCGCAAGATCGAGCGCGACATCACTCTGAGGGAAGTACTGCCATTTGTGCGATTAGAATCATTCTGTATCTATATTGATGTTGTTGCCATCGATCCCAACTTGCCTAAACATGTGCAACATCTCTATGCTGGCATTCTGATATCCCGCTTCGTAGATCTCCTTATCAACCTCATCGCGAATGGTTACGAAATTACGCGGATTTACACGGTCACTTCTACTATAGAGGGCGACAATTTAGCCCGAAAATTAGGCTTCCGGCTTATGGAGGAAAAATCTATCGCTCCCGGACGCACTGCTTATGAGTATGTTCTAGATCAGGTGGGCTTTGAGCGGTTACGGAACCTTAATAATAAGGGTCTAAGGTAACATAGCCCAAGTTCCAATGCTGACTACAACAGGGCGCAGCTGCTGGCTCCCTCACCTCTTTTTGCTGCCTATTGTATCCTCGCCAGAGCAGATGCCAGGCTAGAAGCACAATGAGAACCCAATCTGTCGATACGCATCCAGAGACCGAGCTGATCATGATCGAGATGATCCGTTGGGATGCGAGATGATGCCCGGTGGAACGACATCGTGGGCATGCTCAAAGTGCAGGGACCGGACCTCGATCTGGTGCTCCTCGAGCAGTGGGCCGGGACGCTCGACGTAGCGGATACCTGGCGACCATCTGCCTCGTCGCGCTCGCGACTACCTGCCTCGTCGCCTTTCGTCGTCCGGTTGTCCGCTCCCACAGAGAAAGGAGATTCCCGCATCACCAGGAGCGACCGCCTGGCCGCCGCAGGACCACACCAACTCGGATGACCCGAAGCCGTGCGGGTCACGCTCTCCGTCCTTCTGTGGCGACGGTAGCAATACGTGCCCGGCTTCGAGCACATCACCACCGTGGCCTTGCCCTCCTCGATGACCGAGTCGCCGGTGGTCGTGTTGCCACCGGTAGTCAGGGTCACCGAATGGGCCCAGCGGGGTACGATGCCCGCTTTCCAAAGCACGTTGCCGATCATGTTCTGGTCACAACTCCTGGCTCTCCAACACCTCGACGATGCGAACTCGCGGGCTCTCGATGATCGTTCCCTGGACGCCGCGCCACACCTCGCGCATGGCAGCAAGAAGATCTTCCGCCTCATTTATGCTGTCGAATTCGAGATCGATGATGGCGTAGTTTGGATTGTCAATCGGCCGGAAGACCCGGTAGCGGCGGACTCCCGACTGCTTCCGATTGACAGGGTCGCTGTCGAAGGCCTTCTTCCAGGCGTCGAAATTGGGGACTGGGTGCTCAATTTGCAAGATAATCATGCTGGTTCCTTTCTTTTGAGACGAAGCCGTCGGAGAACGAGTG
>WNGR01002284.1_pt1 | contig 21136 bp, 26 predicted proteins | sample 5407581 | NCBI WGS metagenome assembly WNGR01 (sample SAMN13153383, study PRJNA577476) | soil metagenome | isolation source: 80 cm soil or saprolite under Garry oak tree replicate 2 | place: USA:California | collected 2016-06-15
GATTGCCGGGGATTTCAAAATTTAACGTACCATGGTAATCAATTTTGTTGATTGCCAATCTGGGATCCAATTGCATCGCTCACAGCAATTATAAGAAATTATAATTGCTGACAATTCCCCTGGTTTTTTGCTGATGAAATCGTTAACGCAGAAGTAAAAGCATGATGTTTATTTTCATAGACACGTGAGGTATATAAAGCAAGCTTAGTAATCAAAGAGTAACTCGTTTCGAGCCCAGCGACTCGGAGGACGTAGTCCTTACAGTGGTCAAAATGTTGGATCATCGAGGTCTACCACATCAACTGCGTGGTTTGGGCGCCACATGCAATACCCTGCATCACAAAGAAACTCGTCTATCTTCTACAACGAGGCGTTTCAGGCACGTACACAGGATGAATTTTGCAGCCTCCTGACGCCCTAAAGCTCTTTGTTTTGTTCCTCTGGCTCTGAGCTTCCTATCGCTCTCAGCCCTCAAATAGGGGTCGTCTGCCTGGATGTTCGTTTGCCACCGGATTTAGAAAGCAGCGCCCACTGGCACGGGGCCGCGCATAGGCTGTCACCGTGTCACCATCAACTTGGACGTACACAGACTCGTGGTTCACCGCGTTCAGGGGAACTGAACCCCGCTGAGCATTGCAACGATAAATAGCCTCTTCCTCCCTGAGACTGGTCTTCAGGCATCACCGTTATCAGAAGAGGATACCCGTACTGGCAATATGCTGACTTTCAGACCCACCGCCTCTGGCCCTTTGGTCGCATTCGTCGCCCTCTTGTCCTTGCCCCTGTATATCCCTGGCTCCTACGCACAATCCCAGCTCCCTGCATGTGCCGTACCTTGCGCCGTGAGTGCAGCCGCTACCGCTGGTTGCTCCCTGTATGACATCCTTTCCCTATCCTATTCCGTTCGTCCTCATTTTGAGCCGCTCCCTCTTTAATCGCGTCTGGCAGCGCCGATTCTGCGTGTATCTGTAGCAGCGACCCTTTCATCGGAGCTTATACCACGTGCATATACCAGCCTGAGAACTGTCTTAACGGCGACACCGCCGACATCCAGCCAGCAATCTCGTTCTACGTCATCGCCTGCGAGGGCGAGCCAGGCCCGGGTAAGCAAGCTCGATGTCCTTGAAACCCGTGCTCTGAGCGCGAACGGCTATACTGCCTCCCCCCTTAGGATTTTCTACGATCGCGGCGCCGTCCTCCACGACGGGCTTGGGCGGGTTCTCGATCCCGAACACCACCCTCACCTTCCCGGGCTCCGTCTTGCCGACCACGACGAGAACGAGGACGAGCTCCACGAGCACGCCCGGTTCTACCTCGGCGTCGACGCAAACCGTCAGTTCGCCGCCGGCCAACGCCGCTGCGAGTTTGCCGATCCACGCCCACGCCGCTGCTGCGTTGATGGCGGGAGGAATTGGCGCGCTTGTAGCCGTAGTGGTGTGATGCTACGATGTTTGGGACAGTCTCTCTTTAGGACATTTCGTTTTAGAACTGTACAATTCTTGGTTCATCCAAGTGTGGGACTTTCTGTACGCTTGAATGCTTAGTAAACTGCAATTTTTGTACCCCTTGTTTTCCTTCCACCTGAATATGTCCGACCCACTCGTCACGCTCTGATTTCAAGCCCTTACTGTAAAAGACCTTATTCTCAAAAAGGCCTTTCTAGTAGTCGCGTAACTCTGAACAGCCTCGAATACCCTTGCAAACCGATTAGTTACTAGTTACGACCAGTCTCGACAAAAGTCTTGGCAAACACTAGCGCACGCCGCACGGCCATCACAAAAAAGGGAGAGAGGGCAGAGGCTATGCAAATGCTTATGCCCATCCCTAGTCACTCCGGACCACGACAACAAGCACCTTAGCAGGCCGATTGTAGATTGGCTCGCCCGGCGCCCTATCCTTGCGCCCCGCCGCCTCTGTGCAGCCCCAAGGTGCAAGAACAGGGACCACCATTTTCTTTTCTTTTTTTTTTGGATCCATTTATATTTCCGGGATACATATCAGAGATCCAGACCGGTCGTAGCGTAACCCACTACATGCAGGGACCACCATTCATGGGCGCTGGTTATTTGTGCTACTGGGACACCCAATCACCCCGAACCCTGAGCCAACCCGATCAATGCATGATCGATACATCATCACCTCGCTACCACCTGCAAGTCGTTCGAGCTACTGGCAAGTTCGGTAATTTCATCATCGTCGCCACGCCGTGGGGTGTACTGTGACTACCCCCCCAATGTCTACATTTAGTATGCCACAAGAACATCAACAGGCGCAAATCCACCTCTAATGGTAGCGCGGCCCCTTTCAAAACGATGCACGCATAGTCGCACCCTACTTCGTCTTCAACTGTCGCGGTCAAAAGTCTGGGTCATCGAGATCTACCGCCTCAAGTGCCAAACGTGGTGTGGGCGCCACACGCAGAGCCTTTTTTTTTGTTTTTTGAAATCACGCGCAGAGCCTTGCATCACATAAAATCTCGTACAACAAGGTGTCTCAGGCACGCACACAAGATGAAGGTCGTCGCCCTAAAGCTCCTGTGTTGGTACCTATGTTTCTAGGCTGGCTGTCGCGCTCAGCCGTCAAACAACTCCTTATATCACTGCCCGACCCATTGTCTGCCTGTATGTTTATTTGCCATCGGATCCAAGAGAACAGCGCCCACTATCACGAGGCCGCGACGCTGTCATATAGTTAATCAACTTGGACGTACACAGACTCGTGGTACACTTCCCCGTCCAGCTGGGATCGCCGCGAGTTCAGGGAACTGAACTTGTAGCAATAAATAGCCCATTCCTCCCCGAGGTGCTGATCTTCACGCATCACCTTCATCATCAGAAGATACCTGCACTGACAGTATGCTGACTTTCATACCCACGGCCTCTGGACCTTTGGTCGCATTCATCGCCCTCGCGTCTTTGTCTCAGTATATCCCGGGCTCCCATGCGCAGTCCCAGCTCCCCGCGTGTGCCTCACTTTGTGCCCCGAATGCAATCGCTACCTCAGGGTGCTCCAGGTATGTCGTCCTTCCCTAGCCTATTCCATTCGCCCTCATCATGAGCCGCTCCCTTTGTGATCGCGTCTGGCAGCGCCGATACTACGTGCATCTGTGCCAGCGATCCTTTTCTCATAGCTTTTACCGCGTGCATAAATCAGAGCTGTAGTTCCGACGACATCCAGACAACATTGACGTTCTACAGCGTCGCCTGCGCCGGCGGGCCAGGTAAGCAAGCTTGATCTCCTTGAAATCCGTGCTCTGAGTGCGAACGGGTATCCCTCCTCCCCCTTAGGATTTTCTACAACTGCGGGGCCATCCTCCACGACGGGTTCGGGCACGTCCTCGAGCACCATCCTCACCTCCCAGGGCTCCATCTTGCCGACTACGACGACCGGCTCTCTGACCTCGACCACGACCTCGACGACCTCGACCACGACGAGCTCCAGGTCGACGACAACGGGCACGGGCACCACGAGCACGCCCAGTACCAGCTCGTCGTCGACGCAAACCGTCGGTTCGTCGCCGGCCAATGCTGCTGCGAGTTTGTCAAGTCACGCCCACGCTGCCGCCGCGCTGATGGCGGGAGGAATTGGCGCACTTGTTGCCGTAGCGGTGTGATGCTACAATGTTTGGGACAGTGTCTCTTTAGGACATTTCGTTTTGGAACAGTATAATTCTTGGTCCGAGTGCGGGACGTTCTGTACGCTCGGATGTATCGTACACCGCGATTTCCATACCCCTTGTTTCCCTACCCCTTGAATATGTCTCGTCACACTTTGATTCCGAACCCTAATCTCAAAATGGCCCCCTGCGAGTAACTTAAGTTAGTCGCGTAACTCTGAACACCTCGGATACCCTTTCGAAGTGCCATGAACGACGGATCTAGCCAGTTTAGAAAAAGGTTTTGGCAAAACTTGCTCGCGCACGCGCACGCCTCGGGCTGTGGGACCCGTGGCCAATTGCGCAGCAGGGGAGACCAGCTCCATAACAAAAGAAGGCGGAGTGAGCGCAGAGGCTATGCAAATGCTCCTATCACGAGCCTACGTGCTGCGCCCATCGCTAGCCGCACCACAACAAGCAGCACCTTGACAGGTCGATCGACTCACCCCCGGAAGCAGATTGTAAAATTCCGCCTCGGCGCACTGCGCGACGTCGACTCTCGACACGACTGAGAGAATTCCCGCGGCACGCTGTGGTGCTCTTCCGGTGGGGGAAGCGCGGACTCGGGCAACGGAGATGCATTATGTGTGAAGCGGCCTTGGCAAGTGTCCCGGGGCCTACCTTTCCGAAAATAGCGGAGCCATGGCACTGCGCACGTTGTGATCGCATGAAGGGTGGCTCCTTGCTTGTCTGACACCTGTTCCTCCCAGTATGGCTTTATAAATACTCGGCCCGAATTCTTAATCTCCCTTTCTCCCCCCTATTCAAGCGTCATGGTCCGCCTCTCCACCGTCCTTGGCTTTGCGTTTGCCGCTGCATCTGTCCTCATACCCGGGGTGCTGTCGCAGGATATTCCTGCGTGTGCTCAAGCCTGCGCACAGACCGCCTCGGATAGCTCGGGTTGCTCCCTGTATGTCGAATTTCGTGCTATTTCCTCGAGCGTCCTCAAGTTTTTACATTCAATCTCGACTTTTTCTCCAGGCAGGACACCAACTGCATCTGCAACAGTTCGGCGTTCGCTGGCGCGGCCGGTCAATGCATCGCTGCACAATGCACGTCCGACCAAATTCAGGCGGCTCAAGCATACTTCTTGTCTCTCTGCAGTGGTGCGTTCGTTCGTCCTCTTTCGCAACGGGCGATGCCTAAAAGAAATACAGGGACTGGCACCACTTCTTCTGGTCCATCCTCCGGTGAGCGATATCCGCCGTGCCGCGGCGCGTCCGCGGTGAAAGTGGAGTATTTTGTCTGACTGAAATTCCCGATTCAGTGACTTCTTCGACCCCGACGGACACTTCGACCCCAACCGATACCACCTCGGTCGTTCCATCAACTACGACGAACACTGCGCCCCCGACCACGACTACGTCGTCGACCACGAGCACCCCTAGGACGACGACGACCCCGACTAGCTCGCGCAGCTCCTCTTCCTCGACGACCTCTACGTCCTCGTCCTCGACGCCCTCCAACCACGCCACGCACGACAAGCCTGCAGGCGTGTTGGGCGCAGGGCTCGCCCTGGGCCTGGCGCTTTTCGCGTGGTGAATTTTGTTCCGGGGCCCACACGGAGCAAGGGGATTGTCTTACGCCCAAAACACACGCACACATGCTGTTGCCTTCCTTACTGTATTTGACACGCCATACTCGGACACTATACGCGGAAAAAAAGTTCGCGCCAAGGCAAGGAACACGTCGTTTCACGTTATTTACGATAGCTCGCCGACTTGACTTGACGCTGTTATGTTACCGGACTTTATCGTTACAATTTACTTCGGACCCAGATGAAATGGACATGACCCTTTTTTCCCCCTCGTGCTGGCATCACCTTTGGCCGGTGTACGGTGTATTGTGCTAGTACGCATGTGCGACGTGGCCCCCGCGCACTTGGACTCTGTTCGCCTCATGGCGGAACCCTTGCGTACACGCATGCGTGATTGACAGAAGGACGACAGCCTCACCCCTCCTTGACTAGCTTGACTTGCTAAGACACGCGTGCAGCGGAACCCACGCTGTCTGTCAATAGGACAGGACCATAACGTACGGGTCCATTCCACCCACCCGTCGAACCCGTTTTGGGTAAACAATATTGCCTTTCTGAACTAGAGAAGCAAAGAAATCTGGAAAGCCTGCACGCAGCACGCACTTGCCTTGCTGGGGGTAGGATGGGGTAAGCGTCCAGGTTCCTGGCGTGCGGGCGTGGGTCCTCGGGTCCTCGGACAAGTCAGTCGGCCGACATATTTTTCGCTACCTCACACATCTTCCTCTCCGCTCTTTCACTCACCTAGTAAGGAAGAAGGTTCAAGACAAGAGTGGTAGTTAGTAATAAATGGCCAATGGCTCGATTATCATGTATCCAGCTATGCCACGGTTGGATTGTTGTTTCATGCTTCTTCCAGCCAAGTACAGTAAAGACCAAGCAAGTCCTGTCCCTTGAGTGCCGGGGCTCGGATAAAGACGGTTGGTAGCCTGAGCTGAGCCATTTATTGTACTTTTACAGTAAAGTGAACGTCCCGTCGTCCATGGATTCGAGAACCGCGGCTGTCACCGTCACTTGTCGAAGTGCTGCCGGCATGCATGTCAAAGTTGCCAGGAGCAGGGAGATACTAGTTGCGACCGCCGCCGCGGCTGCATTGCGATACGATGAGGAACTCGGCCTTACGAGCTCTCGCCGGCGCAGACTCGGAGCAGTGCTGACAGCGTGCTGGTAAACCGAATACTGGAATATCTGGCAGCCGTAAGTTAATACGTGTTACAGTACTTATCGCCGCGCCTCGCGCGTACAAAAAAGGGCTCAGGTTCCGCCCTTTCAGAGTCGTCCGGCAGGACAGGCAGACGGACGCTGCGAGTGAAGTCCTCCCCCTTGCCGCTGCACCGGTTCGAGTGGGGTGACTGACAGAGTTTACGCATCACGATCAGGGCTCAGATTCAAGATTTGAATCACCAGCATAGCACCAGTCTGAAATGTAATCCCAATAACCCTGCGCGGATTTGGGTTCTAATCAATCATGAGAAGAAGAGAATAGAGAAAGAATAGAAGGATATGGCGTACTAGAATTCTAACATTACCGAGACTGGTCATGACACCCCAGTAAAGGGGTGGCAGTATCATATGCGCAGTAAAGAGATGACAGTATCATATAATGCGCACGCGACGCACACATCGTGTCATGCAAACGCGGCCACCCCGCCCTCAAGCTCAAGTCCGATAATCGGCGTCCACAATATCATCAATTTACTACATCAGGATAATTCTTAAGCTGTTGAGAAAATGTGCGGGAAATGGTTCAACAAGCACGGCGTTCCAACTTGAGGTTGGGAGTCCCTGCTGGGAAGGGGGAATCGTTACGATTGGCCCTGCATTCTATTACAGGTTGCAGGAGTCGCAGATGAGGTCGGGGGAAATCGACGTGCTGGGGCGGCGGGGCGTATGGGAGGGGCGTGCGGGGTTGATCAAGGGGGTGGATCCTTCCCGTCCCATGCCTATGTGAGAAACGGCCCACTTCCTCAAAATCACTGAACGGACGGCCATATCATTTAGTCCTTTTCCTGGTGTGCCTTCCCAGCCGCCACAGCATCAGCGACAACAGCACCAGAGGCACCTCAAGGTCCACTGCCTGGTACTGCCTAGTAGTACCACAGGTACAGGGATCCAATTTTAAGTCGATCAGCCTGGCACGCTGCCCTGTGCACGCGTGTATCCACACAACGTTTATTTAACTTTTTTTTAATGAAAACTGGGTCCCAAAAAGTCCCGGTCCCAGCTTCAGCGCTTTTCGTTTCGATTTCGTTTCGATTTTGAGTTCTTCCTTTGTATTCCGGGCCAGCAGCGCTACGAAGCCCGAGTTCCACCGAGATAAATGTTCACCGCGCAGCCCGAGCGTGTGTAGCTGTAGCTACGGCTTTAGATTATTCAGTTATGGATGTCTGTCTCTGTTCGCAGCACAGCTAAGGGTGCGGGTGCTAATCGAATTTCAACAAATGCTGATTGCTTTGCTCGTGCCTGCATGAGCTGATGATTGGTCAATATATACATAAGCTAAGTTCCTTACGAACGGCTGGGTCGAAGCGCCATCACGCACTTGAATTAGCAACTGTCCAACAGGCAATAATAATGCAGTAATAATCGAGGTGTTCGATCTCGTCACCAAGGTCAACCAAAGACAAATACTGTTAGTAATTACCCATTATGGTCATTATTGTTGTTTCTAGGTGCCAGTGACTGCACCGCACCAAGATGACGATGGACTTGATGCCGTCCATCGCTGGCTTCTTACTGATCTCACGACGAGGCGGTCGGCTGTCATACCCGCTATTATCCCTCGACCATATTCAGTTATAGACCCGGCGGGTGCCCCATCCCATGATCCATTGTCTCATTGAAGGAGCGAACGACAACGGGCAACACATAGCAGAATCCGTTTGTATGACATAACATGATATATTCTCTTGCACATTAGGAGGAAGAAAAAGACTTCAAGCGTTGGTTGGTTGTACATAGTGCCACTCACCACACGTCCCCCACACCCCAAAAAGAAGGAAACGAGAGAAAAGGACAAAAAAAAGGGGAGAAAGAGAAAGTGGGTGATGCAATTAGTGTGATGTTCCAACGCTACGTAAAAGGAGATAAATATCACAAGTCCAGGTCGCAGCACGCCGAAGTTTTACGCCCGTCCGGTGTAATGATCGTAAGGAGGGTGGAGTGGGGGATCGGTGGGAATATCACAAGCGCATAAGGGGAACGGGAAAAGAGTACGAGATTAGGGATGTGATGTATCGGCCGCGTGCGAAAGGGAGAGTGGGGAAGAGTGGGGTGTCGACGTTGGAGCGGAGGAAAGAAATAGGGAGGGGGATGGAGGTGTTAAGCATGTTTCAGATGGGTTGGTGCCGCCAGGTTCGTGTGCACCCTTTGCCTGGCCACCCGCGCGGGTCGGTCACTCCGCAGGGCAGCATGCGAATGGCGAACCAAAGGGCACGCACGAGAAAAGCGGGACAAGGTGGAAGAGGCGAGAGGGGGTTGTAAAATGAAGATGCGATGAATAGGTGTGTGCGAATGAGGCAGATATATGGAGACATTGCAGGGCATAAGATGAGCTGCGAATGAAAACAAAAGTCAGTACATTTAATAGAGCCCCGGCGAGGACTTATTGGCGCACCGACAATGGAGCGATTCGTATCCAATCCGTGGGAGAAATAGCGAACATAGAGTACAGAGGAACAATTGGAACTAAGGAAGCCGCGGTTGCCAGGTATCATAGGATACCTGACTCCTTGAGTGCGTTCTGTAAGATCGTCTCTTTTACCGTGACGAAGACTAGTCTGATATTAGACGTGTCGGTGGCTTGCGTGATACTACATTAAGCCAATTAAGCCACAAAAAGTCGGGAGGTCAAATGGAAAGGATAGGCGCACTGTGGGTACACGTTTAAGCGTGCGCGGTTCGCCTGCATAAAACGCCAAAGGATGTATTTGGCGCCCTTGTTGACATCTGCGCCGCCTGTATACTCGGGGAAATATTTATCCAGGGGAACCTGTGGAGACGCCAGGTCAGATGGGACTAAAACGCGGAAACGTCAAAGGAAAGCGCACCTTGGGGAGCTTGTTCTTGAATACATCAATCTTGTTTAGGAAGAGGATGATTGATGTACGCAAGAACCACCGTGAGTTGATGACTGATTCGAAGAGAACGAGAGACTCCGCCATTCGGTTCTGCGGCCGGTCAGTCGGTGAGATGGTGATTTGAATACATTTACGCACCTGGTTCCTCTCCTCGAGAAGGACCTGATCATACTCCGACAATGCAGTACAAAAGATAATACTCGTGACGCTCTCGAAATTGTGAATCCACTTCTTACGCTCCGACCGCTGTCCGCCAACGTCGACCATATGTATTGATAGCTGGCCCATGGGAAACCGAGTTTCGGTGATTGCGGTCGTCTTTGCACGTGCCCGCAGGACGTCCTCCATTGATGGAAGATAATTGCTTGCCGCTATCCGATTTGCTTCGGCAAAAAAGCTGGAGATGCAGAGTAAGCAAGCGTACACGGCGGGTGTCGAGGCAGTTGCACGAAGCCAAAGGACGGCATTTACGTAGAGGAAATACTCGTTCTTCTTCCAATGGTGTTTTTTTTCTTGTGCAAAGGGACTCACTAGGTGGCACTATCCATCAAATAGAACCTGGACGTATAATTCATCAACGCGGGAATGATCTCGTCCGCCCATAAGTTCTGAACGGCTTGGGCGATGTCAGGGCTGAAAAAAAAATGCGGGTCGTCGGCGGCGAGATGATACGCCAAGATACGATCACAGTTCGCCTGAAAGAGATGGACAAGACTAAGATGAAAAGGACGTGGGAGAAAAGAGGCGGCGGCGTACTCTGTTGGCGGGGGTGATAGGCTCGAGGTTGAATTTGGCCAAGGCTTTGACAACGCCATGGGCGCTCTCGTGGAGGTTTTTCCATATGAGCGGTCGGAAAGCGAGAAGCTCTTCTGAAGTGTAACCATTCTGGTGAATAATCTTCATTTGCTTGACTATTGTTGACTTTCCGGACTCGCCAGAACCTAAGCAAAGAACGGTTGAGCGTACATGCGCATATACCGGGCAGAAAACGAATGGGACGAATGGGATGATCGAGAATCAATCCAAAAGGCGACGTGATGCTCCTCGAATCGAATGATTCCTCTATGAAAACATTGCGGTAGAATGCCACGGAAACAAAGGTCATAATCGATCGTCCCGTGACGTGGGAGGTGAAAGGCGTCGCAGCCATTCCATGATCAATTGGAATTTGCCCCCCCGGTCGGCGAAAGAATTTTCTTGTTTTTATGGGGGAGGGAGGAGAGCGGCGGGGGAAGATAGGGAAGGGAGGAAGGGGAGAATACGCACCGAGTAATAAGATCTTGCATTCCCGCTTATATTTCTTTGAGTCCTCCTCGATCTGACGGTCTATCAAATCTGAGCGGGCTCTCTCTTCAGCTTCTCGAGTGTTGGAGGCGCAATTTCCCATCGTGGTAAGAGGGAAGTGGGGGGGCGTTGGAAAGGTAGCGGTAAATTGATCGCTCTAAGGCTTGGTAGGAGTGGGATATGTCGTAGTGGAATGTAAGAAATGAGGGGGAGGGGGTGGAAGAAGGGAGGGATGTGAAGGGGAGTGGGAGAGAGGGAGGAAGATGGCGGAGGGGATGGGAGGGAAGGGATGGGAAAGGAAAGGAAGAGAGGGAAGGGAAGGGAAGGAAAGACAGGATTGGATTGGGTGTAATACGCCCCGCGCGCCATAGCCGGTGCGACACTTGTCAGCTCAGTTCATCTCGTCCGAATCCTTCGCTCAACCTCAACCCAACCCAGCCCGGGCCAACCTATCCCATCCACTTTCGGCGAGCCACTCTATCGGCTCGTCCTCCCCTGGTTACACCTCTCAATTCCCCTTGTATTTGAGTATCGCTCTCCCTGCTCTCTTGTTCTTTCCCCTTGTATTTCGTCACGATCATGATCACGGCCGGCTTTCGGGATCCTGATTCCTCAAGTACTCTACTCGCACAGAAGTTGGGGTGCCCAACATTGCACAGGGTGGCCGAAAGTCGCGCCAAGATCCGAGATCGATCTATGATCAAATCTGGTGTTACACATGGACAGGACTTTTCTCGTCCTTGCAAATTATTCCTCATTTATCCTTATGCACCCGGCACTTCCCCACCATGTCTCACACACGCCTACTCCCGCCTGAACATCGTTAACACCTCAACACAAGGCGCCCATCTAGGCGGGGTCTCCTCCCCCATCCTCTCTGATTCAGTATACCGGTATCGGTACCGATATAACATAAAATTCTACACGTACAACTGGAAATCACCCCCGACCCGGTCTCGCATTGATCGCTTTCGCGTAGTAGCATGTATACTTTATCGTCAAGTACGTTGATGGATGATTCCTGTCACCGGTCACCGGTCACCAATCACACCAATGTCCCCAAACATCCTCACTGCCCCACCAACACGGCGCAGTACCACGTACTGCACCGCAGATGCACAAACTCGGATTTCTCTGTGGGAGAAGAAGATCCCTGGAGGGCGGAATCTCACCCAGCGTTCACCTTACCCCAGTTGCACGGTGAGCGTGCCGCCCCTTGATCATGAGGAAGGAGGAGAAGCTGCGTCCAGCCCATTAAAGGCCAAAGTAAGCACACCTGTCAGAAAACCCCATCTCAACAAATTCCATTCCGGTCATCTAAAATTGAAAACCCCTTTGACCCGTCCATATGTCACTCAAGTTACGCACGTGTCCCTGTCATGTCTGTCATGTCTGCCATTCTAGCCCTGTGTCCGCAGAACCCGAACCCCTCCGATTGCCTCCTCTTTCTCATGCTCGTCTTCAACCTCCCAATAGGAGGCAATGTCTTTCCCCCGAGCTAGGCACGACTCGTATCGCCCTGATTGTTGCTACCTTTGTATACCGTATATATAAGCGACCTGTAGCACGCTCGCCACGATATAGGATTATTTTGAAGAATATGTTTTTTTAGCGATCAGGGTACTTCAATATGCGTATGATGCTCGGAACAGGGCTAACGATTGCCCGAAAACAACTAGAAAACAGACAAAACAGACAAACAAAAAACATACGGGTGTGTCATACTGTCACTGTTACGCAACAGCACGAGCAAGTCGAAAACAGCATAATGAATAAGGATAAAACACCGTAACGGAGCAGAAAGACTGTTCATAACCATCGTCCTTGTCCTCGTTCGTCACATCACATCCGGGTCGATGCAAAAATGCAACTCAAACCCGGTCACCTCGCCCCACACAATATCATCCCGGCACCGGTTGCACGACGCCCTTGAGCATCGCGCACACATTCTTAACGAGTTCGTTCGCCTCGTTGCGCTCGACCACCACGAGCTTTGCCCCTTTCTCGAAACGCCCCTTGTGCCCGTGCGGGTGGTCCGCCGCCGAGGCGATGTAAGCCAGTTTCTCACACGCGCGCTCGGAATGCGTCGCCGCGTCTGCCACGGCGTGCTCCAGCTCGTCGATCCTTGCGCGCGCCTCGTGCAGCTGGCTCAGCGCGATCAGCAACTGCGCGTCCTCGAAGCGCCATCGCCGTGCGTCGGCGTCATTGTCTTCACCACCGTCGTCCCCTTCCTCCTCGACCACTTTTCTCGACCTGTCACTGCTGGCGGTGCGCGCAGTCGACGCTGGACCCTCAAGTACGTCTATGTTTTCACGTTTGAGGGATCTATCGGGCGCAGTTGGCACGATGTGGGAGCTCACCGCCAGTGCCGTATTGGCTCGTGGAGCCCATGGACGGCCGGCACGCCGCTGCCGACGCAAAGACGTGAGGTGGCAAAAGCGCCTCCCCATTCGCTTCAACATCGTCATCGACTGGGGAATCTATAGAGGGCGTGAGGACACATAGCTGCGACTAACGTCGGAACGCCGGGCTTACTGGATCGTCCATCGCTCATAGAAGGGACTTGCGAGATTGAGTCGTCTGGCTCGAGCGAGTGTTCCCTCGACCTGCCGCTAGGATCGCCGAGTGTGGTGGGAATAGCAGCCGCGGGCCACCCGGCCGGACCATCGCCAATCGGCCTAACCATCGTCACGCTCTCATGGTGCGCGAACAAGGGGTTGTACGACGACCGGCGCCAGCGTTCGTCCAAGGGGCCCACGAGCGCGCCACGGAAATCGAGCTCCTCTTCGTAATCCTCCTCCGGCGCGAGCAACTCAAACGAGTCCGCGCGCTCAAGTAAGCGCGCGTCAGACGAGGACGACGAGGACGACCTTGTGGAGGATCCGGACGAGGCGTCATCTGGCTCAGGGTCGAGGAGGCCGTCTGACACGCGGTTCCAGCGCTTGAGGAACCAGACCATCATGCGGCGGGCGGCAGGCACGGGCCCGCCAAACACGGGCGGCCCAAAAATGCGCCCGATGTCCTCGAGCGCGATTCCATTCTCCGGGCACAGCGGCACCTGCGTGAAGAACGCGCACAGGTACACGATTAGCGAGAAGCTGTGCGTCGGCAGCAGGCGCAGCAGGTCCCGCACTACCGCCACCTGCCCCGTCTCCGCTACCTCGTCTTGCGCTGCGCGTAGCCGTGCCTTCTCGAACAGTACCCGATGCGACGGCCGCGGCGGCCGCTGGCCCGTCTGGAAGAACCGCGCGCGTAATTCCTCCTCTTCGTCTTGCTCCTTCCGCGTGCGCTCGTCCTCGCGCTTTACGCTCGGCCGCACGCACCAGTTCCAGAACGCGTTGAAGAGATACGGCGTCAGCACAGGCTCGGGAAGCTCCTTGAGATACGTCAGGAGGAGCGCGCAGATGTCCGCCGTGGATTCTGCGCGCAGGTTCATGCCCTCGCCGAAGGCAGGCGGGGTGTCGAACAAAGTTCTTAGCTCATGGTGCCGCTGGCGATTGGGTAGGTCTCGGAAAAGGCCGCTCTTGTATATACCTGCGATGCAAAGAAAGCGAAACGTTGGATACGTGGGGTGTTGGCTAGTAAAAGCAACACAGGGACTCACCTGTGCGGTACAACTCCTCCACGCACAGAAAGACAACGAGGGGAAGGTCGTGCCTGTATCCGCCAAGGATCGCAGTTGCAGGTGTGCGAAGCACGCTCTCGTTCAACGGCACGTCAAAGACTTCTACTCGTACCACGTCAGCTCAACAAAGAACAACCCATCAACCAACTGAAAGGGTACAAACGGGCGTTCTCGTTGAAATCCGCAGGCTCCTTCCCGGCGCGCACCCGTGCCTTCCGTGCGTATTCATGCTCGCGGCGGGCACGCTCCTCGACGTCGCGATGGAACAGCTCGTCGATCTGCGCCGCCTCTACGTAGTCCCGCACGTCTTTTCCGTCCCTGCGCAGTGCACGCTTGATGCGGAGAATGAGCGTCCAGTGCGGCCACTTGGGTGCGGGCGGAGGCAGCGCGCCGTCCCCGCGTGGTTGGTGCGGCGAGCTCGGCGGCGGGTCATCGCGGACGCGCAGAAGCGCCGCGGGCACGCGGCCGCACGCGCGCTCGAGGCGGTCGCACTCGGTCGTCTCGACTCGCGGGAGTGGCAGCGACAGCAGCGGTGCGTACGGCACGGCATTGGCGTTGACAATCGTGGGGAGGGAGACGAAGCGTGCGCGCGCGCCGTGTATGGCCGGCGTACCATACGGCATCGAAGGCGACGACGGGAGACGTGGGCCGTGTGCGTACACGACGTCTGGCATGGAATGACGCTGGCGCGAGGAGGGCGAGGACAGGAGGGGCCCTTCGATAGCGGCGGCGGAGAGCTCCCCGCTGCTGCCTCCTCCGTCTAGAAAGGGCGGTGGAAATTTTGAGTGAAATTTGCTACGGCCATGGTGGTAGGGGAGCGGGTACGGCGAGTGCGGGGAGCGCGGCGAGAGGCAGGGCGAGTTCGAGGCCCCGTTCAGGTTCTCGCGTCTGTGGCGCTGAGCGCCCGAATGACGACGTCCTGCGTCGCACTCCATGACTGGTACACGTGAGGGGAGGTAGTGGTAGTTGTGGTGGTGGTGGTGGTGGTCCACAGACCTATCACAGTGAGGAGACGGGTGTAAAGGCATTGGAGGGATGTGATCCCGAGACCAGCAGGAAGGTAAGGCGAGAGCAGAAAGAAAAGACAGAAAAAAAACCAAGGATGGAAAGTATGATGCAAGATGAGACGAGAAAAGAAGCTGAGGCGCAGAGAACTACCTAGCCCAAGTCTCGCATTTGGATAATAGCCGGGATTGGGCACGCGTTCTGAGACGGGCTAGGCCATCATGCACTTCTTTCTTTCTCGAGGCGCGCGGGTGTTCATCTATGTATGACGTGCATCATATGCCGCTCGGCAGCTGAAATGAGGGTCTACCGTTTGAGTACGCCACCAGCGTCTGAGTGCCATGTCGGGAGGCAGCGCGAGCTCGAGAGAGCACAAAAGGCAGTCAATCAGAACTTGAGAAGGGCGAGAGAGATCCACGTGTGGGGCGGTGTGTGCACGACGTCATCATATTAGACAAGGTCCAGATTTTTATTCTAACAAGGTTTCGGTGCAAAGTCTGGACTCAGTAGTGCCGCGAGCCAGTTGGGGACCAGAACCAGGCTCAGGCTGGGAACCGTGCCTGAGAGAAGTACGCTAAGCGCACGTGCCAATACCCGGCCTGTGTGTCGTCCCGACCAGCCTTTTCTGCCAGTGGAGGTGGGCGGGTCATGGTGCAGCCGCAGTCGATTTGGACGCGACTTTTCTGGAGGCGGCCCAGCTGAAGCTATGTCCTGTCGATCGCAACTCAAAACTTCTGGGCTTATGTTACCATAATCACTGGCACGCGTAAGGTTGGGGAGGGCTTCAGTGCCAGGATGGGTGTGCCTAGTACGTGGGTCGTGTTTAAACACGCCCACTTGTTCAGTTTGACCCGTACTTGGGCGATCTCTCTTCCCGTAAAATATTCTGCGTGTCTGTCAAGGCGGTAGTTATGGGAAGCGCGTCTTCGTCATAGGTATGTTATAAGACTTCAAAACTTTTCTGGTTGGTCATTCTACGGGGCAAAAAAATAACAGACGACAAAAACAGCAATAGCAACAACACCAACAACGGACTACAACCTGTACCCTGCTCTCTTTCATTCATCTCCCCCGTCCCCGTTGGTATCCCAAGCCCCAAGCCCGAGCCCAAGATCGCGCACGCTGGGGACGGCGATGAGCAGCTGGTGATTGGGGTCGAAGATGCCGAGCATCTTGGCCATCTCCTCTAACGCAAATTCCTCCATCTCCTCGAGCAGGGCGAGGTCCTCACGGTCCTCCTCGATTTCCACCGCCGTGCGAGCGCCGCGCGCCTTGCGCCGTTGCGCGAGCGCCTGTAGCTGTTGCTTCGCCGCGTTCTCCAGTGCGACGCGCGTCTCAGGCGTCACGTCGCCCCATGAGCGCATGCTGTCCGCCGCGCACTTGAAGAGCGACGCGAGGAACGTCGAGTCTGTCTCCTGCGAAATTACAGACGCCACGTGCTGCATGACGTTCGCCACCATGTCCCCGTCGATCGCGTTACTCGCCTTGCCGCAGGATATGAGCATTGGCAGGACACTGCGCTCGACGCGTCAGCCAACAAAAGACAGGAATAAAATAACAGGAGGGGAAAGACGGCGACGCACATTGCACATGCTTCCCGCACGCCGTCGTGCAGGACGAATCGTAGCGATTGGAGCACCATCTCGAGGCTCTGCTGGAGGTACGGCGCGAAACGCGCTCCGAGCGTCGAGCAGTAGATCACGAGGGTCTCGAACGCCTGGCATTTTTCGTCGATGGCGGACGTCCGGATGCCGACCTGCTGTCCGTCCATCTCGATTATGTCCCAGCCTTCTTTCGACTCTGGGGCGTCCTCGTCCTCTACGCTCTGTCGGCCCACGCCCCGCAGATATGAAAGCCAATGAGGAGTACGAACCATAGACGGATACGTCGGCCTTGGCGTTCGCCGCGCGGAACAAGGGCGGCATCACCACGGGTAAGTATGGCTCGAACTCGGGACCCATCGCCTGACAGACTTTCGCCCACGTTGCGATGAGGTAATGCGGCAGCATCGTATCACTCGGATCGACTGGACTGTCTGTAGGGTCCACCATCTACGTCGGCACTGAAACTTCGTGACACGGAAAAACGTGGAAAGCATACTCTGTATTCGAATGAGGAGTTCAACAAATGCGCCTGCATCGGCTCGAAAAACTTCGCGCCCGACCGCAATGGCTGGGGAATATAGCGTGAGTAACGCATGGGGCTGGCAAGATATCGTCGGGGAATACCTATGAGACCAGCACACTCCATGGCCTTGGCGCGGAGTTTGCGATATTCTGAAGTGTTCGCATTTCTCAACACGTTGAGCAAGAGCGGCATGATTGACGAGTAGTGCTATACCCCATCTTGTCAGGCCCGTGTATCTCGGGATGTGAATGAGTTCTCCTTTACCTTGGCGAAGGTGGTCTCGCTCGCATCTGCAACCATGGCGAGCGTGGTGACGGCCTGCTCTTGTACGTACCGCTTTGTTGGCCGGCTCCCTTCTTGTGCCGGATTCAGCAGCTTGAGCAAGCGCTCGACGATTGGATCCAGGTAAGGTAACAATGTATCGCGCTCAACGCCTTCACAAAAGTTGATCAGCGCCGCGGCGGCATGAGCGTGCACCCTGAAAAAAACGTTTTTCCACGTGGGAGGTCAGGGAAACGGGGCTGTCGAATAGACTGGAAAGCACCTGGGTTCAGGGACTTCGAGTGTGGGGATGAGCACCGCGAAGATTTGTTGGTGGTATTGCGCCTGGATGACTTCTTCCAAATCGGTGCACAGCTGTCCTCTGAAGGTGGGAAAGAAGCCAGTTAGTATCCTTCGAAACGATAAGGACAACAAAAAAACGGACATGCATTGGCACGCAGCGTAGCGGACACGTGGATATGGGTCGAGGAATAGAGGCGTGATGAGGCTTGCATGTTGGCAGTCAGTCAATTCGGCCAGGAGTAAAGAAAGACTACGCGTTACACGTACTCGACGACCTTGCCTAACTCATTTTGCATCACCTGAAAAACCCTTGTCAGCCAACTGGGCTATATGATCGTGGAGGGCGGCGCTCCGGAAAGGAACTAAATAAAAATCACTTTGCTCGTGCCTTCGGCCACCGAGGCAATCGCCATGAGCCCTGCATGGCGGAGCTTCCAATCATGCGATGCCAGCATTCCCGGAATATGCTGGAACGCGGCGGGAAGAACCGCCTTTCCGCCGACTGCACAGGCGAGACGGTCGAGGGATTGTTCGTACACATGCGGGTACGTGTCGTCCGTGGGGTCCTCCGCCGGCTAAAGATTAATATGTGTGTACTCCCGAGGAGGAGGGAAAAACAGGGAAAGAACGAAACACGCACGTCTGCATCTAACCACGAGCCCAGCTCGTCGTCCCGAAGTTCGCCCATCCCACCAAGGCACCCACGCACGATGGCGCTCACCCACCCGTCGGTGCGGCGAACCATGGCGGGCTTGGCTTCGCTGAGGCTGATCATGAACTCGAGCGCGGCCTTGCGCACCTCCTCCGCCTCTTCATCCAGCTCGTCATCATCGACGGGGCCCCCGTTCGGAGTTGGCGGGAAGGTGAAGCTCTGCGTCCCCGGGAAGGGCCTCGCCACCGTCGGCGTCGGTCCCGAATCGGCCGACGGTATGATCAAGGCAGGGAGGAAGGAGAGTAGGGCATGGAGATGCGGAGCGAATAGTTGTGGGTGGGAAGTTGTGAGCGGGGTGAGGATGATCAAGAATTTCGGCAGGTGAGCATGGGAGAGCGACGGGAGGGTGTCGAGCATCGGGTACATGAGCGATAAGGATTGCGCGACTTGGTGTTGGTCGCAGGACGTGAGATAAGAGACCGAAGCTCGAAGAGCTGCGTGCCGGACCTACAAGGAAAAAAAAAACGTTGATTTGGCCAAACTCTGGAAGAATGAAACGCACTTCGACGCTCTGTCGGTCCTGCAAACCGTCCTGGAGCACCCTGAGAACCGCATCCGTCTGGAGATCCATGACAAGGTTGGGGCAACCCGCAAAGATGCGGAACGCGCTGTCGCGGGCACTGGGGTCTGCTCCTTTGCACATCGAAAAGGCTTGAGCCTGCAGTGCGTGCCACGGCCTGCCGCGCTCCATCGAGTTGTTGGCCAAGTCGCATATTGTGTCGACCGCTTTCCGACGGACCGAGTCGATCTGCTCGTGCAAGAGGGAGTGGAGGAGGATGCGCTCAATGGTGGTGAGAGTCTGAGAAGAGAGACGATCGTAGAGGGTCATGCGCGGAGATTTCGCGCTAGAACCGGGGGAAGCGCGGAAGAGGAGGCGTCGGAGGAGAACGAGGGAGAAGGAACGCATCTGGGCACGGGGTCCAGAACGAAGGTAAGAGAGGCGTTGTGGGTCGACTTACCACTTCGACGGTGTCTGGCCGAGTAGCGAACTGAGTAAGAGCGAGGAGGTAGACATCGGGTCTATGGGATAGACGCTCGTCAACGACGACCTCTGCACTGATAAAGTTGTGGGAATTAGTTTATTTGGAAGGAAAGAGAAAATTTGAAGACGAGCTTGGATCTGATTTCGTTGTCACCGAGGACTAGGTTGGAGAGGATCTGAGTGAGCTCGGCGGTGACATCTGGGGGGACGAGAGGTTCCATTGTTGGATGTGAGACGCGAAGTGCTTGTGCTGTAAGCCACTGCACCGCACTGGTACTGTATCCGCCGCTGACCTCATCATGACACCGATAACGGTCTACGCACCAGCCAAGCTCAATCTATTCCTTCACGTAACCGGCCGTCGTCCCGATGGCTATCATTCCATACAATCCGCCTTTCAGATCCTTGATTACTGCGACGAATTGCATATCACTCCACGCCACGATTCCCAGCTCTCCCTCTCTTGCCTCCGCGATTGCCCACTCTCCCTCATCGACCCAATCACCTTCGCCGATCTCGACAGTCCGAATAACCTCGTGCTCCGCGCAGCTCGTACTTTGCTGGAAGCATCCAACACGCACAATAAAGGCGCAGATATCGTCTTGCGCAAGCGCATCCCAGTCGGCGGCGGCCTCGGTGGGGGAAGCGCAGATGCAGCCGCAACCCTCGTCGCGCTCAACCACCTCTGGGGCCTTGGGCTCTCGCGCGCGGAGCTCGCCACACTCGGCGGACGCCTCGGCGCTGACATCCCCGTCCTGACGCTCGGGAATTCGGCCTGGGCTGAGGGCGCAGGAAAAGACCTCGCACCTCTCGCGCTGCCCCGACGCGTCTTCCTCATCATCTACCCGTCTGTCTGCACGCTCACGGGCCCCGTATTCACGCACCCCGATCTTGTGCGCTCCACACCCCCCATCGCGCGGGCAGACTACGAGAGCGGCCACGCAGAGACCTGGAACGACCTGCAGCCTGTTGCAGAGGCACTCTATCCCCCCATCGCCGCGGCGGTGCGCTGGCTCGGCCAGTTCTCCCCTGCGTGCATGAGTGGCTCTGGAAGCTGCGTATTTGCGGGCTTTGACAACACAGAAAATGCCGGGTCTGTTTTGAGACAAGTACCCGAACCATGGGGTGCGTTCATCGCAACGGGTGTGAATGAGTGGGATCACTTTAAAGGTGACGTCGCTTGACTAGGATTATATGTAGGTAGTACGCGCCAGTATTCTTCTGTTTTGTTTCTCCGAAATTCGAGGTGCTTTGGTGGTCGCATCCGGTTCATACCGTGACCACGGAGGACCCACGGTTCTGATGCACTATCAACACTCTCACTCTAGAACCCTACGCTAATGGGCAAGATTGCATCATTTGAGTATATTTAAGGCTTTTTTGGAATAGGCTTCTCATTAAATCAGCATGAAAACATACTTGATATCCTAATCTTTGTGAGTCGCTGTGTGGCTCTCACGAGGGTGAGGTCCGAGCCGCGCAGGGATGGGAAAGAGGAGGAAACGAGGAGGCGCGCGGCACGGATGATGGAGGGGCGCCAAGGCCCACAAAATGTCCTTGGGTATATTA
>WNGR01002977.1_pt1 | contig 21136 bp, 17 predicted proteins | sample 5407581 | NCBI WGS metagenome assembly WNGR01 (sample SAMN13153383, study PRJNA577476) | soil metagenome | isolation source: 80 cm soil or saprolite under Garry oak tree replicate 2 | place: USA:California | collected 2016-06-15
GACTTGCGCCGGCGAAACTTCGCTGGGATTAAGGACCGCACCTAGACGCTCCACCAGCGCGGGCGTCTTGAGAATCGACTCCAGCAACAACAGGCAACGGCGCGAGTCCGCGTGATGCGCGACAGCCAGCAGCGCCCGGCAAAGATCCGGATCGCGGCGACCAAACCGTTCTGCGCCTGCGACCAGCCACAGGTCCAACTGGTCCTCCATAATTTCCATGGTGCGCAGCTCGGCCTGGAAATGCTCGGGATCTTCCACCAGGTAACCGGGATGCACCTTGAAGAAGCGCGCCAGCAGAAGCCGCGTGGTGTTGGTGAGGTGGGGACGCGAGCCGGACTCAATCTGGGAGAGGTACGACTGCGAGATGCCGCGGCCGTTGGTCTCTTCGGCGATGGCGCGCACCAACTCCTGCTGTGTCATCGCGCGGCCGAGTCCGCGTAGCGACCCTTCCACCTCGCGCAGGTAGCGAATTTTATCGGCCAGCTTCACACCGAATCCTTATTGCAATTCGTAATAAACATATTACAAATTGCAATATAACGCAAGACAATTCTGCAGGCGCTGGCATGTTGCGTGATTTCAGCTTCTTGCGCGCAGCTCGGCCACGATCTCCCCGGCGGCCTTGCGAGCATCTTCTTCCTTATCCGGCGCAAAACTGACTGCGCCCACTCGCGCATGTCCTCCGCCGCCATAGCGCTCGCAGATGGCGGCCAGATTTGCGAGTTCCGCCACCGGCACCTTTGTCCATGGATTCGTGCCCACCGCGACCTTCGTCCGAAAGCTCGACCGGCTGAGGCCGACATTGTAGGTCGCCGCAGGATGCAGATAGTACGGGATGAACTTGTTGTAGCCCTCGGTCAGCTTGTCGGTGATGTCGAAGGTGATGACGCCGCGCTCGAGCTTCGTGCGTTCGCGCAGCAGTTCGATGCCCGCGATGTGGCGCTCCATCAGAGGACCAAGCTCGGCCTGGATGAAGGGCTGATCAAGCACTTCCTGCAGGCTCATCTCAGTCAGCAACGGGATGACTCGCGGCACGAATCCTTCGCCGGAACTCTCGATGACCATGGTCAGTTTCATAGCGGGTGCTGCCATCTCGACCGCAGCCTGTGCGCTCTCGTAGCGTGCTCCGTCGACGATGTCCGCCCAGTGAATCAGTTCGGCGAGCGGGGCGGTATCGAAGCCAAACTTGTCGCGCGCCACATCGGCGATCAGGCTGGTGCAGGAGACGTAGGCAGGATCGTAAAACTTGCCGCCGCGGACGATCGCGCCGGGAGGTTCAGTCTGCGACGCCAGATAATTCTCGTAATCGGCGGGCGTCAAGAACGCGCTTTGATGATGATCGAACCACCATGTCACCCTGGGCGAAGCAGAATATTTGAAGTCGACAATTGCGTTCTCCCCATCGACGAATGCGGATTCGTCGAAGAGTGACCCCGCGCGATGCATAAGCCCGAAGTAGGAGAAGTCCTGCGCCGTCCCGATGCATTCCCGGTGGAAGCGTGTGAACACCGACGCCGAACACGCGCCGTCGAAGCAATGATCGTGATAGAACACGCGGCACTTCAAGCTTGCAGCCTCCTATGGCCAACATCCATCTTCACATCCGGTATCCGTTCAAGCACAAGGCTCGCCGACTCATGTGCGAAGCTCTAAGGATTGACGCAGTATGCGTTCATGTCAAGCCTTCCTCTCCTTTGCGACAGCCCGGTTACACTGATGAGCGACATGAATTCGACTGAGACTGACGTGCCGGGCTCGCCAAATCGGATTGGCGACACCGATGGCGGTGCGGCCAGTCCGCCTCTGCCAAGGCCACCGTTCAATGTTTTCTTCGGCCCGGATGGCCTGCGCGCGATCTGGGGAATTGGCGTACACGGCCGCGGTATTGGTTTGTGTGCTTCTGGCGACCTGGATCATGGCGAAGATCGAGGGCCGTCCCATCGCGCCTTATGGTTTCAGGCCGCAACGCGCTGTGCGCAATTTCTGCGCGGGGCTTGCGTGGGGCGTCGCTTTGCTTTCGCTGCTCATCGTTGTGCTGCGCGCTACCGGGCTGCTCGTCTTCGACGCGCGTCTACTCTTCGGCGGGAGTATCGTGCGCTACGGATTCACCTGGCTCGCCGGTTTTCTGCTGGTTGGATTGCTTGAGGAACTGATGAGCCGGGCCTATCTGCAGTTCACACTAGCGCGAGGTCTCAGCGGAATCTTCCGCCGGCTCTTCGGCGCAGCGCACGCGAACGGACTCGGTTTCTGGACCGCGGCGCTCATCCTCTCTTTTGCCTTCGGCCTCGGCCACCAGTCCAACCCTGGAGAATCTCCGCTTGGCCTGCTCTCCGCCGGGCTCGCGGGGCTGCTTTTCTGCCTCAGCCTGTGGCGCACCGGCTCGCTGTGGTGGGCGATCGGCTTCCATACATCATGGGACTGGGCGCAATCGTTCCTCTACGGCGTGCCGGACAGCGGCTTGATGATTCAGGGCCATCTTTACGCAACGCACGCGGTCGGACGGCCCTACCTCTCCGGCGGCCTCACCGGTCCGGAGGGCAGCCTTTTTCTGATGCCCGTAATTTTGGTGGGTGCCGGTATCGTTCTCTTAACTTTGCCGCGCACCAGTTCTGGATACGAGCCAGCCAGCGCGCCTCAGCCTTCCCTGCATTAGACTTTCGGTAGGCCATGAGCGTAAACGATTCGAATTCCGCCACTCCCGACCCATCCGTCGATCGAAGAAACGAAGTCTCGCACGACGTCGGCGTCATGCAGGACGCTCCTGCGGATGCTCCCGCTGGTCCCGGCTCTGGCCGCAGGCTGAAGATCTTCGGCTTTGTTCTGGTGTTTCTGGTGGTCCTGGCTGCCGTTGGATTTTTCTGGGGGCGACACTACGTTCGCCAGGCATTGACGGAGAATCTTCCCAAGCTCGATGGCTCGCTGGTTGCGTATGGCCTGAAGGCGCCGGTAACGGTGACTCGCGATGCCCACGGCGTTCCTTACATTCATGCAAGTTCGGTCGACGATCTGATCTTCGCGCAGGGCTTTGTCACGGCGCAGGACCGCCTGTGGCAGATGGACCTGTTGCGCCGCCATGCCGGCGGCCAGCTAGCTGCCATCCTCGGCCGGTCCGCGCTGGAGCACGACCGGCTGCAGCGCACGTTGCAGCTTGGCGCGGCTGCGGACCGCGCTCTCGCCGCCCTTCCCTCCGATCAGAGGCACTGGCTCGACGTATACGCGCGCGGCGTGAATGCCTCGATGGTCGCCCAGCACAGCCACCTGCCGATTGAGTTCCGCCTTCTCGGATTCCAGCCGGCGGCCTGGACCCCGCGCGATTCCCTGCTGGTTGAACTCGCAATGTTTCAGGACCTGACCACTGGATTTCCCGAGAAGCTTGGGCGCGAGGCGCTTGCCGCTCATCTGTCGCCCGAACTCATCGCCGATCTCTACCCGGTGGGCTCGTGGCGTGACCACCCTCCAGGGCAGCCGATGCCCGATGTCACCGCACCCCAGCCCGAGTTCAAAGACATTCCGCTCGACGAGTCGCAATCGAAACTTCGCCGTCCGGCTGCCGGCCCCGGTGCGAGCACCACGCCGGCGGCAGACCTGATGGCGGTCGAGCAAACGCTCGCCCTCTTCCATACGCCCTGCGATTTCTGCGTGGCCGGATCGAACGGATGGGCAGTCTCCGGCTCCCGGACCGCTTCCGGAAAACCGCTGCTGTCGAATGACATGCACCTGTCACTCGCGGTTCCCGGCCTTTGGTACGATGCCGACCTCGAAGCCGCGAACCCCGCCCCGCTGGCGCCTTTCCACGTTGCCGGTGTCACGCTTCCCGGGACGCCGTTCGTCATCGTCGGTCACAACGATCATGTCGCATGGGGCTTCACCAATCTGGGCGCAGATGTGCAGGATATTTACGTCGAGCACACCCGGGGCACCCTGTCCGGCGCGGAGTATCAGACCGCCAGCGGTACCTGGAGCAACGTCCGCTATCAGACCGAGGTGATTCATGTCCGCGGCGGTGCAGATGTCCGGCTCGACGTGCCGCTCACGCACCACGGCGACGCAGATACGCCGATTATTTCCAGCATTTTTCCCGGGGAAAAGCGAACGCTAAGCCTGCGATGGACCATTTACGACGCCGCCAACGTTACTGCCCCGTTCTTTGCCGTCGACTCTGCCAGCGACTGGAGTTCGATACTGAGCGCGTTCTCCACCTGGGGAGGTCCGCCACAGAACCTGATGTACGCCGACGATCAGGGACACATCGGATACCACGCCGTCGGCCGGATTCCGGTGCGCGGAGACGCCAACAACCCTGGCCGATTAGCCCCTATCCCCACCGACACAGCCGCACCCGATGCTGCGTCGCATGAGTGGGCAGGCTATATCCCGTTCGACCAGCTTCCTCAGGCCTTCGACCCTGCTGACGGCATCCTCGCCACCGCAAACGCGCGCATCACTCCGGACGGCTACCGCTTCCCCATCACGCTAAACTGGATGGCGCCGTACCGCACCGAGCGCATCTATAAAGTTCTTGAAGCCAGTCCCACAAAAGCTCCTGACACTAAACAAACAAAAGGTTCTGACGTTCCCGGCGGAACCCTCGCACCCATCCACCAACTGACGTCGGCAGATATGCTCGCCCTGCAGAACGATGTCTATTCCGAACTCGACCAGGTGATTGCGCAGCGCCTCGCCTATTCGATCGACCATGCAACCAGCCCGCTCAAGAATGACAAGACGCTGCGCCAGGCCGCGGATATTCTGCGCAATTGGAACGGAACCGTCGAGGCCAACGCCGCAGCGCCGGCCATCGTCAATGTGTCGCGCGCCGCATTCTGGCCTATGCTTCTTATCCCCAAGCTGGTGCCGCAGATTGCCTCCCAACTCGCACAAGGTGCAGACCCTTACAAGGACATAAACCTTTCCGCGGATGCCGCCCAGACCGGCAATCTCTGGCATGGCTATGCCTGGGGTAACCGCGGCAGCGTCGAGGAGGAGTTGCTCACACACACTCCCGCCCGCTGGTTGCCGGCAGGCTATCCGACCTGGGAGGACTTCCTCGCTACCGTGGTCCAACGCGGCCTGCGCGACTCTCACGCACCGCGCGACCTCAGCACCTGGCAGCAGGGTAGGGCCTTCCCGTTGGACATCGAGCATCCCGTCTTCTCCCGTTCCAGGCCGCTTCAACTCATCATCGGAGTGCCCACAGGCACCGGTCCGCAGCCGAAGAGCGGCGACGGCACTACGGTCAAGCAGATCCAGGCCGCCTTCGGTCCGTCCGTGCGGTTCACGGCCGATCTCGGCAATCCCGACCGAACCACGCTGAATATCGTTCTCGGCCAGTCCGGCAACTCCGTCAGCCCCTGGTACATGGACCAGTTCCAGGACTGGCTCAGCGGCAGGACCTATACACTGCCCTTCACGTCCGCCGCTGCCCAGGCCGCCACCACCCATACGCTGACCCTGATGCCGCGATGAGATTGCCTGGCGGCTCTCGTGGCGCTCTGCTCGTGATACCGCTCGCCGCGCTGGTCGCCATACTGCCGCTGATCATATACGGTTGCTCCTGTGGTCACGATTTCGACTTCCATCTTCTCAACTGGATGGAGGCAGTGAGGCAGTTCGGCCAGCGCAATCTCCATCCTCACTGGGCATACACTCCCGCCTTCAACGCGGGCGAACCGCGCTTCGTCTTCTATCCGCCGCTGTCCTGGGTTTTGGGTGCGCTGCTCGGGATGTTACTGACGCACCTGCCCCGGGTGTCGGAGACCACGGGCTGGAGCGCGACGCCTATTTTGTTCACCTGGATCGCACTTACCGCATCGGGCTTCACGCTGTACAGACTTGCCCGCACATTCGCCGGCACGAGTGCCGCGCTGCTTGCGGCGGTCCTCTACCTCGCTAATCCGTACATGCTCTTCACGGCGTATGAGCGCACCGCCTACGCCGAACTTCTTGCCGCCGCATGGATTCCGTTGCTCCTCCACGGCATCCTGCGGGAGCGCGTGACATTTTCCGGGATCGCCCTGCCCGTGGCTCTGCTTTGGCTCACCAACGCGCCTGCAGCCGTCATGGGGAGCTATGCGCTTGCCTTGCTCACGATGATCCAGGTGGCCACATCTCCAGGCGGCACAGATCTTGCGGCTGAGAGCTGGATTTTGCGGCATCGCTCTGCTCTCCAACTCGCATGCAAGACCGCGGCGGGCATCGCACTCGGCCTCGGTCTCGCTGCGTTCTATATCGTCCCGGCTGCGTACGAGCGACGCTTCGTGCAGATATCGATGGCGACCATCGCGGGCATGCGCATCGACCAAAACTTTCTCTTCAACCACACCGGCAATTCGCCCGACGCTCTGCTTCACGACACCGTCCTGCACACGGCGTCGCTCATCGCAGTCATCCTCCTCGCTGCGACCGCCGTCGCCCTCGTCGCAGTCCAAAGGACGACCAAGCGGGGGGAAGCGCGCCACGGCGCTAGTTTTCCGGTCCTTCCGCTCGCGATCGTCACTGCGGGCATTGCGCTGCTGCTCACCCCTCTCAGTGGCCCCGTCTGGAAATATGCGCCGGAAGCGGCTTTCCTCCAATTTCCCTGGAGGCTGCTGGCCATTCTCGCGCCGATCTTCGCGCTTGCTCTCGCCGCGGCATTGACTGGTCTGCGGCCAGTCGAACGAATGAGGCTCGCCACGCTTGCAATCGGCACAACCGCACTCGCGGCAGTGCTCAGCTTTCCTGCCTACCACCTCTTCCATCAGCCCTGCGATCCTGAAGATACCGCTCCCGCTCGCCTAACCCTGTTCGACTCCAATGCCGGTACCGACCCGACAGACGAATATACCCCAACGTCCGCCGACAACGATGTCTTGAAGCCTGGCGATCCGCCCTACTGGCTCGCCAAATCTCCAAATGCAACAGCACCCGCAGCCGTTCAGTCGGGTCCTGCGCCGATGCACCTCAGCGTCACAGCACCGGTCTCCGAGTTCCTTATCCTCGACCTGCGCGATTATCCCGCGTGGCGCATTACGCGAAATGGCACGCCCGTTCTCGCACCTGAGCAACGCGACGACGGCCTGATGGTCATCCCACTCTCCGCCGGGCTGTCCACCGTCGACATCCGTTATGCCCGCATGCCCGACGAGACTGCCGGCGATGCCGTCACGCTGATTGCGCTCGCAATTCTTCTCCTGCTATGGATCTCGTACCGCTTGCGTTTGCGCCAGGAAATCTTGCGGTCCTAAGTCCCTGCGGCTTCGCCATTCCCGACCGCTGCGGCCGGTTTCGCGACCAGCGGCGCGAAACATTGGGTCGCTGTCGAGTACGCCAGCAACTCACCGGCATCGATGTCGAAGTACCACCCGTGCAACGCCAGAGTGCCAGCCTCAACCCGCTGCCGGATCCATGGAAAGGACATCAGATTATCCAGCGACAACGCGATTGCCCATTGATTGCAGGCCGTTTCCTGCACGGCGCGGGACTCGCCGGCGAGTTCGCGTAACACCCGTTCGCGCGCGGCCCTGGCGATAGTAACCCAACTGCCGATGAATTCGTAGTGGTTCTCGGTGATGCCCTCACCATCCATCAACGCGCGAATCCCGCCGCATCCCGAATGCCCCATGATAATAATCTGGTCTACGTTCAAGCCCTTCACGGCGAATTCGATGTCGGCACGAATGCCGGGCATTTCTGCGCCGTTGCGGTATGGTGGGACGAGGTTGGCGACGTTGCGCACGACAAAGATATCGCCCGGGCCCGCGCCCATCAGCATCCCCGGATCGGCCCGCGAATCGCAGCACGAAATGACCAGCGCACGGGGGCTCTGGCCCTGGCGAAGGCGCGAAAAAACACTCTCGTCGCCGGCAAAATACTTTTCCTGGAACCGCTCAAATCCCGCCAAAAATGTAGCAATATCCGCCAAATTTGACCCTCTCCCGGTGCGGTGGACCAGCACCTCCAATAGCATCGCATGAATGGGCCAACGCAAGAGCGACACGTCGTCGCAGCGCCTTTGGCGCGCCGGTTGGCGGCCGGTCGCAAATCGTACGTCATCGCCGTGTGTCGCGTCATTTATCATCGAAGCCAGATGGATTCCCCTGTACGATCGTTGCTCACCTCCGGCGCCAAGCTCACCGACGCCGCCCTGGAACGACTTCTCCCCTCGCCCGAGACGCTGCCCCATTCGATCCACCGTGCCATGCGCCACAGCGTCTTCGCCGGCGGCAAGCGCCTGCGCCCGATCCTTTGCATGGAAACTGCGCGAATGGCCGCGGCGGACGGCGAGTTGCCCGAAGGTGCCGCCAACCTGGGCGCAGCGCTGGAGATGCTCCACACGTATTCGCTCATCCATGACGACTTGCCGGCGCTCGATAACGACGATCTGCGGCGCGGACATCCCACATGTCACGTGGCTTTCGGAGAAGCCATCGCCATTCTCGCGGGCGACGCGCTCCAGACGCTCGCGTTCCAGACCATCGCCCAGCTTCCCGCGCCGCCTGAAACCGTCGTGCAAATCCTGCGCGAGGTATCAGTCGCGGTCGGTACCGGCATCGGGTGCTCCGGCGACATCGACACCGGCCTTGCACCCGGCATGATCGGCGGCCAGGTCGTCGATATCGAGTCTGAAGGCGCCGCTCCCACTGCCGCACTCGTCGAGACCATCCACCGCGCCAAGACCGGGGCCCTCATCACCACCAGCATCGTTTGCGGCGGCCTCTACGGACTTGGCGTCCACAACGCTACCCACTCATCAAGCCTCGGCTCAGGCAGCGGAGAGCAGGGTGCGGAGGTCAGAGCGCGTTTCGTCGCTCAGAAAGCCACCCTAGCGCGAAACGCCGACACCATTGCCAGCTTGCGCACCTTCGGCGAAAAGGCCGGCCTCGCCTTCCAGATCGTCGATGACATCCTCGATATGACCCAGTCATCCGAGGAACTCGGCAAGACCGCCGGCAAAGACACGGCAAGCGTCAAAGCCACCTGGCCCGCTGTGTATGGCATCGAACGCTCGCGCGCCGACGCCGACCAACTGATCGCCGACGCGTTCGCGGCGATCGAATCCTTCGGTCCGGCCGCCGACCCGCTCAAATCCCTCGCCCAGTATCTCGTCGACCGGACGCACTAGAGAGTCGCGAAAAGCGGTAGTATCTCCTCCATGGCTTTGGGCGAAATTGCAATATCCGATCCTGAAGGCTTTCTGGCGTCCCGCCGCAGGCGACACGATCTTCTGGAACTCGCCGCCGGGTATGTGCTGATCCTTGTTGTGATCTGGACGCCGCGCCCCTGGCAAAAGCTGAGCTACTTCGTCGCCGCTAGCTACCTGATCTCAACCTTCTGGATCTCCCGTCCCGGCTGGAAGGCCATGGGCCTGCGGCCAACCAACTTCGCGCGCTCCCTTTGGCTCATCCCGGTTGCGCTGCTCGCGTCGGTCGCCGCGGCATTGGTCGCAGCGCGACTGCAAACGCTTCACACGCCCGGCGGTCCGCTGATGTTCGTTGAGCGCTTCTCAGGCTATGCGCTGGGCGCCTGCGTCCAGCAGCTTCTTCTGCAGGATTTCTTTCTTCCGCGCCTGCTTCGCCTCATGCGCACGCCAGTCTCCGCCGTAGTTGTGGCCGCAACCATCTTCTCGCTGGCCCACCTCCCGAACCCTATCCTCACCGGGATCACCTTCGTTTGGGGACTCGCAGCCTGCCTGTTCTTTCTGCGGTATCGCAACCTCTACACGCTTATCATTGCGCACACCATTCTCGGCATTGCGGTCGCAATTACTATCCCTAGGCCGGTCATCCACAACATGCGAGTCGGTATCGGCTACATGACCTATTCACCCCATCATGTCCATCAACGCAGCCACTGAGACCAGACGGTGTCCACGCACGCATGTGTGATCGCAGACGCGCCAACCCGGCGATCGCGACGCCATGCCCGGCCATAGAAGATTCCCGCAAGCGCGGCCAGCACGACGTATCGCCAGTTGAAGAGCACCGCACGCTTGTTGAAGTGGGATAACCCGAAGAGCACCGCCGTCACCAGCAAGGCGGGGGTCCGGCCGAGCCGTCGCTCCACGAGATTTTGCATCCAGCCGCGGAAGAACAACTCCTCCGGAATAGCGATGAACACGAATGTGAAGAAGAATCCAGCGGCAAGCCCGGCCGGTCGCGGCCATATCGCATGGACGTGCAGGAAGCCCATGCCCAGTCCAAGCGCAATCGCGATCGGCGCGTACCAACCAAACTCGCGGAGGCCGGTGACCACGTCGCGCAGACGCAGTCGCAGGTCGAAGCCGACGCCATCCAACTGCCGAATCAGGAGAAATCCATAGATTCCGGCATCCAGCAGATGCATCTTGTTGAAGACCGCTAGATGCTGCGGCCACGCGCGCTCGAACCAGCGCAGATCGACCGCGAGACCCAGCAATCCCAGCACCACGAAATCCCGCCAGTCGCCGCGCTGCGCATGATCCGCCTGCCTCGCTTGCCAGAGAAGTCCGGCGATCGCCACCGGGAGCAGCGCATACAGCGCGATCCACTCCCAGCGCAACACACTTAATGAAGATGCGACCAGCGCGTATGGCACGCACAGGATTGCCGGGCACAGGAGGCGCAGCAATGAGGGCATTCGCTGCACCCATGCCGCGAGCTCGCGCGAAAAGAATGCCGCTGCGGCTACAGGGGCAAGCGTAAGTACCGCGGCGATAACGATTGCCGGACCGATCGTGAACCCAAGCCCTCCGGAAGAAAACATGACTCTAACCTACCAGTCGCCGATCGTGGCTCCGCCCGATGCAGCGGCAGTCAATTCGTAAGCATGGCGATGGCCCGTTCGAGCCGCACTCCACGCGAAGCTTTGAGCAGTACGGCGTCACCCGGCCGCAGGTTTTCCTTCAGCCACGCTCCAGCCTCTTCCGGCGTCGCGACAAAGTGCGCCTCGGCTCCACGCTGCGACGCGCCCGCGACCAACTCCACGGCTAGTCCGCGGACGCCAACGACAATGTCAACGCCACGCGCAGCCATGCGCTCCCCGCACTCCCTGTGCAGCGCCTCGCCGCGGAGGCCAAGCTCCAGCATCTCGCCGGCCACCACAATGTGCCTGCCCTCCCGCGCGACAGGCATCGCGAGCAGAGCGTCGACCATCGCATCCAGCGCGCGCGGGTTCGAATTGTAACTATCGTTGATCACTGTCGCGCCGCGCCACTCCGAGACCTCGCCGCGTTTATCCCCTGCACGAAGTTCGCCAAGCGCGGCGGCACATTCCGCCAACGACAGGCCGCTGCGCAGTCCCACCGCAATAGCGGCAAGAGCATTGTGGACATTGTGGCGGCCGAGCATATGCAGTTGCACACTCGCGCGTTCACCCCCAGCGGTAACCGTAAACACCACGCCCTCCGCGCCGATTTCCGCAATCTGCACCGCGCGAACCTGGGCACAGTCACCCGTCCCGTAAAAGACCGCACGCTCGCCCATGTCGTCTCCGAAGCGCGCCACATGTTCATCGTCGCAATTGAGTACGGCGATGCCGTCTCGCGGCAGCGCCTCGATCAGCTCATACTTCGCACGCACGATGCCGGCGATGCCCTCGGCGAAGAACTCGAGATGCACCGGAGCAACGTTGGATACGACCGCCCAGTCCGGCTCGGCGATGCGCGCCAGCGCAGCAATCTCGCCTGCGTGGTTCATCCCCATCTCGATCACCGCCACCTCGTGCTCCGCTTCGAGGCGAAGCAGTTGCAGCGGAAGCCCGAAGGCGTTGTTCAGATTGCCCTGCGACTTCAGGACTCGGAAACGCGCGCTGAGGACCTGCGCCACCGCGTCTTTCGTGGTCGTCTTGCCCGCAGACCCGGTGATGCCGACGACGCGCTTCCCCCAGCTTCGCCGTACCGCTCGCGCCAACTGCTGCAGGGCGATGAGTACGCCATCGCCATCGTGATCAGGTACGCGCAGCAGCTTGCACGAGTCCATTGCCGCCGGCTCCAGCCATCGCATGCTCACCACCGCCGCGACAGCCCCGTTGGCGAGCGCCGCTTCAACGTAGTCGTGTCCGTCGAGACGCTCGCCGCGCACGGCGAAGAAGAGTTCGCCCGCCGCGAGGGTGCGCGAGTCAATCGAGTAGCTCACCGCCTCCGTGTTGGTGGTGAAGTCGCCCTCAGCGTGAATCCAGTCGGCCGCCTGGCCAAGCGTCAGCTTCACCGCACACTCTCCAATATCTTCGCTGCGACCTCTACATCGTCAAACGGAACTGTCCGGTCGCGCAGAATCTGTACTTTCTCATGACCCTTACCTGCCAGCAATACGATATCGCCTGGTTGCGCAGCTCGAATCGCCAACTCAATGGCAGCTGCGCGGTCTGGCTCGACGATGCATTCGGTGGTGGTCTCGCGAACGCCGGCGAGCGCCTCATCAATGATCGCCATCGGATCCTCGCTGCGCGGGTTGTCGCTCGTCAGCACGACCAGGTCGCTGCCTTCGCCGGCCGCGCGGCCCATCCGCGGACGCTTGGTGCGATCGCGGTCGCCGCCGCATCCGAAGAGAGTAATCACCCGCCCTCTGCGATCTCTCACTAAATCGCGTCCAAGAGCAATCAGATTCCGCAGCGCATCGTCCGTATGTGCGTAATCCACCACCACCGTAAATACGGCCTCCGCCGATCCCGGAACCACCTGAAAGCGTCCGGGCACCTGCTTCAGAGTTATCGTTGCCGCACCGATCTCTCCCAACGTCAGACCGCGCGCCAACGCCGCGCACGAGGCCGCAAGGAGGTTCGAGACATTCACCCAACCAAACAGAGGGGATTCCAGTTGGACAGTCCCTTCCGGTGTTTTCCAACCGAAGCTGGTCTCACGCGCGCTGAATGCAACATTCTCCGCTCTGTGTTCGGGTGTCCAGCCGTGGTGGTTCTTGATCCCATAGGTCTGAACCTCACCGCAAGGCCTTGCTACATCTTCCATAACCCCGCCGTATTCATCGTCAAGATTAATCACGGCGATACGCGGAGGCGCCGCGCCCACTCCCTTGAACAGGCGCATCTTCGCCGCCGCATACCGTTCCATGGTCCCGTGATAATCCAGGTGATCCTGCGTGAGGTTCGTAAAAATTGCGACATCCACAGGAATTCCCCACACACGCTCCTGGTCGAGCGCATGAGACGACATCTCCATCACCGCCTCGGTAGCACCCGCAGCGACGCCATCCGCGAATATCTTCAGCAGGTCGGAGGCCTCCGGCGTTGTGTGTTCACTGGCCCTTACCTCGTCACCAACGTGCGTCTCTATGGTGCCGATCAACACGCATTTACGCCCGGCGCTGCGCAGCATCTGCTCCAGCAGATACGCCGTCGTCGTCTTGCCATTCGTCCCTGTCACCGCGCTGATCGCGAGCTTCTTTTCCGGATGACCCAGTACCGCCGCACTCAATTCGGCAAGCGCGCGCCGCCCGTGTTCCACCCACGCCGCTGCAATTTCGGGATGCTCCCGGCGGAGCTTCGCGTACGCTTCCTGCGAATCCGTAACGATTGCAGCCGCACCCTGCGCGATCGCCGCGTCGATATAGCGATTGCCATCCGTCGTGCCACCGCGCATTGCAACAAAGGCCGCGCCAGCACCGACACGGCGCGAATCGTACTCGATGCTGCTAATCGCTTCGGCGCTGCCCGCGCTCTCGATTACCGCAACTTCTCTAAGTGCCTCAGCCCACTGCATGACTTCGATTCTATGTCCACCGTGGGGCTGAGGTCGCACGCCACTCTATCGCGCGAACCGCACGACCACTTGCGTGCCAATCGGGACCATGGTGCCGGCTGCTGGCGCCTGCTCGCGCGCGATGCCGTTGCCCAACGGCTCAACCCGCAAGCCAAGGCTCGCGGCTGTCTCCACTGCCGTGCGCAGCGCGACTCCAGTGAACGACGGCACCGACACGCGCTGTCCCGCATCGACCAGCACGGACCCGTTCGCGCGCGACTGGACCTGCGGCGCAATCGCTGGAGCGTGCAGTGCAGACACCGTGTCCGGCGGCGCCGCGCTTAGCCCGTCATGCGCCTCGAAGGCAGCCAGCACCTTTTGCGGCAGGAGACCGAAGATGCGCGACGGCTTCGCGCCGCTGGAGTTATGTTCCTGCTGAGCTGGAGCGCTGGCAACATTGGTTATAGGTTGCTCAGGTGCCGCATTCGCTGCGGTGTTCGACGAGGCGCGCAGAGGATCATCCGCCGGCAGATTATTAATCTGATCGAACATCGTATTCAGGTCGGCGACATTGTCGCTGGGGCTATCGTCTACGTCCTTAGGAGCCGCCGCGAGCATCTGCTTCGTCGTCTTCAGCGGCTGGTCATGCGGCACGCCAAGGTACTCGAGAACTTCTTGCGCCACCGTCTGGAATACTGGTGCCGAAACCGCCGCGCCATAGAGGCTGCCCACCGTCGGCGTGTCGATCACGACCGCCACTGACACCGCTGGCGAACTGACCGGAGCAAATCCCGCGAAGCTCGCGACAAGTTTTGTGTGCGAGTAGGTGCGCGTCGCCGGATCGATCTTTTGCGCGGTCCCGGTCTTGCCGCCTGAACTGTAGCCATTCAACTGCGCAGCCTTGCCCGTGCCTTCCGTGACGATGCCCTGCATCATCGAACGCATTTTGGCCGCCGTCAGTTCCTTGATGACACGATGCGCTCCGTCGGGCAGTTGATCGGGCAACTGGTTTGCCGGATGAAAGGCTGCCGGCTTCAGCCGCGGATCGCCCTTCATCTCGTCGGTCGACTGCAACAGAACATGCGGTGGCATGTACACGCCACCATTCGCGATTGCGCTCACCATGGTGACAAGTTGAATCGGTGTCACGCCCACTTCCTGTCCGATGGCGAGAGACAGGATGCTGGTCGAGCCCCATTTGCTGGGCTTTGTCAGAAGGCCGCGCGTCTCGCTGGGCAGTTCGATGCCCGAGCGATCGCCGAAGCCGTAGGACTTCATGTATTTGTAAAAAGTTTGCGGCCCCATCTTCAGCGCCATCTTCGCAGCGCCTACGTCGCTCGAATGCTCAAGCGCATATTGGACCGTCACCGCGCCGAAACGGTCGGTCTTGTCATCATGCAGCGTGCGTCCGAACATCGTCATCGAGCCGCCCTGGCAATCCACGATGTCAGTAGGCTCGACACCAGCGGCATCAATTGCCGCTGAGTAAGTGACCAGCTTGAAAGTCGACCCCGGCTCATACACATCGCTGACCGCAAGATTCGTCAGCGCGCCCGGCTCCATGTGCCGCGAATCGTTGGGATTGAAACGCGGCGATATCGCGAGCGCCAGAATCTGCCCGGTATGCGGGTCCTGTACCACGACCGTGCCGTGCAGCGCCTTTACCTTGGCCATCTGCTCGTCCAGAGCGCGCTCGGCCATGTACTGGATGTTCGCGTCGATCGAGAGCACGAGGTTCTCGCCGGGCATCGGCTCGCTCTCCACGCTGCCCATCGCGTGACGCTTCGCGTCCACCTTGGTCAGCATGTGGCCTGGAGCGCCATGCATATCTTCGTCGAACTGCCGCTCCAGCCCGCCCAGGCCCGTATCGTCCGTGCCCACATAGCCCAGCACCTGCGCCAGCAAGTCGCTGTTCGGATAGAAGCGCTTGAACTCCTTCTGAAAATAGACACCCTTCAAATTCAGCTCACGCACGCGAGCCACCGTGGCGGGATCGACACGTCGCGCCACCCAGGCGAAGTTCTTCGAGTCATTGAAGCGCGCCAGCATCTGCGGCTCTGACGTGAAGGTGTCACTGGGATCGGTATGCACGACTTTCGCGAGCATCTCGGCCGTAGTCGCGCGGTTCTCGCCCAGTTCCGTCGGATCCACATACACCGAATCCATCTTCACCGTCATCGCCAATTCGCGCAGATTGCGGTCGTAGAGCACTCCCCGCCGGGGCGCGACCGCGAAGGTATTGTGCTGCTGGCGTTCTGCCTTTTCCACCCATTCCGAGTGGCGCACCACCTGCAACCACACCAGCCGAAGACCAATCAGAGCCACCCACGCGCAGAAAAACATCGCCACCCACGCAAAACGAATCCTGCGTATCGGTGCGGTCAACGTGCTGCGCTGGGGCTGACGTGGAGCTCTGTTCATGAAGAGGTTCCCAGTTGTGAGTTCTCCGTTGTCAATTGAAGATCAGCACTCACTGACACCTATCAACTGAGAACTGACAACTAGTTGAGAGGCAATGACGGCGTGGTCGCCTGGGCAATCACCGGAGCGTTCGCGCCTGAACCGTCAGGGCGTACCACCTGGCCGGGCTGAGGAGCATCAAGTCCGAGCTGCCGGGCAATCAGGTCGATGCGGCCGGGATCGCTCAACTGAGCCTGAGTCAGGCGCAGTTGCCGGTTCTGCTCGCGCATCAGTTCCACCTGCTGCTTCTGCGTCTCAATCTGATAGCCGACCTCGATGGCGGAAAAGTGCTGCCAGACGTACACCATCACCAGCACGAACAGAAGGCTCATGGTCGCGGTGAAGGTGCGCATCTCGCGCCTGCGTTCCGGGTCGTCGGCCTTCACAATGCGGCTGTTGTCGATGCGCTTGGCGAAGAATACCTCGGGTGTCGGTCCGCGGCGGGCACGCTTCTGCAGCTCGAACAGCTCGCTATTCCGGTGCGCGCGGGCCTGCGACGCATTGCTCATGCTCCCTGCTGCTGCCGTTCCCATTCCCATTCCCATTCCAAAGCCCGTTGCCGGCCCTGCCATCCCTATCGTCGCCATCGCCCCTCCTCGCCGTTCTACCTGCTCTTGTACTTGTTCCCTGTTCCTTGTTTCCTGGGCCCTGGGCCTAGCCTCTCCGCCGCCCTCAACTTCGCACTTCTCGACCGCGGATTCCGCATCTGCTCCTGCTCTGTTGCAACCACAGGCTTCTTCGTCAAAATCTCAAAAATTCCCTCGTGCCCGGCCTCGCGGAATGCATCCTTTACCAGCCGGTCTTCCAGCGAGTGGAAGCTGATCAACACCAGCTTTCCTCCCGGTTTCAACAGAGATGGCGCGCTTTCCAGCAGCGACCGGATCTCCCCCAACTCGTTATTCACTCGAATTCGAAGTGCTTGAAAGGTCCTTGTAGCGGGATGAATCTTGTCACCTTTCATTGAAGGGGCCGCGGCCGATATCACTTGAGCTAATTCCGCTGTCGTCGATATCGGCCGGGCCCGCACAATGGCTCTGGCGATTCTCCGCGACCTCCTTTCCTCTCCGAATTCGTAAATCAGGTCGGCGAGTTCATTCTCGTCTTCCTGATTTACCACTTGCCCGGCCGTCTCTCCGCTGCGCGTGTCCATCCGCATGTCCAGCGGTCCTAGGGACCGGAAACTGAATCCTCTGTGCGCCTCATCCAACTGCAGGCTGCTGACGCCAAAGTCCGCCAGCAAACCATCCAGGCTCCCCGGCTCGATCGCATCGACTGCCTGCGAGAATGCCCGCGGCTCAAAGATCACCTCCGGCATCTCGCTGCCGATTTCAGCCCTGACCTCGTCCATCCGGGCCTTCGCCAACTCCATGGCCTCCGGGTCTCGGTCGAAGCAGATCAGCCTGCCCTTCGCGCCCAGCCTCTTCGCAATCTCTGAGGAATGCCCGCCAAGCCCAACGGTCGTATCAGCAATCACGCCTCCGGGTCGCACATTGAGGAACTGCAAAACTTCATCTAAAAGAACCGGCACATGCTGCGGTCTACTCATCCTCCGCCTCTGTGCTGCCCCTGGGGGCCGTCAATTCACGCCTTCAATGCCTTCGTCTTCTCTGCCAGGGCCGCACGCTTCTCGCGGGACATCTCAACAATTCCGCTCGGCCCCTTCCGCTCCGCCTCGAACGCCTCGAGGTTGATCACTTCCAAAACCGTCTGCATGCCCAGCACGTTCACATCGCCTGACAAGCTGGCCGACTGCCGAATTACTTGCGGAAGCAGCAGCCTTCCCTGGGAATCCATCTCCACCGTCTGACCGTAATAGCTCGTCACGTTCAGAAAATCTTCCCGTTCCGGATCCGTGGGTTCCAACTGCACGATCTTGGCTTCAATCGCTTCCCACTCCTTCATCGGGTACAACTGGGCCCGCTTGCCATCCACGCTGGTCACGTAAAACAGCGGCCCGTACACCTCGTCCACCCGGCGCTTGAACTCGGCCGGCAGTTTCAGCCGGAACTTCTCGTCCACTCGCGTCTGGTGATTGCCTCGAAACATTCCAACCTCAGGGACTGGAACCACACTTGCCAGCCCGGAAACGCCATAAATCGGAGTAAAGTTGCCCTAAGTGAGCTGCTTCTTCCGCTTCGCTCCACTTTTTGCCACTTTGTTCCACATCGTCATCCTGACCCAGGGAACCAGGGTTGGCAAGCCCTAAATTGGGAAAATGCTAAACTTTCCTGAGGATGGTTGTGGAAAACTCTACCTATAGAGTTAATTGTCAAACTAACGCTATATGTAGTGTTTCATTCGATGGTTCGGCCGAGAACTCCATCTTGCCGATCTTTTAGAGATTTGGTAGGCGAAATAAAGGCGAAAATAGCTCCCCTCACTAAACGGAGCTTAATTCGACTTCAGCTTCGCCAGCCGCCCGCGTCGCAGCGTCCACAGCAGGTAGGCAAGCACTGCAAGATTCGCCAGCAGCAGGCACACTCGCACCCAGTCCGGATGTCGCACGATCTCATATAGCTCCCACGGCAGAAATATTGTCGTGGCGCCAACGGTGAGGTGCTCGGCCCAGATCTTCTCCATCACGAGTCCGACGCCCTCCGCCACTCGCAGACCCCCATAGAAGAATGTAGCCGCGCCGATCTGCTTCAACCGGTGCGCTGTGAGCGCATCCACATGGTCGAGCACCCATGTGACCAGTCGCCCGTCCGGATCGACACGCAGCCGTGCCGCTAGCTGAAGCGCGGCGTCGCCGAGATCGCGGTGAAGAAAGTGCAGCACCCCCACGCCGGCCAGAAAAAACAAGGCCGCCTCAAACAGCTTCAGCAGACCGATTGCCAGCAAACCGCGATCATGGTGCCGTGCGGCGTGACTTTGTTTAGCCGCCGTGCTCGTCTCCTCCATCTCTATCCCACTTCCCATAGGCGCACAGTGCGTCCTCTTGGAATCGCACTTCCACAGTTGACGAGGGCCGCGCTCGAATGTCAATGCAACCTTGCGGCGCGTCGCATTGATCTCGTCAAGAACTTCAATCCAGTACACATCTCTCCGGCAACCGCGAAGCAGCAATGTTATTTGACGCATCCAGATACGAATCTGGCAATCCAGTCCCCTCCCCTCAGCGTAGATGATATTGAGCGCTCAAAAGGGACCTGGATTCTCAACTAACTGAAACAGAGAAAGATCATGAAGAAGACATTGCTGTCATCCATTGCCGCAGCGGCATTGGCCATCATCACACTCGGCGCAACCGCACAAATGGGCGACATGAAGGATCCCATGGTGGGCGGCGCGGCCATGTATCCCACCAGGACCATCGTCGAGAATGCAGTCAACTCGCCGATCCACACCACGCTGGTCGCCGCCGTCAAGGCCGCCGGTCTGGTCGATACGCTCAACTCACCCGGCCCCTTCACCGTCTTCGCGCCCACCAACGACGCCTTCGCCAAGCTCCCCGCCGGTACGGTCGACACCCTGGTGAAGCCCGAAAACAAGGCTACCCTCACCAGGATCCTTACCTACCATGTCGTCTCCGGCAAACTCAGCGCGAAGGATATCGCGGCGGGCATCAAGGCGGGCGGCGGCAAGTATGAGATGACCACGGTGGAGGGCGGCAAACTCACGGCCACAATGTCCGGTAAGAAGATCATGCTGACCGATGAAAAGGGAAGGATGGCCACCATCACAACATCCAACGTATTTCAATCGAACGGTGTGATCGACGTCATAGATACCGTCCTCATGCCGAGCTAGGATTTTCCTGGGATGGGGCAGAGGCTTTCAGGGCAAACTTTGCCCCATCCGGAAAGATTCCGGCGACACTTTCGGTACTTTCGGCGTCTATAGCAAAGATCATGGCCTTCTCCTATCACACCGAACAATGGCTTCCTTATTCGGCCGAGGAGATTTTTGGCTTTCTTGCAAACCCGCAAAACCTTCCCTCACTCATGCCGGCCTGGCAGAAAGCACGCGTCGAGAACTCCTCCATCGTTCCACCGCCGCGCCGCCCCGGCGACTCAGCGCCCCCGAACCCGGCCGCTGGGATTGGCGCCCCCGAACCCGGCCGCTGGGATTGGTACGCGGCTGACGTTCAGCTTCCGGCCCTTCCGCTTCTCTCCCGTCCGCGTGCAATGGGAGGCGGAGGTAACCGAGTTCTCCTGGAACACTCAGTTCTGCGACCGCCAGGTACGAGGTCCCTTTGCTTACTGGCACCACTGCCATCGCGTGCGTGCCGTAATCCGCGAGGAGGTTGCGGTCGCCGTCCTTACGGATCACGTAGAGTACGCCCTGCCCATGGGCGCGTTAGGCACTCTCGCGCATCGCCTGTTCCTCCGGCGCCGGATCGATCAGGCCTTTGCATACCGTTACAGCCAACTCGCCTCAATCCTGGGAGCTCGTCAAACCGGCAACTCATCTGTCGCAACCAGGCTGGATCGCTCCGCTTGAACGCGCGCTGACGCCAGCCCGCATGCCGCGCACATGAATACCATCGGAAGCATCTCCAGCGTGTAGCGCGGTTCGGAGTTCTCCATCGTGCTCAGCAACATGCATCGCAACCCGACATACAGCACTGACAGCGCGACCCACGGCACGCGCCTTCGCACTACCGCCACCAGCGCCGCCGCCACCAGCGCCACGTTCAATAGCCCCAGTACGATCATTTCGATCACTTCCCCTCGCGGCGAACCGAAGCGCCACCAATCCGCATCCAGGTCCAGAGTCTCGGTGCGCGGACGCAAAACCATGTCCGCCACCCGCAGCGTCGGCACCCACACCAGGCACAGCCACGGATGCGCGCGTACGCGCTCCCCCGCCAGTTCGCCGAACTTCGCGTCCAATTCCGGCGTCACCGACTTCTGCGCGTTGTACTCGGCCAGCAGTTCCGCCGTCTCCGCGCGCTGAGCCGGGGAATCGAACGCGCGCGACGGCAGCCGGTTGACGTCAATCGGATCCGTCCCCACGTTCCAGAACACATCGCCAGTCGACACGATGTCCACGGACCACGTGTTCATCCAGCGATAGAAGCCGTAG
>WNGR01010171.1_pt1 | contig 21128 bp, 19 predicted proteins | sample 5407581 | NCBI WGS metagenome assembly WNGR01 (sample SAMN13153383, study PRJNA577476) | soil metagenome | isolation source: 80 cm soil or saprolite under Garry oak tree replicate 2 | place: USA:California | collected 2016-06-15
CCGTCGGCGTGCTCGTCATTTTGGCCTTGTTCTTCGACGGATTGCGGAGCCGGTTATGACCGATGTGACAAAAGCGGCCCCCGCGCCGCAGCGCTCGTTCCTTTCCGAGGACGTGTTGCAGGTCTTTTATCGGCTGCTCGCCGCGTTCCTGATCTGCGTCGTCTTGTCTTTCCTTAGCGACTCCTTCTTCAGTCTCGGCAACATCCTGAATGTTCTGCGTCAGGCGAGCCTGATGTTTTTCATCGCCTCGGGCCTGACGCTGGTGGTTCTGACAGCGGGCCTCGATCTCTCCGTGGGTGCCAACGTCGCGCTGTCCGCCTGCCTTGCCGGCACCGTGATCCATCACTCCGGCTCTCCAACCCTCGGAGTGCTCACCGGCCTTGCGACTGGCGGCATCATCGGCCTCCTCAACGGCATCATGGTGACGGCACTGCGCATCCCCTCGTTCATCGCCACCTATGGCATGCTGTGGGTGCTGAACGGCCTTACGTATTGGTACATGGCGGGCGACACCATTCACGGCTTTCCGCCAGGCTTCCGCCAGATCGGCAGCGGCTATCTGCTCGGTCTGCCGACCCCGGTCTATCTGCTGCTGATCTTTCTCGCCATCGGCACGATCTTCTCGCAACGCACCACCTGGGGGCAGGAGATCTATGCGACCGGCGCCAATCCGGTGGCGGCGCGGCTCTCGGGAATCCCGGTCACTCGCCGACTGCTGCTGGTCTACGCGGTCTCGGGCACCATGGCCGGCCTTGCATCCATCATCTTTCTGGCACGGCTGAATTCAGCGGAAGCCGATATCGGTCACGCTGCCCGCCATCGCAGCCGTTCTCATCGGCGGCACATCGCTGTTCGGCCGCGTCGGCACGGTGTTCGGCACCTTCGTCGGCGCTCTGATCCTGACGTTGGTACTGAATGGGATGAACCTGTTGCAGGTCAATGCGAGCTGGCAGCCGCTCGTTACCGGCATCATTCTCATCCTTGCCGTCTGGCTCGACAAGAAGACGCGTCATCGCGCGTGATAAATTTAACGAAAATCCAACAGTGAAAAGGGGCGGAGACATGAAATACCACCATAAGTCGATTTGCGCGGCGCTGACGTTGCTTGGCTCGGGCATGCTGACGACCGGCGCACGCGCCGATGGCGAAACCATCGCGGTGTTTACCAAGAACCAGACCAACCCCTTCTTTCAGACCGTGCGCGCCGGCGCTGATGCCGCGGCGAAATCGCTCAGCGCGAAGACGCTGCACTACATTCCGACCAAACCCGACAGCATTCCGGAACAGCTCAGCCAGATCGAAGACGTGGTGGTGAAGAAGCCGAACGCCATCGTTTTCACTCCGGTCGATTACAAGGCGATGGTGCCTGGCGTTCAGAAGATCAACGACGCCAAGATCCCTGTCGTCAACATCACCGACCGTCTGGCCGGCGGCTCGTTCGTCTCGTTCGTTGGCGCCGACGACTACAGCCTCGGCTTGGAAACCGCGCGCTACCTGCTCAAGACCTTGGGCGGCAAAGGCAACATCGTCATCATCGAGGGCGTCAAGGGTTCGCTGACCAACGTCGATCGCGTCCGGGGCTTCAATGACGCGCTGAAGGAAACTCCAGGCGCGAAGTTGCTGGCCTCGCAGCCGGGCAACTATCAACGGCTGCAAGCGCTCCAGGTGATGGAGAACCTGATGCAGTCCAACTCCCAGATCGACGGCGTGCTGGCCGCCAACGATTCGATGGCGACCGGCGCGATCGAGGCACTCGATGGCGCCAACCGCAAAGCGCAGGTGATCGGCATCAACGGCACCAAGGAAGCCATCGACGCGATCAAGGCGGGCAAGCTGCTCGCCAGCGGCGACTACAACGGCTTCGTCCAGGGCTGTGTCGGCACCATGATCGCGATCCGCTCGCTGCGCAGCCAGCCGGTGGTTTCCGAGATCGTGCTGAAGCCGACGGTCATCACGAAGGATAATTATCAGCCGTATGACCAGCCGCTGGACTCACGGACATGTCCGTCGTGGGACGATGCGGCCAAGCTCGCCGCGAAGTAATCCGGCCGTTCTTTTGAAACGGAAACGGCCGCCACCGCGGCCGTTTCATGGCTAGCGGAGATCGCGATGCTGTTTGCAATCCATGCCCTCGACCGGCCCAACGCGCTCCCGACACGACTGGCGAACTACGATGCCCACAAGGCGTTCCTGTCGGACACCTCGCGCTTCGGCGTGGAAATTGTCATGTCTGGTCCCCTCACCTCGGACGACGGGCAGACCATGATCGGAAGTCTCTTTTTGATCGAAGCGCCGGGCCGCGCCGAAATCGAAGCCTTCCATCATGCCGATCCGTTTTTCGCTGCAGGCATCTGGGAGACGACGTCGATCACAGGATTTTTACGCCGTCAGGGCTGACGACGGCTCGCGCGCAACGCATAGTTCCGTAACACGGAATCCCCAAATATACGGCTCTCCCCGAAGAGATCCAGCGAACTACGTTTCGACGGCGCCAAGCGACCAGAGAAACAACCGTTCGAAGGGAGAGTGCCGTGAAATTCACCTATGCACCTTACGCGATCGCGTTTTGCCTATTGCCGACCGTCGCGCTGGCTCAGGTCAACGTTGGCATCAGTCTGCCCTTAACCGGACACGCCTCGGTCCTCGGCAAGAACGCAAAGGACGCGATCGGCCTGATGCCAGATCACATCGGGGACCTAAGCGTCAAGTTCACGATCCTGGACGATCGAACCGATTCGCCTTCCGCGGCTGCGAACGCGGCCAAGCTTGTGTCTGACAACGTTGACGTGCTCATGGGATCCGGGACGTCCCCCCAATCCCTGGCGATGGTCGACGTGGCGGCGCAAAGCAAGACGCCGATGATCGCGCTGAGTTCGACCCGCAAGCTGATCGAACCAATGGACGAAAAACGGCGATGGATTTTCAAGCCAAACCCGCTGGACAATATTTGGGTGACCGCATTCTACGACTCGCTCAAGAAGAAGGGCGCCAAGACCATTGGCTTCCTGGCCTTCGAAGACGCGGTCGGAGACAATCTCTCCGCGGAGGTGCAGAAGTCGATAGGACCGAGCGGCCTGACGCTCGTCGAACTCGTAAAATTCCACGATAACGATGAGAAGCTTGCGACCAACCTCGCAAAACTGGTCGCAGCCAAGCCGGATACCATTATTGTCGCCGCGCCGGCCATTGCGGCGCTCCTGCCCCAAACACTCCTCAAGAAGGAGAACTATCAGGGGCTGATTTATCAAACCAACACCGTCGCCACCACGGCGTTTCTGCGCGAGGGCGGTCAGACGGTCGATGGCACGATCGTCGTGACCGGCCCGTGCAACGTTTACGAGGAATTGCCCGATACAAACCCCATCAAGGCCCCCTGTGCCGACTTTACTGGACGGTACGAGTCGATTTTTGGCCCCGGAACAAGAAATCCTACGGCCTATCAGGTGTACGACGCCTGGCGGCTTCTGGCGGTCACGATACCGATTGCGCGCAAGTCTGCCGCCCCTGGAACGCCGGAATTCAGAGCGGCCCTGCGCGATGCGCTCGAACAGATAAAGGATCTTCCTGCCAACACGGGTGTCATAACCATGAGCCCGACCGATCACATGGGGCTCGATCAAAGGGCCGCCGTCATCGCGCAAGCTCAAAATGGAGTTTGGCGCCTGCTCCCTTGAGCATGCGCTGCGCGAACGCGGCGAAATCGAGCGCGATTAATGCATGCTTCCTCTGGTCCGCTCGATTTCCGTTCCCGACGCTGACTGCTCGACGGCGATTCGATCGGCAACAGCGTGAGCGACGTTTTGCAGGATGGGGGCGTATCGCATGAGGGCCGCTTCCGTCAGACACATTTTTGCAGCCGAAGTCCCGCTTTTCGAAACTTCATTCAGAAGTAACTCACGCTCCTCTTGCGAACAGTGAGCCAGATAGGCCATTCCCATGGCGGTCTCGAGTAGGGAGTGGCGATGGTCGACCGTCGTATTTCTAACGGCATAAGGGCTGTCCGGCATCGTGCTGTAACGCACGACAACCTCTGTTCCATCCAGGGTTCCGATGGCCAGCGGCCACCGAATCTCTCTTGTAACCGCAGTTATGATATCGGCGCCGATATCCGTGATAAGACTGCGCTCGTCGAAGCCGAAGCTCAGGTCTCTTACCTTGGCTGTCAGGCGATAAATGCTCCGTATGGGATCTCGCGCGATGTAGCCTTCCTGACGCAGCGTCACCAATATTCGGTGAATCGTCGGCTTTGGAAGCGCAGTATCGTCATGCAGCTGCTGAAGCGTCGCATAAGGTCGACGGTTAAATGCACGCACCACTTTGAACGCCCGAGCTATCGGTTGAATGACGGCCTCAGACAATCAACTCCTCCTCCATCCTGCCGAAACGAAGACGAAAATTCTTCAACTCTGCCGAACCGGCGGCAAGCGTGAAGCAGTTATGAACGCGACAAGCATCATGGCAGCTCCCAACACGAAACTGGACGTAATCGCGATACGAAGGGGTTCGACAAGGTCGCCATGTCCAAGGTAGCTGTCGGGCAGCATCAATCCGTGCTGCACGTCGCCAATCGTCTTATGCGATGCCAGATCACTCGTCAGAGCAGTGAACACATAGTGCATGACGAAGCCCGACAATGCGACCCCGACCGCACCGCCCAAGGCCCTTAAGAACGACATCGAAGCGGTCGCAATCCCAAGCCTGCCCTCGGGAGCGGCATTCTGGACGATGACGGTTGCGTTTGGCATTCCGAGACCGGTTCCGACACCCAGTATCGCCAGGGCGCAGAGGAACGGTATCTGCGCCAGGTTAAGCGCGGAAAACACTGCCAGCAGCGTGAGGGCAAGAAATTCGCAGCCTACGCCGACCAGAAAGAACGTCTTGAATTCTCCGCTTCTTGCGGAAAGTCGACCGCCGACAATTGAACTTATGATCATGCCCGCAATTTGAGGCAGCAACATCAACCCCGCATGCGTCGGCGTTTGTCCCTGCACATACTGAAAATACAAGGGGAGGAAAACCAGGGCGCCATTCATCGCAAAGGTCATCATCCCGGCCGCGGCAACCCCGATCTTGAAGTTCGCATCCCGAAACAAGGTGAGATCAAGAAGCGGCTCCGCCGCCCGCAACTCCATGAAGGGGAAGAGACCGAGGCACACCGCGGCGCATGCACCAAACGCTCCGGTGAGCAAGTTGTTTGAGGCGACACCAGCTCCCACCACGCTCAGGAACAGGAACGCCGCAGTGGTCCCCAATGTCAGAAGCAATGCGCCGAGATAATCGACACTGTGAGATTTGATTTTCATCGCCGGCGGAAGTCCAAAATACATCAGGACGAGCGACGCTACTCCCAGCGGCATGGTCGCCAAAAATATCCAGCGCCAGGACAACTCAGAGATCAACACCCCGCCCAACAGCGGACCGATCACCGTACTGACCGCCATCGCTCCACTGAAGTATCCCTGATATCGCCCCCGCTGCCGGGGGCCGACCAGGTCGCCGATCGTACTCTGCGACAGCGTTACCAGCCCGCCGCCCCCGACCCCCTGAAGCGCCCGCGCGGCAATGAGCTGCGGCAAAGACCCGACGAGCGTGCACAGGACAGATGCCGTTAGAAAAATCGCAATGCTGACCGTGAACAGCCGCCGACTGCCATAAATGTCCGACAGCTTGCCGTAGATGGGAGCGGAAATTGTCGACGTGAGCATGAACGCCGTGACGATCCAGGAAAGATAAGCCACCCCTCCCAATTCGCTCGCGATGCTGGGAAGAGCCGTGGAAACGATGTTCTGATCCAGCGAAGATACGACGATTGCCAGCAGAATACCGATGAAGCTGATCTTGAAGTTCGGGTGCGGCCGGGGCTGCGCATCGAAAGCAAGCTCAGTCGGCTCGGCTTGGCTCGTCATTTTCAGTGTTCGGTCCAGCCGCATTTTTAAGCCAAGTCGATCATCCCCGGACCTATCGTTCAGCCTGTTTCGAATCCTTGCCATTGTCGATGCTCCAGGCCCCGCCCCCGGAAAACACGAACAACAGGAAAATAAAGCAAAACAGAATAGCTGAGTCGCCGTTGTTGATAATGGGGTAGAAACTTCGAGGTGCATGAGCCATGAAGTAAGCGACGGCCATTTCACCGGAAAGCAGGAACGCCACAATTCTCGTTTGGAAACCGACCGTCAGCAGTGCTCCGCCCAATATTTCGAGAATCCCCGCGAACCCTGCCATGGAAAGCAATTCGGCTACGCCGCGCGGACCCGGCGCAGGAAACCCCAGAAGCTTCTGAGTGCCGTGTTCGATGAAGAGTAAACTCGCCATGATACGCACCACGCTCATGGCCTGCGGCATCCAGTTGGTCAACATCTTGTTCATAGAGCATCTTTCAAATTGAGGGAGCGCATAGGGACGGCGCGGCTGCCATACGCATCCGCTTCCGAGCAGCGTTTCTTCCACTAGTCGAAAGAAAACAGTTTCGCGGGATTATCGACTAGGACCTGCCGTCTGGTCTCTTCGTCGGGGATCCAGTCAAGCAACAGGTTGATGAGTTCTCCGCTGTCTCGGCTTCCATCCGTCAGGTGTGGCCAATCGGTACCCCAGATGGCGCGGTCGGGGCGCGCATTCACGATTCCCCTGGCTAGATGTTCGATCGACTTGTAGCCTCTTCCTTTCGCAATGCGATAAGGCGCCGAAAGCTTGAGCCAGGCCCTGCCCTTTTCCAGAAGCTTCAGCAGCTTGCCGAAATCATCGCCCGTAAGGCCGTCCTCTTCCAGCATGTAGCCCATATGATCGATGACGAAATCGTCGTTCAACGTTCCAAGGAACGGGATGAGATCGCGAACGACATAACCGGGCGTGTAGAACTGAATATGCCACCCACGCGGTAGCGTCTTCTCGAGCATGCGCTCAATGTAGCGGTGGATATCCTCTCGCGGCCATGACGCCCGCGCGAAGAGATCAAGCCTGATGGCTCGCACGCCTGCTTCATGATATGCGTCAAGGTCGCTGGCGGTGACGGTCTCCTCGACCATGACCACGCCACGGGCGCGCCGACCCAACTTTTTCAGCGTATCGATTGTCAGCCTGTTGTCGGTCCCGTAGTAGCTGGGCTGTACCAGCACCATGCGCCCGATCCCGAGATACTCGCAGGCCGCAAGATATTTACTCAAAGTCCCGTCCGGAAACGTGTAGTGCGGCTTTGGCACCGACAGATAACCGGGTTCAAAGACGTGGAAATGGACGTCGCACGTATTTTCGGGAAGCGTGAAGGCCGGCTTGGTATTCGTCGTCGCCTCGCGCATGGCCGTCGGCACGAGAACTTCTTCAGTCGCGTTACTCATCGTCAAAACACCCTTTTCAACACTCTTATTGCGTCAGCTCGGAATGCCACTTCTTCAGCGCATCGATCCGAGATTTCGCTGCGCTGGCGAGCATTTCGATATCGTTCCCGGATATGATCAGCGGAGCCACCCCAAGTGACAGATATTCTCGAACAAGGCCGAGATCCGAGACGCCCCCGATGACGCAGAGCTTGCCGTTTTCGGCGCACGCGGCAGCGATTTTTGCGACACATTCACGCAATCGCGGATTGCGGAAATCACCCGGAATTCCCAGTTCGGCCGATAGGTCGTTTGCCCCGATCGCGAGCATGTCGACGCCATATGTTTTGGCGATCTCACTGGCGTTCTCAACGCCGAGCGGCGTTTCGATCAACACTTTCACCACAACCAACTTGTCGAGGTAGGGATTAAGGACATTCGCCGGCGTCGGAACGAATCCGAGTTGCGGAACCATTGCGATTTGCGATCGTTGCCCGCGCGGCGCGAAGCGACAGGCTCGCGCGACTTCGGCCGCCTGCGCGGCAGTCTCGATGCGCGCGGCGATAATTCCCAAGGCGCCGCCGTCGAGGCAACGCCCGATAGCACCATAATCCCTTTCCGGCACGCGAACGAACGGAAACAGGCCGAGGTCATTGGCCGCGGCCGTCATGCTCGCTGCGACGTCGAGCGGCATGGTGCTGTGCTCGAGATCGACGATAATGCACTGATGACCGGTAGAATGAGCGATCCTCACGACATCCGCCGTTCTTGCGCTTCGTATCATGAGCGCCGTCACGAGCTGATTGCGTTCGAGCTGCTTCTGCAGGGATTCGCCGTCTGAAGTTTTGTTGATGTACATCATTTTTGCCTGACGTCTTTTCTCGGCGCAGCCTTAGCGCGGCTTCCTGCTCGGGTAAGTCACGTTGGTGAAGCCCGGAATAACCACTTCCTTTGGCTGGTTGCCGTGATCACACAGTTGGTCGATGACGAAATGCGCAACCGAGTTGGCGAGTTGCTGTGTCGGATCTTCCATTACGAAGCGCAGTCGCGTGATGGCGGTCTGACGATCGTCCGGCGACCTCAGTCTTGGCATCGCATGCAGGGTCTTGGTCGCTGAATCGATAACAGGCGGCTCCTCGATGCTTTTGCGGAAGGCTGGGTAGCCCTCGAACATCCTGCGGGCCAGATCGACATTCGCCCGCAAGTGCAGAAAGATATCGCGGAACTGGCCCTCGAGCTCGTTCATCCGCACCGTGTTTTCGGCTTCCCCAGCTGCGAAAGCCGGTCCATGTGCGGCGATGTGCAAGTTTTCGACGGATAGCTGTCCCTCCGAGGCGCGCCATAGCAAATGGCAGTTGCTGTTGGTTGCCCAGGTCAGGCCCGCCGTCGGCCGTCCGGCCCGGCCGCTCACCAGGATCATGATCGTCTTCCAATCGAGGTTGCACGAACGCAGCCATCGAATGATGCGGTGACCGATATCGAGAAACGTCAACGCGAACGTGGCCACCATCACGTCGTTGATCGGGATCGGGACTTCGGAACTACCGACCGGATCGAGAAAGGCTTCACGGAGGTATTCGAAGGTCATCTTGCTTTCGTCGGCAAGACATCCGGACAGAAATGCAAGCGTAACGTCGCACGTGTAATCGACGAGATCCACGATCCTCGATTCATATCCGGCCCAGGCCTCGACAGCGACTTCGTTGGTCCAGTAGGCCTCGGTATTAAATTCGCGCACCTTTATGGTACGTTCGAGGAGGCGCTCGGCATCCTCCTTCCATCCGACGTATCCGAGCTCGCGCAATCGGATTACCCACGCAATGGCCGGCCCAAGATGTGAGATCGCGGTCAATTCGACAAAGCCGCGCGTTGAATTCCGGAAGCCTTCGACAATCGGCGGCTCTCCCGATCCGGGGAAAAGAACAAAGTCCGAGCCTGTCACGACCAGCAAAGGGTCTTTGCGCGTCAACTCGACCATATGATGGGTGAGGTGAAGCCCAGTGCTGCCCGGACCGGTGTAGGCTTCATAAAGACTGCGGAATGAGGGATGAGGACTATAGGCTGGTTTCGTCATTTTCTTGTTCTTTCCATAACGTCGTTCCTGTCGTTGAACAGGAATCACACGTTGACGCGATAGATGATTGAGTCCTGACGGAAGCGAACGTCGGGGGTAAGGCTGTTCGATACGGCAAGAAAGAACGCGCCATCCTCTTCGAATGCCGACGCTTCCGTCCCGCCAAACGTCGGGAATTCTTCCAACAGCTCCATCTCGCTGCCGGACCATTGATAGAGCCGCGACTTCAGAGCGGTTTGAGGAGCTGACGGCTGCCCTTCAATGAAATTGACCTGAACCAGGAACAGCTTCCCGCCCGCTTTCAGAACACAGAACTCCCGTCCGCCCGGACCGCTTAGCTTCTGATGAACGATGAACCGCTCGCCATCCCAGCGATAAAGCAGTGAATCGGCCTGGATGTTTGCGAACGCCAGATAGCGCTCACCCTTGATTTCGATGAAGCGGAAGCAACGTCCCGCGGACGGAGAGAAGGTTTGAAACGGCACAAAGGACGCGCCATTCCATTTCAATGCCATCGATTCTCCGACGTGATCGGCGTAGCAAAGGAAATATTCTTCGTCGATGTTGAAGAATTCCCAGTTGTAGCCCCACTTTCCTTCGAGCGCCTGAAGCTCGACGAAACGGGAGCCGTCCCATTCGTAAATGCGAGACTCTCGCGGGTTCTTGGCCTCGATGTGCCCCAGCGTCACACCTTGCGCCAAAGCAAGAAATGCGCGGCTTCCGATTTGAAAGAAATGCCATTGCTTTGCGGCGAAGGCCGGGAACGTCTGAAACGATTCCCATTTCGTGCCGGATCGTTTGTAAAGCACCTGGTCGATATTGTAATTGAAGGGCCCATGACCACTGCGTATTCCGGCGGTGATCAGGAACTGGCCGGCTTCGAACTCGAAGAACAGCACGTCTTCGCCCCCGGACAGCGGCAGTACGCCGTCATCCACGAACTTTCCGCCTTCCCAGCGAAACGTCGGCGCACCGACGTCGCTGTCACCGCCATTCATGTGCGCCGGCGTATCAGGCAGATCGCGCGCGAGCTGAGGGACGATCAGGTATCTCTGGCCTGACACCACGAAGGTCGACATGCCCCGCGCGCCTGATGTCGGCAGGCGCTGATGCTCGACGAGATATGGCCCCTCTTTGGGTCCGGTCGCCGCTGTCTTACTTGACTGTTCCATAACCTATTCTCTTTCTTCGAAACTCAGGCCTCACGTGATGCGAGCGGATCCCGCTACGCTTCGCCTGCCAGTTCCTTCGGCTTGACGAATTCGACGATGCCGTAACAGAGGGCCGCCAGCAGCGCCGGCACAGCGACGATGATGAACAGGGACTCGGAATTGACTTGCCATGTCAGCAGTTGGCCTCCGATCATCGGGCCCGCGATGGCGCCCATCCTGCCGACCGCGAACTGCCAGCCGGCTCCTGTGGCTCGTATTTTCTGAGGATAGATATCGACTGCCATGGCGGGCGAATTCTGATTCCCGCCGATGGCCAGCATTCCCGCAACAAACAGCCCGGCAAAAAGCAGCGTACTTGTCTGGGTTAATTGGCCCAGCGCGGCGATCGCAGCAGCGCCGAGAACAATCATTACGGCTACCGGCCGGAACAGACCGTACTTCCGGACCACGATTGTCGAGCCGATCGCTCCCACGATTGCTCCCAGATTCAGGAACACACCGGACAGCGCCGCGCTCGCTGGCGACATCCCGGACTTGACGGCGATCATTGGCGTCCAGCTATTGAGCAAATACGACACCAACAACATGAAGAAGACGCCGAGCATCATGAAAGTGGTGGCCAACAAGCGTCCGTCGGCGAAAAGAGCCACGACAGATGACATTCGCCCGGTTCGTCCACCGGCAATGCGCGCCTCCGATCCCGGACTTACGAGCGATTCCTTCAGCAGGAACACCATGGGCACAACGGCGAGCGTTATCATTCCGGCGCCGACAAACAGGGTACCGGCAACCGCACCGCACGGAAAGCCGACGAACATCATCGTCACAGCGGCGTTTCGCTTCTCTTTCGGATAGTGCTCCGCGACCAGGGGAATGACGGCCGCCAGGACGCCGCCGAGGGCAAAGCCAGCAACAAACCGATATGTCGCAAGAGCGGCGAATGAGTTTGACGTTGAACAGAGGATGGTCGCCGCTCCTGCCACAGCCAGCGAAAGCGTCAGCACGGGACGGCGCCCCAAACGATCGGCAATGGGCCCCAGTACCATGCCTCCGAACATCGAGCCGGCCAGACCCGCAGCAAAGACCTGACCAATCTCGTTGTGTGACAGGGCCAGCTCCTTGGCAATCAACGGCACCAGAAACGAAATGATGAATATGTCGTAACCGTCGATCACTACCAGGATGAAAGCGACGATGAGCAGCAACCGCGGCGCAATCTGGTCGCGCCCGGCGAATAAATTCACTCCACCCTCTTCGGCTATTAGCAAGGTATCCTCCCACGATGTATTTTCATTTTGACGGTTGCCACGCCGATGCTTCGTCCCGGATGCCGCCGCTTCTGAACGAGCCAATCGGCATACGCCTGTAGCTGACCTCGAACCAAGCCACTGACACTCAAATATTACTGAGACCCCATTGTTTTCCGCAATTGCCAGAAGGCGGTTTATTGATTTTCAATTTAAATCAATCCGCTCAACCACGAATAATGCCGCGTCGGTGGGTATTTCCGCCGCAACACCATCGAGCAGACCGCCAGGGATCGATAGCAGCCGGGACCCGCGGACGGCTGCGTGAGCGGGCAGAAGAACGCCCCGCCAGCATGCCCCAAATGGTCGATCGGCCGGCCGGGACTAAGCCGCACCTGATAACCGTCGCCTTTGACTCGAGGCACGGATCCACTGCCGCCCGGCCGTGTTCACGCCAGCTCGCGCAAATGGGGGCCGGCTAATCTAATGTCTTGGGGGGCTTGCGCTTCCTCGAAGGGCTCTTCTCATCGCGCCCTAGGTGTCGCGCCGGTCGCAATTTCGTTTCATTTGCCGACCTTGACGAACCGGTTTTCGCGCGCGCCATCTGGCTGAGATTGGCCACGCGCGTGTTGGCCTCTCCTGCCCGGTACACGAGCAACAATTGCGTCGTCGCGTCCGCGTCGCTCAAGGGGATGTAGGCTATGTTCGGAATCCCGATGTATCGAAGACTTGACGGAACGACCGCAATTCCGAGGCCGGTTGCCACGAGCCCAATGATGGTCGACGCTTCTCTCGCCTCCTGGACGATCGTCGGAACAAAAGAACGCGCTGCGCATAGCTTGATAAATTGATCGTAGATTCCGATGCCGTACGAGCGTGGGTAAAAGATAAACCGTTCATCCTTCAAGTCGGCCAACTTAAGTTGCCGCCTCGAGTGCAATGGATGGAACGCATTTACGGCAACCACCAGCGGATCCATGAGCAATCGAATTGACGATATGTCGGCGGGGCACTTAAACACCGGCGGAGTTCGGATAATTCCGGCGTCCAATTGTCTCGACTGAAGCGCCGTGATCTGAGCGTTCGACGGCATATCCGTCAGGGAAACGTGAACGTCAGGGTATTTGGTCCGGAAGGCATGAATGATGGCGGGAAAAAATGAAAGGAGGGACGAGGCCGCCGTAAAGCCAATCCTGATCTCGCCGGACGTACCAACAAGAATACGCCGGATTTCCTGAACGCTTCGATCGACAGCTTCCAGGACAAGACGGCCGTTTTCCTGCATGGCCCGCCCAATTTCCGTCAAGGATACCTGGCGCCGGGTGCGATTGAACAGGCGCCCGCCGAGTTCACGCTCGAGCTCCTGAATAGCAAGTGACAATGGAGCTTGCGTAATATTAAGCCGCTCGGCGGCCCGCCTGAAATGCAGTTCGTCGGCTAGAACGACGAAGTATCGCAATTGCTGGAGTTTCATCTAGTTTCACTGCTGTCGATGTCACTGCCAAGAGCTCACAAAAGGCAAGCGCAGCACCCGGACACTAGAACGTTTGTTTCCTGGTGTCATGCTAGCCTTTTTGCGGGACTCCGCGCCATCCACGATAGGCAGGGCAGCACTGCCGACCGTCTCGCTACCGCACAAATTGGCTCGCGCGGGCCGCCTGGTCGGCGACTATCATCCTTGGCTTGCCAAAAACGATTCGAGCGCCATGGCGGCTGACCGCCGTCAGATCTTTCAGCCCATCGATTCCCGAATCGTTGGGATTTTCGAAGCCGCATCGGATACCCGATCATCCGAAGGAACGTCACGATCATCAACCAGGCGACCTGGAATAAGGAAAGTCAGCGCGCCGCCCAAGATGATGATGCCAGCCGCCACCAAAATCCCGTAGTCGGTGCTGTTGGTCGCCTGCTTGATCGTGCCGATCAGGACGGGCGTCAAGAAACCTGCAAGATTACCGACCGCGTTGATGAGTGCGATACCTCCCGCCGCCCCGACACCCGACAGGTAGGCCGCCGGAAGGCTCCAGAATTGAGCGAGCGCCAGCAAAATTCCGGAAGTGGCGATCGTCAAAAGCACAAGCGTGAACGTGAGGCCGCTCATGACCGTGCTGAGTACGAGGGCGGCGCCGCAAACGAACAGCGGCACCGCAACGTACCACCTCCGGCGGCCGCTGCGGTCGGCTCTGCGTCCTCCGACCACAAGAGGCACCACCGCGAGCAGCCAAGGTATCGCACTGTAAAATCCAATCTCCAATGCGCTGGCTGGCCCCGCCGCATGGATCAACGTCGGCAACCAGAAGCTGACAACGGCCATGCCGGCGCTGATCGAAAAGCAGACACAGCTCATCAGCCAGACCATTCCCGAGACGAGAAACTCATACGATTTTGGCCCTGACGCCGCGTCGCTTTTTAGCCCTTCTCGAATCTGAGCCTTTTCCTCCGGGCTTAGCCAGGACGCATCTTCGACGCGACTATCGAGAAAGCGAACGACAAGAAGACCGAGAATGATCGATGGCACCCCCTCAATCACGAACAACCACTGCCAGCCGGACAGCCCACCGAAACCGTGCAGTCCCCGCATGATGCCCCCCGAGACAGGGCCGACAATCACGCCCGCAATGGGTACGGCCAGTATCATGCTGGCAAAGATACGCCCTCGCCACTCGACCGGAAACCAATAGGTGGCGTACAAAACGAGACCTGCGAAGAAGCCGGCTTCGGCCAATCCCAACGCGAACCGCATGAAGTAGAAGGAAAGCGGCGTCACCACGAATGCGGTCGCGACCGAAACCAGCCCCCATACGATCATGATTCTGGCAATCCACCATTTCGCCCCGACGCGATGAAGGATCAGATTGCTTGGAACATCAAAGAGAAAATACCCGACAAAAAAGACGCCTGCTCCGAAGCCATAGACAGCCTCGCTGAAGTTCAGTTCAGACAGCATCTGCAACTTGGCCATCGAAACGTTCAGCCGGTCAATGATCGCGCATACGTAACACGCGATCAGCAGTGGCATGAGGCGCCACGCCACGCGGCGATAAAGGGCAGCACCCTTGGGATCAACCAGCACCGTCCTTGAAACAGCTTGCATGAACGTTCTCCCTGTACGCGACGGGCCGTTGAATGGAACGCCTTGATACGTGGCGCTCATGGCTCGACACAATCAGCGCCTACAATGCGAGCTTCAATGCTCGCCTTTGCTGCGCCGTTTGTCGTTATCCCCCCAGTCAGACCGTCGATTTTTCCTGCATCCCGCAGCTCATGGCGAACGAGACGATCCGACGTTGACCAAAAAATGGTATCGCGCCCGGTGGTTTGCGCTAATTCAATATATTGGTCGTATTGATTTGATTTCGCAATCAATGATGATGGCCGGGGTCAGCCTGCCGGCCGCGCCCGCTCGACGAGCGTGGATTCAACGACAAAACACAGAGGTGCAGAGACTGCCTTCGATTGGCCCGGTCAAATCAAGCCGGCCTCAGGAACCCGATCCGCGCTGTGGCTGCGGTTCGGGCAGTGGCCCGAACCTTTGGTGATTAGCCTGCACTAATACTCAGGCCTTCACCTTCGCCTCGACACCGAGGATGCCCGAGGGTTTCACCAGCATCACCATTATCAACAGCACGAAGGCGTAAACGTCCTTATAGGTGCCGCTGCAAACGGCAGCGTTGTTGATACCGAGCGCACCGAACCCGAGGCTGCAGGCTTCCGGGCCGACGCTTTCGACCACGCCGACAAGCAGACCCCCCAGCAAGGCGCCAGGCAAGCTGCCGAAGCCGCCGACCACGGCTGCCGCAAACGCCTTCACGAGAACGCCGCTACCCATGAGCACCTGAGGGTAGTTGATGGGGCCGATGAGGATCCCCGCCGCCGCGCCAAGCGCGCACGCCGTACCGAAAATGACGGAGATCATCAGCGGTACGTTCACGCCGGAGAGCGAGGCGATGTCCTTGTTGTGGGCCACGGCACGGATGGCAAGGCCGAGCATGGTTTTCTTGAGCACATAGTTGAGCCCAACCATCAGCACGACCGCCGTCACGACGATCCATACATAGGACATCGGAAGCGTCATTTCGCCGATCTCCAGCGGCCGGCCGAACTTGACCGGAAACGGCAACGGCTTCGGCCCCCAAATGAGGAAGGCGAGGTTCTGCAGCACGATCGACATGCCGAAACCGGCGATGATGATGCCAAGACCGGCGACCGTGTACCCGCCGCCGGCGGCGGTGAGGCGGCGGTAGAAGATGCGTTCGATGAGCACGCCGAACAGACCGGTCAGGGCCGCGCCGATCAGCAACGACGGCACGAAGGGGAGACCGACCGTCGTGTACAGCGTGAGCCCCATGAATGCGCCGAACATGTAGATCTCGCCGTGCGCGAAGTGCACGATGTCGAGGCCCGAATAGATCAACGATATGCCGATTGCGACAAGGCCGTAGACGATGCCGATCGACAGGCCGACGATCAGGAGATCGATGAAAAAGCTCAGCATGGGTAGGCCCCGTGATCTTCAATTGCCGGCGATGCTTCAACCAGCTTGCTCATAGCTGCGCCTCCCGGTTCGCAACCGTGCCGCCGAGATAGGCCAACCGCACATTGTCGTCGTAGATCAGTTTGTCGGCCGGGCCTTCGATGTGGATGATTCCGTCCCTGATCACGTAGCCATAGCTTGCCAACAGCAGCGCCATGCGCACGTTCTGCTCGACCATCAGCACGGTCATGCCGTCTTGCGTAATGCGATAGATGGTGCGGAAGATGTCCATCACGATTTGCGGCGCGAGCGCCGCGCTCGGCTCATCCAACATGATCATCTTGGGCGAACTCATCAATCCGCGGCCGATGCATACCATCTGCAACTGCCCGCCCGAGAGGGTGCCGGAGAGCTGGCGGCGCTTCTCTTTCAAGACCGGGAAGTACGAGTAGACGCGTTCCAGCGTATCAGCGATCTTTTTGGCGTTGCGAACGGTGTAGGCACCGAGCTTCAGGTTATCTTCCACCGTCATGCCGGGGAAGGCTTCCTTGCCCTGCGTCACCTGCACGAGACCGCGACGCACGATGGCATCGGGGCGCAGCCCGTCGATGCGCTCGCCATCGAAAATGATCTCACCAGACCACGGCTTCGTCAGGCCGGACGTGGCTTTCAGCAGCGTCGATTTGCCGGTGCCGTTGCCGCCGAGCAGCGCCACGATCGAACCACGCTCGACGTTCAGGCTGGCGCCGTTGAGGATCCGAACGCTGCCGTAACCGCCAACAAGATTTTTGACGATCAGCATGATCACGCCCCCCGCATGTAGGCACGGACCTGGTCGTCGTCCATGGCCTTGCCGAGATAGGCCTCGATCACCTTCGGGTCCTCCTTGATCTCGGCCGGGCTTCCCTCGGCGATCTTCTCGCCGTGCTCGAGCACGGTGACGTGCGCACAGGTGTCCATCACGAGCTTGAGGATGTGCTCGATGATGATCACGGTCAGCCCAAAGCGGGCCTGCAGCTGCATGACCGTTTCCAGGAGAATGTCGACGTTGGTTGGCGACAGGCCCGCGCCCGGCTCGTCCAGCATCAGGAGCTTCGGTTTCATGGCCATGGCGCGGCCGAGCGCGAGCAGGCGACGCTGGCCACCCGACATCTCGCCGGCCGGCATCTCCGCGTAATCAGCGAGGCCGATGAACGCGAGCAGCTCCATCATTTCAGCGCGGACGCGCTTCTCGTCCTTCCAGACGCGCGGCGATCCGATCACGGCGGCCGCACTGCCATATTGGATCAACGCGTGGTGGCCGACCAACATGTTGTCGATCACGCTCATACCGGAAAATATCCGCAACAGCTGGAAGGTGCGCGCCACGCCACGCCGCGCGATCTCGTGCGAAGGCAGCCCCGTGATCTCCTCGCCGTCGAACACGATCTTCGCGCCGGGGTCGGGCAGATAGACGCCGGAGATCATGTTGAACAGCGTGCTCTTGCCCGAACCGTTGGGGCCGATAATGCCGTGGATGCCCCCCTTGCGGACCGACAGATCCACTTTCGACAGCGCCTTCATGCCGCCGAAGCGCTTCGACAGGTTCGTGACTTCGAGAAGCATCATGACTGGCCTCCCGTGGCTTTCAGATGCGCCGCGGTTTTTTCACGGATGGCCTTGAAGCGCCGTCGCGTGCGCCAATCGTCGATGATGCCGCCAATGCCGCGCGGCATGAACATGACCGTCAGCACGATGATCATGCCGAAGATCATCATCCGATAGATGTAGAAATCCTGCGTTTTGTACACGATGATGGTCACGCCTATGGCGCCGATCACGCCGCCCCAGATGTGGCCGAGACCACCGAATACGACCATCAGCAGCAGCGTGATCATTTCCTCAAGCTTATAGTTATCCGGATGGATGTAACCCGGAGCGAGGTGTGCTTTGAGGCTGCCGGCAGTGCCGGCGTAGATAGCCGAGAGCACGAAGGCGATGATCTTGTACTTGGCGACGTTGACGCCGCTCGCCGCCGCCGCCAAGGGGTCTTCGCGGATCGATTTCAACACGCGACCGATGTCCGAAGACAGGATGGAGAACGAGAAATAGATGCCGGCCAGCGCAAGCGGCATGACGACATAGTAGTAAGCCGCGTGGTCACGCAGCGCAAAGCTGCCGATGTACGGCGGCGGGATGTCGCCGAGGCCGACCCCTCCACCGAGTGCATCCGTGCCGTTGATGATAATGCGCACGCTCTCGGCCATTCCAAGCGTCGCGAGTGCAAGATAGGCACCCTCGAGACGCAGCGCCGGAATCCCGACCAGCGCTCCGGCCGCCGCCGTGACGATTACGGCGAGCGGCAAGCAGAGCCAGAACGAGAGACCCAGATGGGTCGCAAGTACCGCAGAGGTATAACTGCCAACGGCCATCAACGCGACGTGCCCGACGGTGACCTGCCCGGCAAAACCTTTCACAATGTTGAGGCCGACCGCGAGCAGGATATTGATCAACATCACATTGATCGTGAACTGCGTGTTGGCATTGTAGAACTCGAAGCCCGTCACGGCCTTCAGCGCATGCGACGCGTTTTGCAGGTAGGGAACGAAGCACAGGAGGCCGCCGCCAATGATCCACGGCACGACCGGATGAACCCGCTCGCGCCACGACGACGCGGGACTATTGAGGACACTGACTGACATACATTCCCCCGACCATTAAAGCGTAAGGCACGATAGCGCGCGCCTCGCGCATTTTGGTGAGCCACAATAGCTCGCCGGTTCTGCGCCAATGCGCCTCTTGAACCAAGCGGCTTACTCACGCTCGCGCCGCCGAACAACCGGCGACGCTAGCTTTGCGACGATCTTCCCGTGCGGGCTGGATCGCCTCCCCGACAGAGATCAAGGACGGGCCATCACAAGCCGAAGCCCGGCTCGAACGATACGCGCGCCAGCACCTTTGTTTGGAAATCCTTCCCGCCCTTGGTGTACTCGACCAGTACGCCGGTCTTGTTGCCGTCGCGGCATTGCGGTGTCGGATCGGCACAGAACGAGATCGGACCGGAGGCGAGACCCTGGAAGTCCTTGATGCCGGCGATGGCATCACGGATGGCCGTACGGTCGGCTTTCAGAGTTGCCTCCGAGCCTCCGATCGCGGCGTTCTTCAGCGCGGCCTTGACGATCTGCGCGGTATCGTAGGCTTGACTGAAGTCATGATCGGGGCAACGGACCTTGTATTTGTCCTGCACGAGCTTCACGAAAGCCTGCGCCGCAGGACGCTCGTCGTTACAGTTGAACGCAGCCGCATAGATCAGCCCGACGACTGCGTCACCCGCGAGCTCCGGCACCGGCGCCTGAGAAGCAGCCGAAGCCGAGACGCGGCGCACCCTCGTGGGCAGACCGACTTCCAAAGCCTGCTGGGTAATACGAGCGATGGCATCGATCTGGCCGCCAATGGCAAGCACGTCGACGCCGAGCGCCTTGATCTTCAACAGCGCGGTACGGAAGTCGAGATCCGTCTCTTGGCTTTGCGACTCAAACGCCGGATCGACGTTATAGGTCTTCTTCATATACTCCTTGTAATCCTTCACGAAGCTCAGCGCGGCGCCATCGTTCGTGTAGAGATAGGCGACCTTCTTGCCGGCGTTCTCGGCAAGATATTTCGCGTGCACGGCGGCAAAGAAGCGCTCGGACACGGCCGTCCGGAACACCCAGGCGCTGCCCTTTTTGGTAATCGCCGTGTTGGTCGAATGCGGGATGATCTGAGGGATTTCTTCTTTGGCGGTCACGTCCACCAGCGGCATCGACACGGACGAGCAAGTCGAGCCGATGATCAGGTGCACTTTGTGCTCCAGGATCAGCCGATTGACATTGGCGATGCCCTTGTCCGGCTTGCACTCGTCGTCGAGCAATATGACCTGGATTTTCTTGCCGTTGATCTCGACGCCGTCGAGTTCGTCCTTGGTCATTTGGCCGTACTTGAGACCGTTGTCGACGATCATGCGTAGCGTGATGCCGACGCGGATGACGTCGTCCTGGGCCTGAGCCACACTGACGGTACCGAGGAAGGCCAGCGCCGCAACGCCGACAGCAAAGGCACACTTAAAGCCATTCGATTTCATTTTCAGATCTCCCCCTGAACCACCAGGCGCTTCGACGGAATCTCAGACCGGCGCGCTCCTGAATCGTTTGCTTGTATTGCAGTTGCGAAGCTGCTGCAGCGGCTGCCAAATTCGATTTACATCAATCGATCAATCATAGTTACATCATCGCGTCAATCATATTTCCATCAAAAAGTTTAATTCATGAGTTGTTTTTTGATGGATGGTGCGATACAAGATCGACCAAATTACATCAAACTGATGATCTTAGTGATAGTCTTGAGGGGCTGATGTCAATCGAACGCAGACCTAAGGTAGCGGATGTCGCCGCTAGGGCGGGCGTGAGCACGGCAACGGTTGATCGAGTGCTGAACGGACGTGGCGGGGTATCGCCCTACACGGTTGCGCGAGTCGAAGATGCCCTGCGCGACATCGCAACGGTTGGCTCTCCCGCCCCTATCGAGGAAATCCTCCCCTGCCGAGTGCTACTCGCAGGAGACGGCAGCGCCTTCGTGCGCTCGCTCAGCGCCGAATTGGAGGCTGTATTTGCAAATGCCGGCGCAGCGATTGAGGTGAACTACGTCGATCGACTGGATCCGGCGGGCTTGGCAACCGGCATCTCCGCCAACGTCGCTCAGGGTTGCAAATCCCTCGTCGTCCAGGCAGTCGACACGGCGGAGGTTCGGAAAGCGATCGACGACGCAGCAGCGGCCGGCGTCGCCGTGGTCACTGTAACTTCGGATGTGCCGAATTCGCGCCGACATGCCTATGTG
>WNGR01002292.1_pt1 | contig 21117 bp, 21 predicted proteins | sample 5407581 | NCBI WGS metagenome assembly WNGR01 (sample SAMN13153383, study PRJNA577476) | soil metagenome | isolation source: 80 cm soil or saprolite under Garry oak tree replicate 2 | place: USA:California | collected 2016-06-15
TGGGTGAGGACGGCCGCGCGGCGATCGGCTTCGCCGTGCACGTGCCGCACTACCTGGCCCAGGCGGCGTACCCGGCGGCGGCGGTGACCCTGCTCGAGTCGGTTCAGCGCGCGACCGGCCTGTCCCTGCCGACCGATGCGCTGCGCGAGGCGGCGCACCGGACCGACCTGGAGATAGCCAGGCAGGTCGAGGGGTCGGAGGAGGTCTCCGAGGTCGTCGAGGCCCTGGAGCAGCAGTACGACGCGTTCGCGGCGGGCGGCAACGGCGGCCTGCTCGCGGACGAGGCAGAGAACAACATGCCGACCGCCGAGGAACTCGGCGCGCAGTTCGAGCGCTTCCTGGCCGAGCAGCAGGGCCGCGGGGAATCCCCGGACGCCTGACCTAGGTCGGCGGGTTTGGGGGGAGTGCGGGGGGCGAAGCCCCCCGCAGGTTAGCTGACCTCGCTCAGCTTGCCGGTCGCGACGTCGAACACGAACCCCCGCACCGCGTCGGTGTGCGGGATGAACGGGCTGGCCTTGATCCGGGCGATCGACTGGCGCACGTCCGTATCCGGGTCACCGAAGGACTCGGCCGACCACGGCGGCTTGATGCCGGTGTCCGCCTGGATGGCCGCCTTGAAGCCGTCGTCGGTGAAGGTGAGCATCCCGCAGTCGGTGTGGTGGATCAGGATGATCTCGCGGGTGCCGAGCAGCCGCTGGCTGATGGTCAGGGAGCGGATCTCGTCGTCGGTGACCACCCCGCCCGCATTGCGGATCACATGCGCCTCGCCTTCAGCGAGGCCCAGGATCGCGTAGACGTTCAGCCGGGCATCCATGCAGGCGACGACGGCCAGCCCGCGGGCCGGCGGCAGCGGCAGCGGTCCGGAAAATGTCTCGGCGTAACGCTGGTTGTTCGCAAGTAGCTCATCGGTGACGGACATGACTCCGGTCCCTCCCTGGTCGCGCCTGAAGGTCTGTCATGATGGCGAGGCGGCCGGTTCCGCCGCGTAGCGGGAAAGTGGTCTCATCCCAGACATATCGCTAAATCTATGTAATGTGGATCGACTTAATCAACTATTGCCCGGGTGTTCGCTGTCCGAGCGTTCGTTTCTGCACCGAATCTTGAGATTTTCTTGAGCGCAACGAGATACTTGCCGGGGAATGAGCTTCCCGCCGGCATCGCGGTGCTGGGTGAGCGGGACTTCACGGGGGCGGCACCGCGGCCGGTTTCCACGTGCGGGGGCCCTCGGGCTACCGGGATGGACTGGCGATGAACCGATCGGCTGTGCGCGAATTCGTCGCGCCCGGCACCAGCGTGGCCGCGGGCGAGGTGCTGATCCCCACGGAGATAGGGGATCCGGTGCGCGGCCCGCTGCCAGGCCCCGCGGCCCCGCTGGTGGGCGCGACCTTGCTGCGCAAGGGAACGCGGGTCCGTTATGCGCCGGTCACGCACTGCGCTGATCCATCCCACGATGACGGCGGCGCGACCGTCTTCGTCGCGACCTGCCCGCAGCGGGACGGCAGCACGGCCGCGGTGGCCGCCGTGGCCAGCGCGGCGGACCGCGTCGCCGTGGCGGCGGCCAGGTCGGCGGTGGATGAGTGGTCGGCCGTGTTCGGGACCCGCAGGCTGCTGGCCCCGGCGAGCCCGTGGTGCAGCGGAGCGACCCAGGCCCTGGGCGAGGCGCGGCGCGCCGTGGCCGGGCGCCGCAGCGTCCACGTCTACGGGCAGCTGGCCGCCGGCGCTCAGGCGATCTCCGAGCTGGCCGGGCAGGGAGCGGTCTTCGTCACCTCGCTGGACGAGGTTCCGGACGGGGCGACCGTGATCTTCCCGGCGCACGGCGTCTCCGCGGAGGCGCACGCCGAGGCGGCCGCGCGTGAGCTTGAGATCATCGACGCGACCTGTCCCCTGGTCGCCGGGGTGCACGCCGAGGCCAGGAAGTTCGCCGAGCGCGGCGACGATCTCGTGCTGATCGGCCAGGCGGACCACGCGGCCGCCCCTGGCATCGTCGGCCAGGCCCCGGGGAAGACCAAGGTGGTCTCCACCCCGGCGAGCACGGCGACGCTGCGGGTGTCAGATCCGAAGCGAGTCTCCTACCTGCTGCAGCCCGGCATCCCGGTGGAGGACTCCGGGCCCGTGACCGCCGCGCTGCGGTCGCGGTTCCCGGCGCTGCATGCCCCGCATCCCGACGGGTTCTGCTACGCCGCATCCGACCGGGCGGAGACGATACGCGCGGTCGCGTCGGCGTCCGACGTGATGCTCGTCCTCGGCTCCGCCGAGTCGCCGGACACCCGGCACCTCTCCGCGCTGGCCCGCGGCTGCGGCACCAGGGCGCACATCGTCGGCGAGACCGGCGACATCGTGCCGGCCGTGCTCAGCGGGACCGGCACCATCGGCCTGGCGGAGTCGACCTCGGCCGCCCCGGAGCTGGCCCGCCAGGTAACCGAGGCCCTGTCCGGGCTCGGCCCGCTGAGCGTGACCAGCCGCCGGGTCAGCACCGACGTCGTCGGCACGCCGGCCTGGCGGCCCTGACCGTCCGCAGCACCGCGGCACCCCTCGCGCCTTATTGTGGGCAGACACCCGGCCGACCTCCTGTCGTGACGCTGGGCGCAACGGAGGCAGAGATGCTGTTCCCCACCTCGCTCGTTGGCAGCTACCCGCAGCCGGACTGGCTGATCGACAGAGAGCGGCTGGCGGGCCGGTTCCCGCCGCGGGTCAGGGCCCGCGAGCTGTGGCGGGTGGATCCCGCCTACCTGGAGCAGGCTCAGCAGGACGCCACCCTGCTCGCGATCAGGGCCCAGGAGGACGCGGGCCTGGACATCATCACCGACGGCGAGATCCGCCGCGAGAGCTACTCCAACCGGTTCGCCACCGCGCTGGACGGCGTCGACATCGACCACCCCGGCACCGCCCTGGACCGGAGCGGGCACCCGAACCCGGTGCCCAGGATCGTCGGGCCGATCCGGCGGCGCCATCCGGTGCAGGTGGATGACCTGAGATTCCTCCGCGCGCACACCGACCGGACGGTCAAGGTCACCGTGCCCGGCCCGTTCACCATGTCACAGCAGGCCCAGAACGACTCTTACCCGGACCGGGAGGCGGCGGCCTTCGGCTACGCCGAGGCGGTCAATGAGGAGGTCCGCGACCTGTTCGCGGCCGGGGCCGACATCGTCCAGCTCGACGAGCCCTATCTGCAGGCCCGCCCGGACGAGGCGCGCAGCTACGGGGTGGCGGTGCTGAACCGCGCCCTCGACGGCGTGACGGGTACCACCGCCGTGCACATCTGCTTCGGCTACGCGGCGATCATCCACGACCGCCCGGCGGGCTACTCGTTCCTGCCCGAACTCGCCGCGAGCCACGCCGACCAGGTATCGATCGAGACCGCGCAGTCAGGCCTGGACTGCTCCGTGCTCACCAGCTTGGACGGCAAGACGATCATCCTGGGCGTGCTCGACCTGAACGACCTCACGCCGGAGACGCCCGACCAGGTGCTGGCCAGGGCCAGGAAAGCGCTGGCCTACGTGCCGGCCGAACGTGTCGTGCTCGCCCCCGACTGCGGCATGAAGTACCTGCCCCGTGAGGTCGCGTTCGGCAAGCTGACCGCGATGGCCGAGGCGGCCGCGCGGCTGCGGTCGGAGCTCGGCGGCTGACCTCCCCGGCCGCGCGGCCGCGGTCGGAGCTCGGCGGCCGGCTTCCCCTGCCGCCGGGCCACTGCCTGTGCGGGAGTGAACCAGGGGCTGGCCGGTTCTTCCGGGTAGTAGCGCGCGCCTAGAACAGCGGCCAGCTGGTGTTTTCTTTCATCTCTCATGGCATTGCCGTTCGAATTTAATCCAAGCATGCACCACGTGACTTTCCCGAGCAACTTTCTGTAAGCCCCCCAGTCGTTGGCGAGAGCGGCAACAAGCGCCACGCCCCGGCCGCCTTCCGCGTACGGCGCGGCGTCCTGGCACACTGGCATCTGACTGCTGTTGTCCCATACCCGGATTAGCACGGAGCCCTGTTGTTCTGATGTCAGCCACAGCAGAATGGGCGGGGGCTCAGGCTCCGGCGCAGGCCCGGGGTCCGGCGAAGATCCCAGGTCCTGCGTGGCTTTGACCGCGTTCGTCACGAGCTCCGACACCAGCAGTTCTGCCGTATCGGCCAGTTCTGGCAGGTCCCATTCCAGGACTTCCTGTTTTGTATGCTGCCTTGCATACAAAACAGCTCGCGGGGTGGCTGCGAGTTTCAGATAGCTCGTCAAGGGCCGAGGTAAGACAGTCATAGACTCTCGTGCAGAAGGCGGCAAGTCGCTTGATCATACGTTGCCCAAACCGCCACTCCAAGAGCTGAGACAGCCAATTATCAAAAGTTTATTAAGCGCATGTGCAAGGTGATGTTTATTGTGCATGTGAGACGACCGGGCCGGGTGTGAGGCAGCCACGATCGAGCCTCCCGGAGATCGGCAGGGCGCTGCGGCTAGGCTCCGAGAATGACCGACGTCAATGATTTCGCCGCGCTCGTGCACCGCGATCACGGGCTCTGCGTGGTGTCCACGTTGCGCTACGACGGCACGATCCAGTCCTCCGTGGTGAACGCGGGAGTTCTCGGGCATCCGGTGACTGGCGCTCCCGTGGTCGCGTTCACTACCGGGGGGCGCACGGCCAAGCTGGCCAACATGCGTGCCCGGCCGCGGGCCACCCTCGTGGTCCGGGCAGGCTGGCAGTGGGCCGCTGCCGAGGGGCCGGTCGAGCTGGCCGGGCCCGCGGATCATTACCCCGGCGTCGACGCCGAGGGCCTGCGCCTGCTGCTGCGGGAGGTCTTCACCGCAGCGGGCGGAACCCACGACGACTGGCCCACCTACGACACGGTGATGGCCGAGGAACGCCGGGCCGTGGTCATGGTGATCCCGGAGCGGGTGTACCCCGCCTGACCAGGCGGGTCACGGTATAGGGCGGCAGGCCCGCACAGACGCGCGGCGGCGGGCGCGGGTGACGAATGATCCGTCGGCGCGGGCCCGCAGGTCGGCGGGCAGCGCGGTCGCGGCTTCCGCGAGCCTGGCCCTGGTCGCGGCGTCAAGGCCGAGTGCGTGTTTCAGCACCAGGGTCAGCGCCCGGGCCTGCAGGTCGGCCGGCTGCTGGCCGAATGCGGCCGCCATGGCCAGCACCAGGTCGCCGGCGTGATCGGGGTGGCGCCTGGCCGCCGCGCCGATCCAGGCGAGCTGGGCCCGGACGATCGTCTTCTCGGTACGCAGCAGGACAGCCGCGCTGGCGTCGCACAGGGTCTCGGCGGCCAGCATGTCCGCCTCGTCGAGGCGGCGCAGCTGGCGCTGCGCCATGCCGGCCACCGTGGACCGGGTGCCGGAGAGCAGCGCCAGGTAATCGCGCGCACGGGAGCGGACCTCGCCGAGAGTGGGAGCAAGCTCATCGTGCAGCCGCAGCAGCCCGCGCGTGGCCCCGGGCCGGCCGCCGCGCCTGAGCCCGGCCAGGCAGGAGCCGAGCAGCATCGCGCGGTCGACCAGCCCTTCGGCGGCCAGCATGTTGAGGGCCGTCGGCCATCCGTCGCCATTCCGGGAACGCGGCGTATCGAACCACGCCGCCACCACGTCCACCTTGAGCAGCCGTGGGATCAGCTCGGCCAGGCGGGGATCGCGGCGCTGCTCCGGCTCGAGGCCGCGCAGAACCGAGGCGACCGCAGCCTCGTCGCACCGGTCGATCAGATCCTGCAATGCTGCCCAGTCGACCACAGGCCTCCTTGCCAAGGCGGGGCAGTTCACAGTGAAAAGGCGGCTTCGGTGCAGGATCGTACCCCTCGCGGGCCCCGGGGATTCCCATCAGTCGATCGGGTAGTCCTGCGGTCTCCCTGCGTAGCGGCCGCTCGTCAATCCCGTCCCGCCGCCGCCGCGAACTGACCGGGAGCCCGGCCCGGGCCCGGCGGCCCTGCGTACACCTGGGCGATGCTCAGCCAGCGGTCGGCATCGGGCCCGCGGGGCACCAGCCCAAGGTCGTCGCGGTGGCGGCGCTGCGTGACCAGCAGGCAGAAGTCGAGCGCGGTACCGCTCACGCCCTGCGCGGCGTCCTCAGGTCCCCACGCCCAGGCCTGGCCGCCCGGCGAGGTCAGCTCGACCCGGAACTCCTCGGCAGGCGGGGCCAGGCCGCGCGCGGCGAACGCATAGTCCCTCGTCCTTACCCCCAGCCAGGCCACATGGGAGATCCGGTCCGTCGCCGGCCGCGCGGTGCCGAGCGCGTCGAGGATGTCCTGGCCGTGCCCGAACAGCTCCATCAGCCTCGTGGTGGCCAGCGTCCTGGGCGCGACCGGCGCCACGATCCACGGCACCCGCTCTCCTGGGGGCACCGCGGCGAGCGCGTTGCGCAGGCCGGAGCGGGCTTCGCGCCAGCGCGCGAGCAACCGGTCCGGCGGATCGGCCGCGAACTCGGCGGCACCGGCTTCGACGGCCACGTTGAAATCGGCCGCCAGCTCGGCCCGCCGCTGCAGGAAGGCGGCGGCGTCGGTTGCGGCCAGCGCGGCGAGCTGGTCCGAGGAGGCCAGGTGCCCGATCTGATGGGCGATGGTCCACCCGGGCGCGGGCGTGGCCAGCTGCCACTGGTCCCGGCCGAGGCCGGAAACGAGCCGGTCCAGGTCATCGCCCTCGGCGGCCAGGTCCGTCAGGGTCTCATCCACGACTGCCACGTTGTCCTCCATCGCAAGTAACCGGCGGCGACAAGAGCCAGACTGCCAGGGCCTGACCCGTCCTGCATCCCGGCAGCGGGCGAGCGGGGACCGGCGGCTAATCGCCGAGCTCGGCCCGGCGGCGGGCCACGAAATCCTCGAGTTCAGCCCGGATGGCGTCATCCAGGGGCGGCGGCTGGTACTCCTCGAGTGTCTTGGCGCAGATCTCCCCGGCCCTGGCCGTCGCGTCCTTGCCGCCCTGCTTCAGCCAGCGCTCGTAGTTCGACGTCGATGACAGCAGCGGCCGGTAGAAGCAGGTCCGGAACCGCTCCATGGTGTGCGCGGCGCCGAGGAAATGGCCGCCGTGCCCGACCTCCTCGTGCGCGCCGAACGCCAGCGACGCCTCGTCGATCTCCAGCGGCGTGAACTCCACCCGCAGCATCCGCAGCAGCTCGATGTCGACGATGAACTTCTCGTAGCAGGAGACCAGCCCGCCCTCCAGCCAGCCGGCCGCGTGCATCACCCAGTTGGTGCCGGCCAGGAACGTGGGCAGCAGGGTCATCAGGGACTCGTACGCCGCCTGGGCGTCGCAGGTCTGGCTGGAGTTCAGGCCGCCGCCGGTCCGGAACGGCAGCCCGTAGTGCCGGGCCAGCTGGCCGGTGCAGAGCAGGCCGATGCCGGACTCGGGCGTGCCGAAGCTCGGCGAGCCCGATTGCATGTCGATGTTGGACAGGAATGAGCCGAAGATCACCGGGCAGCCGGGCCTGATCAGCTGGGCCAGCGCGATGCCGGACAGGGCCTCGGCGAGCTGCTGCACCAGGGCAGCCGGGATCGCGACCGGCGACATCGCGCCCATCAGCAGGAACGGTGTCAGCACCACCGGCTGGTTGGCGGCGCAGTACTCGAACTGGGCGTCCAGCATCCGGTCGTCCCAGCGCAGCGGGGAATTGCAGTTGATGAGGGAGATCGTGGCCGGGGTCTCCTCGATCGCGCTGCGGCCGCCGAACAGGATCTCGGTCATCGCGATGGTGTCGGCGGCGTTCGGCCCGGACACCACGTTGCCCATGTAGATCTTGTCGGTCACGGTCTGCAGTGCGAAGATCATGTCCAGATGCCGGGAGTCGAGCGGGGCGTCGTTGGGCTCGCAGATCACTCCCCCGGCGGAGTCGAGCTCGGGGAACGACTGGGCCAGCATGGCCAGGCGCCGGAAGTCGTCCAGCGTGGCGTCCCGGCGCACCTCGCCCTCGCGGACGAACGGGGACCCGTAGACCGCGCCGAACACCATCTGGTCGCCGCCGATGTGCACGCTGTTCGCCGGATTCCGGGCCTGAACGTCAAATTCGCGGGGTGCCCTAGCGACCTGCTCGAGCACGAACTCGGGGTCGAGCTTGACCACGTCCCCTTCGACCTTCTGGCCGGCCTTCCGGAACAGCTCAACGGCCTCGGGCTTGGCGAACTGCACGCCGATCTCGGAGACGATGCGGCGCCATCCGGAGTCCAGGACGCTGATCGCGTCCGGGGAGAGGATCTCGTAATGCGGCATGCGGTTGCGGAACATAGCCACCTCTGGTTCCACGTGACTGTGCTGGCCTGACCACGGGCGCTCGCTTGACCCGGCGTAAGGCCGAACTTAGGATCACATGGTAGAACATAGTTCCGTAACATGGAACTTGGATGAGGTGCCCCAGTGACCAGCCCTAACGGAACTCAGGCCGTGGATCGAGCAGCTCAGCTGCTCATCCGCGTCGTGCAGGGCCCCGATCCGGTCACGTTCACCGAGCTGACGGCGGCCTCCGGGCTGGCCAAGAGCACCACCTCCCGGCTGCTGATGGCGCTGGAACGCAATGGCCTGGTGCAGCGGGACGGCCGCGGCAAGTTCCGGCCCGGCGAGGTGTTCATCTCCTATGCCTGGCGCGGCGGGGCCGAGGCCGACCTGGTCAGCGTGGCCCAGCCGTTCCTCGACCGGCTCGGCGACGCCACCGGCGAGACTATCAATCTCGGCGTCGCCAGCCGCGGCATGGTGGAGCAGATCGCGCAGGTGGACAGCACCTACCTGATCGGCGGGACCAACTGGGTCGGCCAGTCGGTGCCGCTGCACTGCGCGGCGCTCGGCAAGGTGCTGCTGGCCTACGGCGGCGCCGTGCTTCCGCCCGGCCACCTGACCCGCCGCACCAGGCGGACGGTCACCAGCCGCGACGCGCTGGAGGCGGACCTCGCCGAGGTGCGCCGCCGCGGGTACGCGGTGACGAACGAGGAGCTCGAGCCCGGCCTGGTCGCCGTGGCCGCGCCGGTGTTCCGCGACGGGTCGGCCGTGGTGGCCGCGCTGTCGGTGTCCGGGCCGAGCACGCGGCTGACCCCGGCCCGCATCGCCGAGGTCGCGGCACGGTGCGTGGCCGAGGCCAGCGCGCTGTCCGCAGTGCTCGGGCACCAGCCAGAACGAGACCAACGCCAGCCCGCGAAGGAGGGTGCAGCGTGACGCAGGAGGAGCTACTCAAGCAGCTCTACGACGACACCCTGGTCGGTAACGCCCCTTCGGTGCTCGAGCTGACCCGGGCCGGCCTCGACATGGGCCTCGGCCCGGAGATGCTGCTGTACGAGGCGCTGATCCCGTCGCTGGAAGAGGTCGGCGCGAGGTTCGAGCGCGGCGACTTCTTCGTCCCCGAGATGCTGATCGCAGGCAAGGCGATGGCGGGCGCGCTGGAGATCCTCCGGCCGCTGCTCGCCGAGACCGGCGCCCAGACGATCGGGAAGATCGTCATGGGCACGGTCAAGGGCGACGTGCACGACATCGGCAAGAACCTGGTCAATATCATGTTCGAGGGAGCCGGCTTCGAGGTGATCGACCTCGGCGTGCAGGTGGCGCCGGAGAAGTTCATCGACGCGATCAAGGAGCACCAGCCCGACATCGTCGGCTTCTCCGCGTTCCTGACCACCACCATGCCGATGTTCAAGGCCAACATCAACGCGCTGCACAAGGCCGGGATGCGGGACCAGGTGATCGTGATGGTCGGCGGCGCCCCGGTGACCCAGGAGTACGCGGACGTGGTGGGCGCCGACGGCTACGCTTCGGATGCCTCGGCGGCCGTGGTCAAGGCCAAGGAACTGCTGCAGCGGCGCCGCGCGATGGCACCGGCGTAGGGGGAACCGGGTATGGAGACAGTCCTGTCCTCGGCCAGCCGGGAGCTGAGGATCGGCGGGGAGAACCCGTTCTGCATCGTGGGCGAGCGGATCAACCCGACCGGGCGCAAGATCTTCCAGGAGCAGCTGCGGCGCGGCGACCTGTCCCGGATCGAGATCGACGTCGCCGATCAGGTGGCCGGCGGCGCGATGATGCTCGACGTCAACATGGGCGCGCCGCTCGCCGACGAGGCCGAGCTGATGGTCTCCGCGGTGAAGCTGATCCAGGGCCTGTGCGACCTGCCGCTCTGCCTGGACTCCTCGATCGTCGAGGTGCTCGAGGCCGGTCTGGCCGCCTACGACGGCAAGGCTCTGGTCAACTCCGTGACCGCCGAGGACGAGCGGCTGGATGCCATCCTGCCGCTGGTGCGCAGGCACGGCGCCGCAGTGATCGCGCTGCCGAACGACGAGGAGGAGATCCCGGAAGATCCCCGGCGGCGGCTTGAGCTGGTGCGCAAGATCGTGGACGTGGCCACCGGCAAGTACGGTATCCCGCTCGAGGACATCGTCATCGACCCGCTGGCCATGCCGGTCGGCGCGGACACCTCGCTGGTGCTCAGCACGCTGGAGACGATCCGGCTGGTGCGCGTCGAGTTCGGGCTGAACATGACGCTCGGCGCCTCCAACGTCTCGTTCGGCATGCCGGACCGCGCGTCGATCGGCTCGGCGTTCCTGCCGATGGCCGTCCTGAGCGGGCTGACCAGCGCGATCATGGACGCCCGCTCGCCGCAGCTGGTCCGGGCCGTCAAGGCAGCTGACCTGCTCACCAACAAGGATCCCTGGGGCGCCAGCTGGATCGCGGCACACCGGGCCCAGGTCCAGAAAGCAGAGCAAGCGCAGCAGGCGCAGACCGCGACATGACACACGGGGCCTTGACGCACGGTGATCTGGGCCACGGGGCTCTGGGCCACGGGGCTCTGAACCACGGGGCTTTGAACCACGGGGCCGATGACCCGGCGGCCGGACCCCCCGCCCGCGTCGATCTCGCCTTCCAGCCCAGCGGCACGCTGGTGCGGGTCCCGCCCGGCGTCACCCTCTTCGACGCCGCGAGCTGGAACGGCATCGCGATCGACTCGACCTGCGGCGGGCACGGCACCTGCAAGAAGTGCAAGATCAGGATCGTCGACGGCAGCGTGCCGGCCTCGCCGCTCGACGCCCGGGCGTTCTCCCCGGACGAGCTGCGGTCCGGCTGGCGCCTGGCCTGCCGGGCACTGGCCGCCGGCGACCTTCAGATCGAGGTCCCCCCGCTGGTGACCAGGCCGAAGGCCGCCACGGTCGGAGTCGGCCGCCAGGTCATCCTCCGCCCGGCGGCGCAGAAGCGCTACCTCGAGCTGGACGAGCCGTCCCTGTCCGACCAGCGAACCGACCTGGAACGGGTGCTTGGCGGCCTGGACGACCTGGAGCTGCGGGCCGATCTCGGCGTGCTGCGGTCGGTCGGCTCGGTGCTCCGCGCGGCCGATTACAAGGTGACCGCGGTGATCGTCGACGACGTGCTGATCGACGTCCAGCCGGGCGACACCACGGCGCGGCTGTACGGGATCGCGTTCGACCTCGGTACCACCACGGTGGTGGCCACGCTCCTCGACCTGGGCACAGGGACGCCGCTGGCCGTCGCGTCCATGCTGAACAAGCAGCAGCCGTTCGGCGCGGACGTGATCACGCGGATCAGCGCGATCATGATGGAGCCGGCCGCGATGGGCACCCTGGCCCGGCTGGCCCACGAGACGCTGGCGGAGCTGACCGCGGACGTCTGCGCGCAGGCGGGCGTGGACCCGGCCGAGGTCTGCGAGGTGGCGCTGGCCGGCAACGCGACCATGACGCACATCGCGCTCGGTATCGACCCCGAGCCGCTCGGCGTGGCGCCGTTCATCATGGCGGCGCGGCAGCTGCCCGAGGTGCTCGCCGCCGACCTGGGCCTGCCGGCGCACCCGCGGGCCCGTGCGTTCCTGTTCCCGGCCTTCGGCGCCTACGTCGGCGGCGATATCACCGCCGGGCTGATCGCCTCGGGCATGGACCGGGACTCGCGTATCCGGCTGTTCGTGGACATCGGCACGAACTGCGAGATCGTGCTGGGCAACCGGGACTGGCTGCTGGCCACCGCGGCCCCGGCCGGCCCGGCGTTCGAGGGCGCGGCGATCCGGTGCGGCATGCGCGCCGCCGACGGCGCGATCGAAGTGGTCTCGATGACCCCGGACGGCATGGACCTGCGCGTTATCGGCGACGCCGAGCCCGCCGGGCTGTGCGGCTCGGGCCTGGTGGACGCCGTGGCCAGCCTGGTCAGTGTCGGGCTGCTTGACGGCTCGGGCCGGTTCGTGCCCGAGGACGACGCGGCGGCCCTGGCGACCGGCCTGGCTGCCCGGCTGACCACGCTCGGCCAGGAGCGGGTGTTCGTGCTGCACTGGCTCGGTGAGCCCGGCGACGTGGCGCAGTCGATCTACCTGTCCCAGCGGGACGTGCGGGAGCTGCAGTTCGCCAAGGCGGCGATCGCGACCGGCTGGAAGATCCTGCTGGAAGAGGCCGGCCTGGCACCGGGCGATGTCCAGCAGGTGCTGCTGGCCGGGTCGTTCGGCAGCTACCTGTCGCCGGGGAACGCGATCCGGCTCGGCCTGGTCCCCAAGCTGCCCGCGGCGCGGGTGGTCAGCGCCGGCAACGTGGCCGGCGAGGGAGCCAAGATGGCGCTGCTCTCGGTCCGGGAGCGGGCCGGCGCGCTGGCGCTGCAGGAGGAGGTGAGGTATGTCGAGCTCTCCGACCGCAGCGACTTCAACGACGCCTTCGTCGACCAGCTGCAGTTCCCGGCCTGAGGCCGGTCTCGCCCCCGCGTCCCGGCCCGCCGTCTCCGCGTCCCGGCCCGCCTCCCCCGCGTCCCGTTCCGGCTCTCTCCCGTCCCGGGCCTCCTCCCCCGACCCCTGCCCCGGAGTCGCGGTGATCGCGTGCGGCGCGCTGGGCGGCCATGTCCGCGAGATCGCCGCCCGCCGCGGCTGGACCGTAGAGCTGCACAACCTGCCGTCGCTGCTGCACAACCACCCGGAGCGGATCGCCCCGGCCGCCGAGCATCTGGCCCGCGAGCTGCAGGCCCGGGGGCTGCGGGTGGCACTCGGCTACGCGGACTGCGGCAGCTACGGCGCGCTCGACGAGCTGTGCTCGCGGCTGAACCTGCGCCGCCTGCCCGGGCTGCACTGCTACGACGTGCTGGCCGGCCCGGGCCGGCTGCGCGAGATGCTCGAGAAGGAGCCAGGAACCTACCTGCTCACCGACTTCCTGGTGCGCAGCTTCCGCCGCTCGGTGCTGGCGGAGCTCGGCCTGGACAGGTACCCGGAGCTGTGGCCCGACTACTTCGGCCACTACCGCCGGGTCGTCTGGCTGGCGCAGTCCAGGGACGCTGCCCTGGACGCCGAGGCGGACGCCGTGGCCAGCATGTTCGGCCTGCCGCTCACCGTGATCGAGGTCGGCACCGGCCGCCTGGAGCGCGAGCTCGCCCTGCTGCTGGCCGAGGCCGCCGCCGCGCACCCCGCCCACCCGCTCGCCCCGGCACCCCGGTCCGCCGCCCCTGCTGCCGACGGCGGCGAGCCCTGATGCGCGGCCGGCTGCTCCGCACGGCGCCGCTGCTGCAGCGCCCCAGGTACGAGGTCTTCCCGGCGGCGAGTGTCGAGGAGACGGTGCTCGAATGGGTGCCCACGGACCTGACGGTGACGGTGACGGCCTCGCCCGCCAAGGGCCTGGACCCGACCCTGGACCTTACGGAGCGGCTGTCGGCCCGCGGCTATCGCGTGGTGCCGCATCTGTCGGCCCGGCTGGTGCGGGACGACGCTCATCTCGCCGAGGTCGTGGCCCGCCTGCTGGCCTGCGGGGTGGACGACGTGTTCGTCCCGGCCGGGGATGCCGACCCGCCGGCCGGCCACTTCGAGAGCGCCCTGTCACTGCTGGGCCGGCTTGCCGAGATGGGCAGCCCGTTCTCTGAAGTCGGGGTGACCGGCTACCCGCAGAGCCATCCGAAGATCGGCGACGACATCACCATCCAGGCCATGTGGGATAAGCGGCACCACGCCACGTACCTGGTGAGCAACCTCTGCTTCGACGCGGGCACGCTGCGGCAGTGGATCGCCCGGGTGCGGGCGCGCGGCGTCACGCTGCCGATTTTCGTCGGGATGGCCGGGCCGGTGGATCAGGCCAGGCTGCTGCGGATGGCGGCAAAGGCAGGCGTAGCTGAGTCGGCGAGGTTCCTGACCGGGCACACCGAGTGGTTCCTGCGCCTCGGCACGCCCGGCGGCTACAGCCCGGACCGGCTGCTCGAGCGGACCGGGGCGGCGCTGACCGATCCCGCCTCGGCCGTGGCTGGCCTGCACATCTTCACCTTCAACCAGATCCAGCAGACCGAGCAGTGGCGGCGCTCGCTGCTCGGTCGGCTGGCCGGGCAGAAGGGCCCGCGCCGGGACCACCCGGCGGCCGCCTCGTGACCGGCTAAGGTGCTGAGGGTGACTCCGCCCCGGGTGGCCATTGGCCCCGCTCGCAGTGATTTCGCGGAGAAGGCGATCCGTGACGGCGGCGGCGAGCCTTCGGGCGTGGACGCCGAGGCCGATGCGCTGGTCTGGCTCGACCCGGCCGATATCGACGGCCTGCGCGCCGCGCTGCAGACCGCGACCGCGGCCGGATGGGTCCAGCTCCCTGTCGCCGGCGTGGAGCGGGTCGCCGCGGCCGGGATCCTCGATCCCGGCCGGGCCTGGACCTCGGCCAAGGGCGCCTACGCCGAGCCGGTCGCCGAGCACGCGCTGGCCCTGGCCCTGGCCGGCCTGCGGCTGCTGCGCCGGCGCATCATGGCCCGTTCCTGGGGCGAGCCGGCCGGGACGAGCCTGTACGACCAGCCGGTCACGATCCTCGGCGGCGGCGGCATCGCCGCCAGCCTGCTGGAACTGCTCGCGCCGCTGCGGGTCACCGCGACCGTCGTCCGGCACCGGCCCGGCCCGGTCCCCGGAGCCGCCCGCACGCTGGACGTCTCCCGGCTGCATGAGGCGCTCTCCGACGCCCAGATCGTCTTCCTGGCCCTGGCGCTCACACCCAGCACCGAGCGCATCATTGGGACCGCCGAGCTCGCGGCGATGCGACCCGGCGCCTGGCTGGTCAACGTGGCCCGCGGACGGCACGTCGACACCGATGCCCTGGTCACGGCCCTGACCAAGGGCGTCATCGGCGGCGCTGCCCTCGACGTGACCGACCCTGAGCCACTGCCGGACGGGCACCCCCTGTGGGAGCTGGAGCGCTGCATCATCACCCCGCACACCGCGGACACTACGGAGATGATCGAGCCCCTGCTCGCCCGGCGCATCCGGGACAACGTGGAACGGTTCGCGGCGGGCCAGCCGCTGATCGGGCTCGTCGACCCGGCCGAGGGGTACTAGCCGGCCGGCCGGGCTCGCCCACCCGGCCTGGGCGCTAGTCCTCGGCGCTCCCGGCCGGGGCCGGGACAGCCGTCCGGCTGTGGCGGGGCGTCTCGCGCGCCGCCACCGGGGCCGCAGGAGCGGTCCGGCTGCGGCGAACGGCCGCCCGCGGCACCGCCGCCTGGGCCATGGCCGCCATCTCGGCGAGGCGGCTGGCCATGGTCGGCACCGCCGCTGGCACCGGGGGCGTGCTGCCCGCGGGCCGGCCGGGCGAACCCGGCACCGCCGCCGGCAGCATGGCAACAGCCATGTCGGCGAGCCGGCCGGGCGCCCGGGACACCGCCACGGGCGGCGGGGCGGCCGCAGGGATGCGGCGAGTGGGCGCCTGCGGCGCCGCCCCGGCCGAGGCGGCCATGTCGGCGAGATGGCCGGCGAGACCGGCCAGCTGATCGCGGACGAGGCTGTACCAGATCGCGGTTCCCCGGCGCTGGGTCGTGACCAGCCCCGCTTCGCGCAGCGTTTTCAGGTGGGCGGAGATCGTCGGCTGGGAGACGTCGAAGAACTCGGTGAAGTCGCAGGCGCAAATGCCCGGCTCCGCGGCTAGGCGCTCCAGGATTCCCCAGCGCACCGGGTGCGCCAGGGCGCGAAGCACATCGATCTCCTCAGGCATGGCGGCAGCCTAGCGCCACCTGCCGATATAACGTGTGACCTATATAGGTGGGCGGTAATTGTGTCGCGGCGCGGCGACGGGACAGGGCTGCGGCTGGGCTACCCAGGCCCTTGCTGTCATTCCCAGGTGGTCGGCAGCCCGTGCGGCGGCGCGGTGCCCAGGACGCGCTGGGCACCGCCGGGCCAGGTGGTCAGCGTGACCATGCATTCGCCATCCGCAGTCGGGCGGTGCGGTTCCAGAGCCAGCCAGGCGAAGCGCGCCGATGGCGTGGCCGCCGCGCCGAGTTCGGATGTCCGCTCGGCCACGGCCGCGCGCTGCGCGTCGTCCAGGTACTGGCGCACGATCGAATGCCACAGCACTGTCCAGCTGCCCTCGGCCAGTACGGTGCGCTGCAGGGTGTCCGACGCAGCCTCCTGCCGCAGGTCCGCCGGGAACTCCGCAGCGACCGACAGCGCGCCGCGCAGGCGTTCCATGCGGTCACGCTGGTCCGGCCAGACGTAGGCGGCGAGCATCAGCCGGCCCTGTGGCGTGACCGGGTCGACCGGGGCGCGATCCCCGCCGGTCCGCTCGATCACCTCGACCGGAGCATCAGGCGGCGGCTGTCCCTGCCACGCGCCGGCCAGGACCACCGGCGACGAAGGGTCGCCGTAGCGGCCAGCCTCGCCCGGTATGCAGAACCGGTCCGCGCGGAGGTTCAGGCCGGCGCTGGCGCCGATCTCGACCAGCCGGACCGGCAAGCGGGCCTCGGCCGCGATGTGGCGCAGGCCGCCGAGCAGCGCCGCGGCCCGGCCCACCTCGTTCGTCTGCGGCGGCCGGCCCAGCCAGCTCCTGACCGCGTCCCGCTGCCCGGTCAGTACCCGCCGCAGCGCCGTCCAGGCGCCGCCGCTGCCCGGCCCGGGGTCGGCGGTGCCTCCGGCTGAAGGGTAGAAGGCCGCAAGCTCGGCCGCCTGCCCGGTCAGGACCAGGGCATGAACGCCGCCGAGCATCCGCAGGCCGAGCGCGCTCCGCCACGGATCGGCCAGGTGCCCGTCCAGCACGTCGGCGACCGGGCCGCCGGCCAGGAGGTCGTCCGCGGCGTGGTCGAGCAGCCCCGCGTAGAGCGGGCTGCCCAGATGGCGGCAGGCCACCGCCTGGCGCCGCAGCCGCCGTGCGGTGGCTTCGGCCAGAGGTTCCTGCTGGCGAGGGCCGCCCACGCCGCCACTATGGCAGGTGCGCTGCCAGCGCCTCGCGGCCGCCGCTGCCAATGATGCCGCTAGCCTGAACCCCGGCCGATAGTAAAGAGGCGGGAGGACCGGATGAGGCCGAACCCAGATCGTACGCTGTTTGGCGCGTCGCTCGCCTTCGCAGGCGCAGCCGTCCTGGGCAGCGTGGTGGCGATCCGCGACCAGCTTCCCGGCCAGCCCTTCGGGGTGAGCATCCCATTGTCGGTGCCTGCCGGGCTGCTGGCCGGATGGGGAGCCGGGGTCGCTGCGCCATGGCCGATGCCGGCCGCAGCCGTCATGACAGCGGGGATGGCCCGGCACCGAGCACCGAGCGCACGGCCCGGTGCGGTCTGCGCCGCCATCGGCCTGGGGTGCATCGCCGGCACTCTCATCGAACCCGTCACTCGCCGGCCACGATCTTGGTCCCCGGCGACCCGCCTCGCGATTGGCGTCAATCTGGCGGCGTCGGCCGCTCTCATAGCAGCCGGTGCCTGGCATTGCGTCACAGCGCGTGCCCCCTCGCGGGACGTGCGGCAACGGTTCAGGTGAGCCCGTGCTGGTAGGCGTAGGTGACGGCTTGGGCCCGGTCGCGGACACCGGTCTTGGCGAACAGGTGGTTGATGTGGCTCTTCACGGTCGTTTCGCTGACCACCAGCTGGTGCGCGATCTCGGCGTTCGACAGTCCCTGGGCGATCAGCTCGAGCACTTCGGCTTCCCGCTGGGTCAGCCCATCGGGAAACTGACGTCCGGGTCCGGCATGGGTGGCTGATGGGTCGGCCGTGATGGCGTCCAGCACATGGTGCTGCACCGCGGGGTCGATGGCGGCCTGGCCGCTGGTGACCCGCTGGAGTGCTTCACGGATTTCCTCCGCGCCGGCGTCTTTGGTCAGGTATCCCCGGGCGCCTGCGCGTAGTGCGTCGATGACGGAGCGGTCATCGGTGTAGGTGGTGAGCACGAGCACTTTGATGCTGGCGTCGTGGTCGCGCAGCTGGCGGGTGGCCTCGACGCCGTCGCAGTGAGGCATCCGGAGGTCCATCAGCACAACGTCTGGCTGTAGCCGGATCGCGAGTGCGAGCGCCTCGTGGCCGTCGGCTGCGGTGCCTACCACCTCGACCCCCGCGAGCAGCCTGAGAAGGGTGCCAAGTCCCTCCCGGACCACGCGCTGGTCGTCGGCCACCAGGACGCGGATGGCCCGGTTCATGAAGGCACCCACAGCTCGACCAGGAACCCGCCGCCGGTGGGCCCTGCGGTGAGCGTGCCGCCGAGCAGTTCGGCTCGTTCTCTCATGCCGGTGAGCCCGTAGCCGGTGCCGTCGTCGGGAGCCGGGCGTTCGCGGCAGGAGTCGAAGTCCTCGATGGTCAGCCTGGTGCCGGACAGCTCATAGGCCAAGTAGACCTCGACCCGGTCGGCGCGGGCGTGTTTGCGGATATTGGTCAGTGCTTCTTGTGTGACCCGGTAAAAGGTCAGCCGACCGTCGGTCCCCAGGTCCCGCTGGCCGTCGCCGGTCACGGCTACGTTGCAAGGCACGCCGGTGTCGCCTTCGAACTCGGCGGCCAGGTCGGCCAGCCGCTCGGGGCCGGGCAGCGCGTCGTCATGGAGCATGCCGATAGCGCGCCGCGCTTCCTCCAGCCCGGTCCTGGCCAGCCGGTGGGCCCGGTCGATCGCGTCCCCGACCTGTGCGTCCGCGCCACCCTGGGCGGCGAGCAGCCTGGCGCTCTCCAGGTTCAGCACCAGGCCGGACAGCGAATGGGCAAGCACGTCGTGCATCTCGCGGGTCAGGCGCTGCCGCTCGGCCAGCGCGGCGGCCTGAGCTTGCGCGGCCCGGGTCTGCTCCAGCTCGGCGAGCAGAAGTCCTGCCCGCTGGTTGCTCTCCCTCAGCCGCCGGGCGAACAGCGACAGCAGGAAGAACGCCGCTATCCCGAAATCATTCAGAACGATGCCGGCGATGGGTGCGCGTCCGTTCGCCAGCCATGCCACCGAGACCGCGCCAGCGGCCACGCCGGCTACCAGAGCGCTGAGACGAACCGGCAGTACCAGGGCGGCCAGGCAGACGGCGGGGAACACCCCGAGGAACGCTGCGCCGTTGCCCTGCAAGCCGATCAGCGCTGCCGCGCTGACCACGCCAACGAGCAGCACAGCTAGCTGCACTGTCGGCCCGGCTTGAGTCAGCCACATCACGGCGATAGTGGCGCCGCAGAACACGATGAGAGCCACAGCGGCACCCAGCGCCTCGCCGTGGCCACCCGGAACTGGCCGGGCCTGCAACGAGGTGATCACCACGAACGCGATCGCGGCGACCGCGAGTGCGCGGATCGCGAGGTAGGCCGCCTGTTCGCGGCCTCGCGCCTGTTCCAGCTCGGACACCCCGGCCGAAGTGGCGGCTTTGGTGCTCACCGCTCAACCGTACGGCGGGATCCCGGCGCCGTCTCCTGCCCGGTGGGTGGATTCGCGGCCAGCGGGGCCTCCACCCACGGGTGGAGCCCCCTCCACTCACGGTTCAGGTTCGGGCGGCGCGCAAGTTCCACCGCCGCGCCGAAGACGGTACAGCCATCCCCGCAACAGGCTTGCTGGCAAGACCCGCCCAGCCCCGGGGGAGCGAGATGGACAGCACCGGCCAGGAACGCGGCCCCGGCAAGCCAGGCACCGCCTCCGCCCAGGCGGAGCCGGTGATCTGCGTCCGCGGCCTGGTGAAACGCTACGGCAGCCACGAGGCCGTGGCGGGCATCGATCTGGATGTGCGGCACGGGGAGGTCTTCGCCTTCCTCGGCCCCAACGGCGCCGGCAAGACCACCACGGTGGAGATGCTCGAAGGCTTCCGGCAGCGCACCGACGGCGAGATCTCCGTCCTGGGCCAGGACCCGGCCACCGCGGGCGGGGCCTGGCGCGACCGGGTGGGCGTCGTCTTGCAGGGATCAGAGCCCGAGCCTGGCCTGTCGGTGCGCGAGTGCCTGGCCATGTACGCCGGGTTCTACCGCGCGCCGCGGGACATCGACGAGACCATCGCCCTGGTCGGCCTCACCGGGAAGGCGGGCACGCTCGCTACCCGGCTGTCGGGGGGCCAGCGGCGGCGGCTCGACTTCGCGCTCGCGCTCATCGGCGACCCCGAGCTCATCTTCCTCGACGAGCCGACCACCGGCTTCGACCCCTCCGCCCGCCGGGCCGCCTGGAAGGTTGTCGCCGGGCTACGGCAGCTCGGTAAGACAATCTTCCTCACCACCCACTACATGGACGAGGCGGAGTACCTGGCCGACTGGATCGCGGTGCTGTCCGCCGGGCGCGTCGTGGCCCGCGGCACCCCGCAGGCGCTAGGCGGGCGCGACCACATGGCCACCGCCATCAGCTTCACCCTCCCCGACGGCATTGCAGCGCGCGACCTGCCCGAAGGACTGCGCCCCCTGGCCGGTCCCGGGCCGGACGGATCGACCGTCCTGCACAGCGAAAGCCCGCTCGTTCACCTCCAGCTGCTCGGCAACTGGGCCATCGGCTGCGGCTTCGACCTGCCTGACCTCGACGTCCACCGGCCGACGCTGGAAGAGGTCTACCTCTCCCTCACCGGCTCCACCAGCACAAAGGACCAGCGATGATCAGAATGGCCCTGCACCAGTTCAGCTACGACCTGCGCGCCTTCATCCGCAACCGCCAGTCACAGTTCTTCACCCTCGCCCTGCCGATCCTGTTCCTGGTGATCTTCGCTTCGGTGTTCGGCGGCCGGGGCCACACGGTGCCGGTCCCCGGCGGGCGGATCAGCACCTCGGTGTCCTACGTGCCTGGCATCATCGCGCTCGGGGTAATCGCGGCCTGCTTCGGCAACCTGGTGGCCTCGGTGACCGCCCAGCGCGAACGCGGCGTGCTGAAGCGGCGCCGCGCGACACCGGTCCCAGCGGCTGCCGTCATCGCCGGCCGCGTGCTCACGGCCATCGTCATCGCGGTCGTCATGGCCGCGGTGCTGCTTGGCATCGGCTGGGCCGCCTACGGCGCCCACGTCCCCGGCCGCACCGCCCTCGCGCTCGTGGTCACCGTGGTGATCGGAGCCGCCTCCTTCTGCTGCATGGGTTACGCGCTCACCTCGCTGATC
>WNGR01004455.1_pt1 | contig 21116 bp, 36 predicted proteins | sample 5407581 | NCBI WGS metagenome assembly WNGR01 (sample SAMN13153383, study PRJNA577476) | soil metagenome | isolation source: 80 cm soil or saprolite under Garry oak tree replicate 2 | place: USA:California | collected 2016-06-15
ATTGATTGCCGGAGATTTCAAAATTTAACGTACCATGGTAATCAACTTTGTTGATTGCCAATCCGGGATCCAATTGCATCGCTCACGGCAATTATAATTTCTTATAATTGCTGACAATTCCCCTGGTTTTTTGCTGATGGACATCATCCCCCAGCGACATCACCTGGTTCTCCAGGGCCTCAGGCCTCAGGCTCGTGGAACGTGGGCCATGCCTTCCCACGTGTAACATCGGGGTTCGAAGTGTGTCAATTTTACTGAACAGTACAATAGAAAATATTTTACGAGCCCAAGAACGAGCCATTTCACACCTCTTTTCTACCCATGGAAGACAGTAACGATGCAAAATTCTGCGAGGCAAGCTACATCTCCCGCTGCCACTGTGGCTCTGGGTGCTGTGACTCCAGGTGTGGCCGTTCGCGGAGCTTCCTTCACCCTCGGCTTGTGAACCCTCTTCTATTGTAGAAATCGCCTGGAGTCCTCTTGTATGGAAGCCTGAGAGTCATCGGTATTAGGCTGCGCTCCTTGAAGGGAAACACTCCTCCCCAAGAAGTTGTTCAATTGCGCCCGGGTCTGTGCGAGGTTCTGATGCAGCTCCTTGCGGTATTGCTCCATTGTTGAACCTGTGGATACCCATAACTCCAGTAGGGCTATACGATAATGGTCTCGAGGAGCTCCGTCCTCAGGCTCGGCAACGGCAGGCTCGATCTCGATCGTATTCAGTGCCCCCTTTTTCGCATATATAATCAACAGTTTCCCACCATCCTCGAACGGGTTACTAGAGTACCTCGAAAGTATCCAATACGGAAAAAAGCGCACGGAGCACACTGGAAAACCGCTGAAGTGCCAATGCTCCAGCGGTGGACGCATTTAGACCCGTTTCATTCGACTTTGAGGTCTTCGGGGAAGAAAAAGCACCTGACTTGAATAAGATATCTTTGAAAGTCCTGTTCAATTGGCGCATCACAACTATCAGTAGCCATCTAGTATACTACAAGTCAATGCCTACGCGTGCAGGAGCTCACAGGGACCTTCCAGCTTTAGTGCCGGCACTAAAGACATCTTTGAGGAGAACTTCACGACAACACCATAAATAATTCGGAACAGCTTCATCAGTTCGAACAGGCACACGATACGAAAAATCTCCGTAGAGCTCCAATGAATGGAGGATCACTCTTCCCGCGGGCACAAGACGGTCTCCGCGTGCGGCAACAAGGTTGTACAAAGGGAGCGGACTTGACAGATTAGGGCCTACGCGGAGAGCAGCATTCAGAAAGAGTTGAAAGTAAAAAAAACTAGAAAAAAAAACGCACATCGGGTGAGATAAAGAAGTGCTCTGATGGTGATACTGTGACCGGCGGCGGATGTGCACGGCGCTGGTACAGGACATTCTTGCGACTCTTGCGCGAGTTTATCGAGGTGACGGAGTAAGGGAACGACATATTCGAGGACTACGTAGAGGCTGAGTTCGTTGTTGAATACGATAGCGCCGAATCCGCAGAGTGGTATGACTGTAATGAGGTGTTGGATGACCGGGGGAAGGGCGCAGTGTAGTATGACCGAAGTGATGAGGTATTGGATGGCTAAGCGTAAGGGGGGATTGATCAGACGAACAGCGAGGAGGATGCTGTAGTTCAAGAGGAAACTGAAAGGCATGAAGTGCATGCGATAACTCGCTGTCGCATTGATGGACCTTCGTTAGAATGTCCCCGCGCAGTAACACACCGTTGTTCTCGGCGCACTCCTTGAGTAATCCCCCAATCCCCTCCAGGCTCCTTGTCGTGGATTAGAGGGTGTAAACAAGTGCTCGGGATGGACTATACACACCTCTGAAGGGGCTGCAAGGCAGTTTGCAAATGTGCAAGATCTTCTTCGCTCAGCTCATGCATCTCGCATGACCTCCCAACACCGACAACAAAACTCGCAACGTCGACGAGCCTCTGCGCTACCACCGCCCACTCCTCCTTGAACTCTCGGAATTTCTAATCGCACGGTGATTGATCATCAACGAAAAAGGCTCTCGAAATAGTGAGGGGACACGTACGTCGTGCACTTGGAGCACATCGAGCAGCATCCCAGCGACCGACGGGATAGAAGGGACCTTGGACGCCAGGGAACTCGCCTCTTTGAGTATGGCGAGAGACGTTGACGTTTTGATCCCGGACAAGATGGTGTCGACAGGTTCACCAACCGCATCCGACGTGGCAGAGATATCACCGAAAGCTAACCAAGGTCCACCAGGGCGGTTTTCCCACAGCGTGAGCCTGGGCAAGGGTGGATGTTCAGCACGTCCTCGGTCACCAACGGCCCCTTAAATCACAGTAAAACCTACCTATCATAGAGGTGCTTCACCAACCATGACATCAGAAAAACTGCACAAATTTAACTTCTGGGGATGCTGAAGTTTGGTTCAGTCCAGTTCTTCGAGATATCCCCCTGAACCATAAACCAGAACTGGATGGTGGGGAGGCATTAGGTAGAACTGTGAACCTGAACCAAGAGAACTGGGTTCAACAGCAATTGGGGAATAGTCGTAACTCTGTTCCTTCAGTGTCGTAACGGCTGTGACGAGTTTATCGAACTTCACTGAGGAACAACGGTGGCTACATCCTATTTACAATGATAGTCGAGTCCTTTCCGACTTCGTCCCTTGTGACGCCAATCACCCGATTCTGGTCGAGTTCAAAGATGATCTCTATACTCTTTCCGCACTTCAATTTGATTGTAGAGGAGCTGGGGAACTCAAATTGGCGATGAGGCTTACTGTATCAGGCATACACACAAAGGAAGGTGCGAATATCGTGGCGCTGGGGTCCCTTCTCAAGTTCTCCGTGACGGTGATGATGACCGACGAAGCGCTTCAATAATTCGAATGCAGCACATTGTGTGCAAGCGTGTCCTTTTACTGTAATATTAGAAAACAGATTACCTAGGCACAGTAAAATTGTCACCAGTCTACGGTAGAGCACATTCTAAAACCCCGACCGACGGCTCAGCCTCACCAACGTACACCGTAGCGGTCTCGCCGACATCGATGACGCCCATCCCGCCCTCCATCCACCAATCACCGACTCCCACTGCCGCGGTGGCCATCCGCCGCACATCGCCCGCCGAACCGTCTACCACACCGTCCCCGCCCTCGCTGGCGGCACCTCCGATAGACAGCAGCATCATCTCGCGCTTGGCCTGCTCGAGCTCGACGATCGGGTCGAGCGCCTCGACGTCGCTGCCCGCAAACGTGGCAAAGTGCATCGCGAGCGAATGTCGGGCGCGCAGAGCGACGTGCATGCGCAGGGCGTGCGCGGGCGTCGCGTGGTAAGAGGTGAGAACGGACTCACGGGTATGCACGATCTGAAAAGGGAGGTGGCGTCAGCGGATTAAAAGGATTTTGTTTACCGGGTTGGGTCGGGAAAGGGAAAGGGTGCGCACGCGAGAGAGATACGTACACGGAAGCCGAGGCGAGCGACGAAGGAGAGAGAGCCGCCGCGCCAGATGGGGAGCATCGCGATGTCAAACGGGCCGTACTTGGATCCGATCTCTACACATGTATGCGTCGTGACCACGGTCATTTTGGGAAGATAGACGGACAGACCTTCAAAGATGGGACATGGCCCACTTGGCGTCATGTACCCTGAATCACTGAAGCGTGGCTAAGCGGGGCGGATCCGCGTGAAAAAAGAGTGCCATACCCAGCGAAGTAGATGGACGCGCGGCTGCCTCCTCTTAGGGTGTTGGGCAGCGCCTGCTCCACGACCCAGCTTGCCCACAGTGTGGTGCGATTATCAACGATACCACGGCCTGCGGGGACTCTGGTCGGTCCTGTGGTGGCTACTAGGTGAGGGCGGGGGTCACGTACCGCTAGTATGTTGGGCTGGCGTACAAATAAACTTGAGCTCCTGTTGCGAGTGGGGGTGGGTTGGCAGCTTGGCGTCGTCCCACCAATCCAACTCCGTGATTTGGGAAGTCGGGATTCCGGTTTCCTCGAACCATGTCTTGTTACCTTTGTGTATCAACACACGACCGTTGAGTACCAGGATGGTGGGGTGTGACAAAAAGCGGGAGTTGAGGACTCACCTAGCGGGATGAGGAAATGTACGCGCTCGCCGCGCAGCTCGTGGATCTGTTGCAGCGTCGGGAGGTCGAGATGATCATAGCTGCAAGTTTTTATTTTTATAAAGAGAGACGGGACGGGGGTGGCCGTCCCGGAGCAGACGGAAGCACACACTGGTTATGCGAGTAGACCACGAATTGGAACTCGGGCAGCTCCGCGACGGTGCACGGGGGAGGCAGACGGCGCTGGACGCCAACCCAGGGAGACGGGCCAGCGCTGTCGGAGAAGATGGGGTCGAACAAGACGCGGGGCGGCTCGTCGGCGGCAGTACAACTCGGGAACTCGACGAGAAAACTCTTGGAAACGGAAAGAAAAGGTGAGCTAAACTTTGCGGGAGAGCGCCGCCGAACCGACGCACCGCGTGTCCCAGCCACGTCGCCTTGACACTCGCAGCAGCAACCGACGCAGTCGACGAACCCCGGCCCCAATCGGGCTTGACGACTTTGACGGGTGGGTGGGGCGGACGAGGCTCGAGCGCGCGGACACGTTCTATAGATATGGGTATTGCGAGTGCCGCAGGTCCGCTTATGCCTACTATGCTTGTTATGCTCGGGAGCCTGAAGGGGAGGGAGGGAAGACCGAGAAATGTGACTGGACTTGGCGACGCAGATTCCGATGCGCCGTCCGGCGTCGAGCTGGTGGTGTCCGAGTCCGAGTCGTGGTTTTCGGGAAGCGGCGGCAGCGGCGGCGTAGAGTTGGGGTTGGGCTCCACGGTCGTCCGAGTCCATGGGTTCTGAAATAGGGAGCGGGAAGCGTTGGCGTGATGGCTCGGACGCGTTGATGTTGATTGCATGTCAAGTGGGCTTGAATGGAATGGAACGGACCGCGACTGCCTTACTGGGAATGGGGTGGGAATGGGGCGCCAAGCGGACACCATGACTGCAGCAAAACCTAGTAGCACCGCACTGCTTCTCTGTTGCGATTCGCCAGGTTCAATACGCTCATGGAGCTAGAGAACCAGTACCTTACTCAAGCTCAAGATGGTGGAATTCGCTTAGTGCGTTGTTCTGTTTTCCGGCCTCGCCTCCTGAATGGCCTTTGGTTTCGGTACGATGTTCTCGTTACTATACTCGGACTGTTGTTTCGTGTTCGCGCGTGTATGTTGTGGTATGTTCGACCGGCTTACCGCTTCAAGCTCAATAGCTTCGGGTGTTCTTACTATAGTAAAATGACGCTGTATGAGCGTCACTAGTTTTTGTGTATTTACTTGGCTTCCAGATTTCGTAGTATACTTGTACGAGTAGTTTAAAAGGAGCTCGATAACGAGCCCCTAAATGTAATCGATTCTTGCCCTCCCTCGCGCGTGCTACCACTTGTTGCTGAAGTCGAGCGTGCGCTCGATTAACATTCGCTTTCGTCATTTAAATACATTTGCGCGGGCCATAACCTCTTCAGGTTATGGGCCCTGGTGCTGCTAATTGACAGACCAGTACCTACCAAGTTGATCGCGGACGGTTCAAATTCGGTCGCGGTACGTGACCCAGTTTGAACCGTCCGCGATCAACTTGGTAACATTCATCTTTAGGTCGTCGCCCATCTCAACAACAACGTGCGCTCGACAAAACTAGATAGGGGTTTGAATAGGGGGTATTGGTCTGTCAATTAGTTGCGATTCGCTAGGTCCAATATGCTCATGGAGCTAGAGAACCAGTACCTTACTCAAGCTCAAGAGTCGTCGTGTCACGGTTTTTATTTTATTTTATTTTTCATTCAACATCAAGTTCAACATTCATCGTCGCTTGATTCATCGAACTAATATCTCTAACCCTAACCCTAATGTAGATCGGACGAGCGAAAAAAAAAGGTGTTGATGTCTGCCACACGTCCGGTCGCCGCGACACGCCGGGGTGTGACAAACACCAACACCGGGGGGGGGGGGGGGGGACGATTCGATAGAGACGACGTACTCTAGAAGGGGCCCGACACGGCTTCTTGGGTTCAGCTTCGACTTGGGTCGGGCCACCTGCGGGTCGTGTATATTGACGCTAGTTCAGAGTTTGCCGTAACGGCTCTTGTGCGTGCGAAAACTGGAAAGGTGAATAAAGCAAATGAAACGGACGCACCGGGGTTCTCGCTTAAGCCATGGCCAAGCGATGCCAATACCGCGACGTTTTAGAGCCCTAAAGAGCACACAAGCCAGAGTTCCAGAGCCCAAGCAAGCCGCCCGAGCCAGACAAAGAGAGCCAGAACCAAGCCAAGCGCCGTTGGCAGACAGAAGAGCCAGAGTGACTCCAGATGGTCTTGGCCTTGAGCGCGCTATAAAGTTCGAGAGTGATCGAAGCAAGACGTGCGTCCACGTCATGCCGGGTCCTAACATGAAGGGTCTAAAAGACTAAGCGCAAGGAAATATAGCGGAGTATATAAAAACGAATAAAGCAGGGTTCCAATGGCAGCAAAGGATGGGGGATCGGACACAACAATGGGAAGAACAGCGATCGCTAGACAGCCGCAGTATATTTAGTACGCAATCAACAAGGAAATAAGAGATAGCTGGACCGCACTTAGACCAGACCGAAACGCGCTAGGGCACGAAACACCAAAGGCGGAGAATCACACCCTCGGCCAAGGCATGACCTCACCGCCAGTGGCGCCCGTCCCATACACAATTCGGGCCTTGGCGTGAGATCTGGAAGTAAGAGAGATATGAAGGCGGTGTGCAGCTTGTAATCGGAACAATTTGCGCGGCAGTGTAGAAAGCAGAAGAGGCAAAACACGAGACACTGGGCAGACGAAGACGGTGCCAAACAATCAAACGAATAAAAGAAAACAATAAAGAAACGCAATGAGAATCCAGTCCAAAGCATTCGAAACAAAGGCAAGATCAATTTCCGATTCGCTCTTGATATTTTTGTCGCTTTTACGGTTTTTTTGGAGTGGTTTTGATATAATTTGTCGGTTTTTTTCTTTAAGTTTTTTGCACTTTTTTGTGACGAGAACCGAGACTGAAAAGCTAGGAGAACCACAAAGGAGCAGCGAAAAACAGAGACGAGGAAGAGAGAAAAAAAGGAAACCCGCCACTCGGCGCGCAGGTCCCCGCCGCGACTCGACAACCTGCGCGTCGAGCGACGGCACTGACGCCTGCCCCACGTCACCGCCGCGACTCGCCGGCGTGAGGCAGACCCCAGCGTTAAGGAAAGGGGAGGACAGAGAACGCAGCTAACATCGCAAGCCTTGGCTTGCAAACGTTTTGATATGAGATTGTTCCAGCTCATTAAAATGGGACGGGGGGGGATGAGGTGGGAGAGGTGGCTGACGCGGAGCGCCGTGGAGTGGTGGGGGTCGCCTGAGAGCGTGCCTTCTCCGTCTTCTGACAAGAGCACCCATGACGACGGGCGGCAGGGCGACGGCTAGTTCTACTGCGCTCCAGTCCACGCAGTATCCGCATGATCTGCTCGGCGGACCGCTCCTTGGGATAGTAGCGCACCAAGTCGTTGATGTCCAGTTTACCGCGCCAGTTGATGGGAGGGACGTCCAGCATTTCACCGTAGCTCGTCCCGGGGTGGTGGACATTAGTCCAGTGGTCCCACCAGACGGGCTCATGGATGATGACTTTGGGAGGCCGCACCATCCGCTCAGGCCTGAACCCGGTCCTGGGAGCCGATGGTGCCGCCCTGCCGCTGTCCTGGCGGCGAGGTGAGTAGTCCGCGGGGGCCACGATGGCGAACGACACGTGAGCTGCCGATCGGGCTTTTGGGACGGGGATGGGAGCTGGTGAAGCATTCTGGGAAGGAGGAGCCTGAGCGGTAGCCGCCTGTCGCTTAGGATTCATAAGTATCTTGACGACAGGCGGAGGTGCTGGTGGCTGGCGAGCTGGTGGGGTGGGACGCTTAAGAATGGTGACGGGGACAGAACGATTCGTCGCTGGATCGAACTCTCGTCAGAACGGTGAGCGATGTGACTGACGGCTAAGAGACAGACCATCTTTCAGGGCGTCCCGCCTGGCCCGTTTGCCACCACGGAAGAGAGTGATGTTCTCTGTACCAGTAGAAGGGAAGGGAACGCGGAGCATTTTCACAATAGGAGAGAAGAGAGAAGGAAGTAGAGGAATGTCACTCTTATATTGTCTTCTCACCTGTTGACTGAACCAATCCGGACGCGTCAGCCCAATCCCGCCAGTGGTCTGCCACAGAATGGAGACCATCAGACCAATCTGTACGTATGAAAGAATTTTGAACATGACTACAGTAACTCGGAACACATGACGTCACTCACAATCACGAATTGTAGAGGCCAGAATCCGGATGAAAAACTACGAAACTCCCCAGCGCATGTGGCGAGATATCACAGCAGTCGTCGGAGAGCCCCATTTCAGCGACTTGTGGTACGCCATACTGGACAGAAAATTCTACTCCAAAATTGAGATTGAGTCCAAGTCCAATCTGACGTGCCTCCCTAGTGCATACATTCGCGTAGTGGCTATGAACATATTTGGTCCACTATCAAATTCCTGATCCAAGATCCGGCCTGGCCGCCTCTCCTAGTACTCCTCCGTGGGAACCTCCTCCGACAACTTCAGGATTTGGCCCCTAAGCAATTGGGAGGCTGCACTAGCACGCTCGTGACTCACGAACATTAGTGGAGGGCAGAGCAAAGACACGGAGACAAGAGGTCAGGTGGCACGTGGAGATGGAGGGCAGGGCGGGTAGATGGTAGTACTGGTGAGGGGACGGTGGAAAGGAGATGGGGAGAGTGCTATGGTGAGGAGGGACGGGTTGGCAGTTGGTGACATGAGCACGGAGATGACAACAGCGAGAGGGAGACGACAAGACAGCCAGACAAATGTAGTGGCTGTTCATACGTTCGTGGAGGGCGCCATGCAGCCGAGTGCAGTACAGTATCATCGGGTAGTGCACTGGCAGCTGATGGCATTGTACCTGACCAGCCAACGCAGAATTGCCATTTTCATATGGCCTGGCCAGTACAGTACTGTGTTCCCGGACACCATAAGCAACATGCTTTCCTTATTCGCTCTTCCGAGTGCACCGACCACTCAAGCTGAGCTCAGCGAGCGGGCTCAGCCACTGATTGTGATACCCGGAAACTGAAGCCGAGCCGGTCCAGCCATGCAGCATTGCCATTTCCATCTGTACAATTTCCAAATAATTTCCTTATTCGTACTTCTGAGTCCACCAGGCTACCAGCCACAGCTCCGAGTCAGCCTGGCGCCTTTCGCCAGGCTCTTCGCCCTACCACTGCCCTGCATGGGGCAAGGAGGTTGCGTGTGGCAACTTGCGAAAAATTTGCGCGAACCGGCCTTAAGTGCTGGAAGTCAGGATGAAATAATCTCTTCTCATTGTGTATAACTCTATGGGCCTCTCCCGGGAGCTTTCGAAACACCACCCCCGCCCGGCCCAGGGAGTAATCCCTTACTGTGCAGCCTGAGTTTTAGTACTAGTACACTCAGTGTTATGGTTTTCTAGCGACTCTAACTCCGCAGGCTGTGATAGGACTGCCATGCAGCTCAAGACTTCCATAGCCACGCGCAGTCACGCCACCAAGACGTCGAGATGACGGATGCTGTGTTGCGCCTTCCAGGTGCGGGTTCTCATCATCATATAACGTGCATTCATTAGGTCCCAACTGCGACCATACTTATTAGGTTTTTATTTCCTTTGTCCGACCCATGGATCCCCCGTACTACCTACCACAACCCATTAATGCCCATACTGACCGTGCTGATGCCAGTGAACGACACCCACGGTACTCTGTCCCTCGTTCTGTGCCCGAGCCGTCCGGCCCGTCATCCAGCGCCTGGGCGAGCACGTCCCAATCCCTGGGAATGGGAAATCCATCACCCCTCTCGACAAGTTCAACACCTCAGTCATACTACACTGCGAATACGTCGCCAATGTCGTATTTAACCACGAGCTCAACCTCTACGCCGTCCTCGAATATATCATTCCCGTATTCCGTCACCTCGATAGGCTCGTACAAGAGTCGCAAGAACGTCTTGTACCCACGCCGCGTGCATCCGAGTCCACTCCCGGTTGCAGTATCATCGGGACACTCTGCCAGTGTTTCACATGACGTGCGCTTGCTTTCTAGTTTCTCTTTGTTAGTACTCTCGCTGAATAGAGATACTCCTGCTCTCCACGTAGGCCCTCATCTGGCAAGTCCGGTTCCTTTGTACAACCTTGTTGCCGTACGCAGAGACCCGTCTATTGCCTGCGGGAAAAGTGCTCCTCCAGTCGTTGGGGCTCCATGGAGACCTTTCGCAACGTGTGCCCGTTCGGACTGACGAAGAAACCCGCACCTGTTCTGAATTATTTATCGTGTTGACTCATGAAGTTCTCCTCAAAGATGCCGTCAGTGCCAGGGAACTGGAAGGTCCCTGCAAGCTCCTGCATACGTGAGCATTGACCCGTAGTGTACTAGATGGCTACTGATGGTCGTAATACGCCATTCGAACAGGACTTTTAAGAATATCTTATTCAAGTTAGGGGCCTTCTCTCTTCCGACGACCCCGAAGTCAAATGAAGCAGGTCAAAAAGCGTCCTCCGCTGGAACCCTGGCACTTGAACGGTTTTCCAAGTTGCTCCGTGCGCTTTCTTCTGTAATGGATGCTTTCGAGGTACTCTAATAACCCCTTCTTGCGTGGTGGGAACCTGCTGACCTTACATGTGACAAAGGGAGCACTGGACTCGATCAAACCTTCCGCTGTCAAGGACGGAGTCCTTCAAGACCATCACCGCATGGCCCTACTGGAGTTGGCGGTTTCCACAGGTCTAACAATGGAGCAATACCGCAAGAAGCTGGATCAGAACCTCGCACAGACCCGGACACAATCGAACAGCTTCTTGGGCCAACCTGAAGGACTACTTACAATACCGGTGATTCATCCATACGGGGGAGCCGCCAGGTCGGTATCTACGATAGAAGAGGGTTCAGAAGCCGAGGGTTCAGGGAGCTCCGCGAACGGCCACACGCAGAGTCATAGCACGCAGAGTCATAGTACGCAGAGTCACAGCGATAGCGGGAAGCGTACTAGTAGCTTGCCTCGCAGAATTTTGCGTCGTCTTATACCATCTTCCTTGAGTAAAAAAGGGGTGTGAAGTGGGCCGAGTCATAAAATATTTTCTAGTGTACTGTGCAGTATAATTGACACACTTCGGGCCCTGGTGCACGTGGGACACAGCATGGCCCACCGTTCTACGAGTAGGATATTAATGTGCCTTATTCGAAGGACAGGAATGGGGTGAACAAGAGTGACCATAAGGCTTTGCGAGCCTTGGGCCATTTATCCGTGGATATTAGAAAGGCGGGCACTTTGTAAGATACATCAAACCACTTTTACTACTGTGAGAATAACCGAATCGGTCGCGCTTGAATCGGTAAATCGCTCTCGCAGCTGGCCGACCGGCACCTGACTGCCAGTGAGAAGAAATGACGTCACGGACGTCGACGTTTCGCACCGGCAGTGCACTCATCATCGCCATCATGTTCTCCGCGTTTAAAAGATCAATTGTAAGTCCCGTCTGCGACAAAAGTTCAATGAGCTTACTTTTGAGTTACGTTGCGTAGCCCCAGTTATCCATATTGTGAGTATTTGTTCTCCCTGTGCGACACATCTTTTACAGTAACCGAACAACACTCTGTAGTCATAACTCGTCGTCTCCCCCTTCGACCAAAGCGCTCGCCATGCTAAGAGCTGCTGCATCTTCCCCTTATCCTTCAGGTGTCTCGTCTGCCCCTCCACTCACGTTCAATTTGGAAGTTATCGAAAACACTCCTCCCACTGCGGACCAGATCCGTACGATCCTGGACTACCTCCCGCCCCTTCGCGACGTCGATGACCCACATCATGTTGTTGCTCTCATATCCTCTCATCATTCTGCCCCTTCTTTACCGGATAGGCCTCATTCTCCGGAAGGCTTGGTACGTCTCGCTCAGAAGAGTCCTCTGGCAATAAAATGGCCGATCGTTGTCGACTGGACGAATGGTCGCGCTTCTGCCGGAGATTCCGAAGGTGTGAAGGATATTCTAGAGTATATGAGGAAGAAAAGGGACGGAGAAATCAAGGAAGAAGAGGATTTTAAACCAAGAGGTTGGTTTTCGTGATCGTCTTACCAATACGTCCAATGGCGAGTGTCGATGCTAATGGATGCTCTGAATTCCAACTTTATCGACGCTGAGGCGCTGAGGGTTCTCTACGTTTTTGGTCCGGTGCGGAAACGACGGCGTAAGCTACATTCACCGTGGGCTAGTATTAAACTGGTATAACTTAGCCCCATGTCAACGTTCTCAGTTCCGTGTGCGCGGATCGTTTTTGGTGTCTCACTCGCAACAGAACTAGTATGGCTGATCGATTTCATTGCGAGAACGGTCTTTGGTCCCTGATATTCTGATGCGTGGTCTACTTCTGTCACCTGCAAATTGCAATCAAATCTCTGGTATCTTTCTTTTGGTATGAATTCCTCCAGTTTCGTGGTTTCGTTCTCTGCCAGCCGCACCGCACGTTGTTTAACCAGTCCCATCTCTACTCTATACCTTTCCTTTTGAATACAGACTAGTCTTTCTATCCTTCAAGATGATTACTTCGAATAGTGTTCAGCAGGCCGCCGCGGTTCTCCCTCTCAACAACACTCCTGCTCAGGTGGTAGAGGCGCGAGCTCCTCCGCCAGTGGGGCGAGGGAAACACTCTTCTACCCGCGCTGCTTGTCAGAATCTACCATATATTTATCCCCGCATCCCGAGACCAGTAATCAGGCTGGGAAACACCCTCAAGGCGACCCTTGATTCTCAATTCCAAGTCAACGCCAGCCATGTACAGAAGCCGCTCTCCCTCGTTTCTGTAAGCCTCCCTTCTCGGACTTCCAATCCCTTGATTGACAATGTATCAGAACGAAAACCGGGAACGAGGCACCCTAGTATCCCCCGCACGGTGCAGCCCAGTGCCCGAGGACAGAAAGTGGGTGCTCTAACCTCGCCCGCTGTCTACCACTTCCCTCATACCCGCCGATTGAAGACATTCGGATACGAGGTCGTCGTCTAGTTATGAGCAGTTCAAGTCGAATATGAACGTCCCCGACTTCTTGAAGCAGGAAGGCCCGTGTAAGCGTAGTCGGCAACGATCGCCACCCACGGATAGCGAAGACGAGGATCCCTTCCACTTCGACAACATACTCTCCTCTCCTCCCGCCAAGAGAGATGACAGCCCCGGAAGGACCCTCTCGTCGTCGCTTTTTCGCCGTGCGTCCATCGTGCCTGTCGACCCTTCCGCGGCGCCAGCACCGCATCGATTCAGTCTTCTACGCGAGCACGCGTCGGAGGGAACGATCTTCGTCCAAGAAATTTGCGATGCGGAAGGACGACGCTGGAGTTTGCGCGTTCCCGCGAGCGGACTCCCAGAAGACATGGTCAGCATGCTCGAGGAGCTTGAAAACCTTGCTCTCGAACTGGGCCAGACGCTGCCGAGAATAGTGGTGACGTGTTCGGGGGAGTCTTTGTCGTCGAAGAGGGCCGCTCCCGCCGCCGGGTCGGCGCAGCTATTGCACCCTCTTCCTACCACCGTGAATGCGATCGGCGGCGGGGGGTACTCCCTGGCTCGGGAGAAGTGTCGCCTCGTTGAACCCGAACCCGAGCCGGTCTGCGAAGAAGAGCCAGCGAAATCCTCTGCTACGTCCACTTCGGTAGTGGTTTCTAGTCCTTCCGAGCAAAGCCTAACGTGCATATACCTCCCCGAGGTGAGTGCGCGCTCCGCATATCCCCGCTTCGCCATTTGATTTATTGATTGACATCTCGCTCCCCAAGTTGGCGCCCGAGTTCTTGTCTGGCAGCTCTACTTCTCCCGTTTTGCAGCCCGCAGACGGCTTCCACAGCAAACCGCCCCCGCCCGCCACCACGAGCGCTCATAGCTCGCGACAGCGCGCCTTCTTCGCCGCGCTCAGAGACAGGGAACCCGCGCGGTCCACGCGCAGCGGCATCGCCAGGCGTCTCGTAGCAGCAGCAGCCCGCCAGCCGACCGAAGTCAAAGCCAAAGACGCACCCGCCGGACCGCCAGCGGCGCCGAGATCCCGCGTCCCGATGAAGTCAGCGTTGCCAGTCCTGAAGGCTAGGTCGACCGCCGCAGCGCCTGCGTTGGGCGCGCGGACGACGCAGCCCTCCTCCGAGTCTAGGTCGCCAGACCCGAAGGCCCCGTCGCTACCCGGGTACGGTGGACCAGCGATGTCTTCGGGTGCGCACCCCGCGGCCCCTGCACCTCCTATCGCTATCGCAACTGCTGCCACCGGAAAACCTCCATTTTTTGCCAATGCACAGCAGGAAAATAGAGATAGGGGCAGGGGCGGCCGCATTGTCGACGAACGGCGCTCGATTCTAGCTCCCGCTATCCCGACGCCTGCTGCACCTGCGCCTTCGCCTGCGCGCAAGCTGAAGCATTTCTTTCGTCGCCCGCCGACGCGTTCGGCGTCGGATCCTCCCGCGTACCCGTCCGTACGGCAGGTTGCGGAAGGGGGAGCGGGAGTCGGAGCGAAGCGCCCCGCGAGCGAGGTCGTCCAGGCGGCACCGCGAGAGGTGGTAGAGCGCAGCAGGATGCCACGCTTGCCGTCGGCGCGCGATCTGTTAAGGAAGCTGACTTGACGGACTCAGCTTCCACTTTGGAATACATTTATTTCCCATCTGTGAGATCTGGTTGAGAGTAGAGTGAGCTTTGAATTGGATCAATACCTGTGTTGGAGTTGTTCAGTGTGGGGTGTTCTTTTTGAGAAGAAAAAAAAATATCCATTAGCCCACCGCGAGGGTCGAACTCGCAGCCTTAAGATCGGTTGGGGTGGCACAACCGTGTGGCGCCGGGATCCTCACTAGTACAAAACCCCGGCGCCACACGCGTGCCACCGCCGTAAAAGTCTTACGCTCTATCCGATTGAGCTAGGCGGGCATACTTATCTTACGATTAAAATGTATTTGAACTATCAGTCGACGAAATCGAATATCAGCAGCTTAGTCGAGAGATTGCTGACACACGCTACGATACATACTGAGGGACATTACAACGGACTTAGTTTACGTATGCGCAACCTCCCTTTTGAATTTCCCTCGATCTTGCCGTGTCTGGACATCCTCATCAGTTACCAACTCGGGCATACACAACTGGGCAAGACCCAAGTCATGTAGTCTTGTCATCTTGAGCAGCATCGTCAAGCCGGCGCTTGCCACGCTTGTCTCTGCCCCAACCTCTTCCTTCGCAGGGCGCGCGGGTCCAGCGCGGTCAAGCAGCTCCCACGTCGTGTCGTCAAGGTCCTCGGCCATGCGACCCAACGTCACTTCGGCGATAGCTGGCGCACAGGATGAGGCCAGAAAGAGACATACAGGGGAGCAAAGTCCGCTGATGATCTGCTCTGAGAGGAGGAGGGCGGGGGTATCGGGTGGTGCATCGGCCAGCGAGTAGGGGCGGAGACATGCGGGGCAGACGCGCCCAAAACGTCTGCTCTTGTTGTACCACAGGCACTAATGTGCACGCGGAGCAGGGACGGTTGTCAGCTCATTAATGAGTGGCGGGAGTAGTGGGAGCGAAGTGAGAAAGAGGCGTACGAGGGCAGTCTCCTCGGGGAGCACGGTGCAGAGCATCTGCAGGATCTCGCGTTGGGCGAACTCTGCGCAGAGTGGGTCCGCGGTCCAGGCGGGTTGCGCGAACAATGAGTCGAGAAAGGCGCGCATGTCTTGCACGCGGGGGCCGTCACCGTGGTTGATGATGATGGGGTTGGAGAGGAGGATGAACGTCGGGTCATCCGGGGGTCCGTAGGGCGTGTCATTATGAAAGGAGGGAATAGTGTTCTCAAGACCAGAAGGTTTTACATGGGGGTCTGGGCACAGAGTTTCAGCTTCATCAGCTTCCTGTGCAGCAATCGTAGGTGACAGTAACGTTACAAGGGTTGAGGAGGAGAGATCCGGGGAGGCGGAGTGCGCCTTCTGTGCTGCTATCGACGAGTGAGCCTTGGCATGATGCTTCTTCTGCTGAGCACGTTTTTTCTTCTTTGTGTTCTGTGGACCAGGCATGCAGTCAAAGACTCGGACAAAAGTACTAAACGGGAGCTGTTGACGCGACGCGACTTGTCACGCATGTCACATCTCGTGACAACGCGTTTGAGTCAAATGAAAATTACATAAATGGGCAAAGTTACCTATTAAGGCAAATGACTCGGACTAGTTGATGGTATCGCATTCTGTTGCGAAAGAAGACGGACCGATCTGTATCTGCAACTCACCTCGTCTAGCACAATACACGCTCTTTGGCGCCGTGTGTTGCGCTCTCAGAGCTACTGTAAAATAGTTGTGCAATCAAGATCTTTCTCTTCTTCTGCACATATGTCAAACATCATCGAACTCGCCCAAGTGCCTCTCTTTATATTTTGCCAGCTTGGTCGCTGACGATCAAATCGTTTGACAGACTGGAAAACGGGACTACCTGAAGTCCCTGGAGAAGAAGTACCAGGATGAGTGGGAACAGGCGCACATCTTCGAAACCGATGCGCCAACACAAGAAGAAACAGCAGGCCTTAGCCCTGCACAAATCCACGAAAAGTTTCCCAAATGGTTTGGGAACTTCCCCTTCCCTTACATGAACGGGTCTTTGCACCTGGGCCATGCGTTCACAATCTCAAAAATCGAGTTTGCGGCGGGGTACCAGCGTCTGCTGGGAAAGCGCGTCCTATTCCCCCATGGGTTCCATGTAACCGGAATGCCCATAAAGGTGTGTCACTGTCTACCCCGATCTTGGACCTGTCCTGAGCGCGCGATTAGGCATCCGCGGACAAAATTATTCGGGAGATGGAGATGTTTGGCCAGGATTTCGAAAAATTTGAGACACCGGAAGAACTCGATGAAGAGCCGATAACCGAGTCGAGTAATCCCTCCGCCCCCCGCGTCGACAAAGGGAAGAAAGGAAAGCTGGCTGCCAAGTCAACGGGCTTCACATATCAGTTTCAAATCATGGAGTCTATCGGTGTACCACGCTCCGAGATCAAAAAATTTGCGGACCCATACTACTGGCTGACCTACTTCCCTCCAATCGCGATCGTGAGCTTTATTCACCTTTCCCCTAGTTCTCACAGACCATTTGCGTACTCAGGCAGACCACCACGCCTTGGGGACGCGCATAGACTGGCGTCGTTCTTTCATGACAACACCAGCAAACCCTTATTACGACGCATTTGTACGCTGGCAGATGAACAAGCTCCACGCATTAGGCAAGATCAAATTCGGCGAACGCTACACTATCTACAGCCCGAAAGACGGCCAGCCCTGTATGGACCACGATCGCGCCGATGGCGAGGGCATCGGCCCACAAGAATATACGGGCGTCAAGATGCAAGTCATCGAGTGGAGTTCTGCGGCACAGAAAGCCTTGGAGGGTAAGCTGGGCGGCAGAAAGGTATACTTAGTCGCCGCGACGCTGCGTCCAGAGACGATGTTCGTGGATTTCTGTCTGTCCGGGGAGAATGATCCACCTGATATGTCAGTTCAGGTACGGCCAAACCAACTGTTTCGTGGGCACTGCCATCAAGTACGGCGTCTTTGCTGCGAACGACAGCGAGGCGTACGTGTGCACCCAGCGCGCGGCGCGCAACATGACCTTCCAGGGCATCTTCGACGTGCGTGGGCAGGTGAAACAATTGGCCGAATTGGAGGGAACTGCGATAGTTGGCGCGAAAATCAAAGCACCGTTTTCGGTGTACCCTGAGGTGTACGTTCTGCCTATGGACAATGTCCTTCCCACCAAGGTACAATCTCCGACCCTTCTGGTAGCGGTGAATTCTGAGTTCACGATCTTATCAGGGCACGGGTGTCGTCACCTCTGTCCCATCTGACTCGCCCGATGACTACGCCACCCTTATGGACCTGCGCAAGAAGGCCGAGTACTACAAAATCGACCCTACCTGGGCTGCCTTTGACCCCGTCCCGGTTCTGTCGACTCCCGCATATGGCGAAATGTCGGCACCTGCATTAGTCAAACAGCTGAAGATCGTGTCACAGAAGGACGTCAAGCAGTTGGCAGAAGCCAAAGAACTGGCGTACAAGGAGGGCTTCTACAACGGCACGATGCTAGTCGGTGAGTTCAAGGGTGAGCCGGTGCAAGAAGCCAAGATCAAAGTACGCGCCAGCATGATCGCGAAGGGAGTAGCATTCGCGTATGCGGAGCCCGAGGGCTTGGTGATCTCGAGAAGCGCCGACGAGTGTGTGGTCGCGCTGATGGACCAGTGGTATCTGGACTATGGCGAGACGAAATGGAGGGCGGAGGCAGAGCGGTGCGTCCTCTTGTTAACCCCCAAGATTGTCAAGTTCATTATTGGCCTTATGAAGCCTGCTGGCCCGGATGAACACATACTTCCAGGAGACGCGGAATGGATTTGAGGGCACCTTGGCTTGGCTGAATCAGTGGGCGTGCGCCCGAACATATGGGTTGGGCTCAGTGCTGCCGTGGGACCCGCAGTTCTTGGTCGAGTCTTTGAGCGACTCTACTATCTACATGTGCTATTACACGGTCGCGCACTTGCTGCATGGTATGTATGTATCCATGCCCTAGTCTCTTGGCTGACAGCACCGTAGGGTCTATCGATGGCAAGGTCCGCGGCAAGTTTGACATTGCGCCAGAACAAATGACGGACGAGATCTGGGAGTACATTTTCCTCGACGGCCCATGGCCCGCCAACGCTCCTTTACCCAAGGAGAAGGCTGACGCGCTGAAACACGAATACGAATACTTCTATCCGTTCGACGTGCGCTCGTCTGGCAAAGATTTGATCAACAACCATCTGTCTTTCGCTATTTATAATCACTCTGCGATCTTCCCCGAGAGCAAGTGGCCGTTGAGCATGCGCGCAAATGGTCACCTGTTGTTGAATGGGCAGAAGATGTCCAAGAGCAAGGGAAACTCGCTGACGCTGCGAGACAGCGTAGAGAAGTTTGGCGCAGACGCGACGCGCTTAGCGTTGGCAGACGCAGGCGACGGCATTGAGGACGCCAACTTTGAGGAGAAGAACGCGAACGCGAACATCCTTCGCTTGCACACTTTATTGACCTGGTGCGAGGTAAGTCCTCGGATTGTGTTGACATGCGCTATGTATCTCACAGCTACTTCCAGGAAATGACCAAAGATGCAGCAGGCTTGCGCACGGGACCTAAAGACTCGTACCATGACAAAGTCTTTGAGGAGGAGATCAACAACTTGATCAACACTACCAAAGAGCACTACGAATTGTATGCTGCTACTCTCTCTCTCTCTCTCACTTTCTTTGAACATGCCGTTTAATCGCACACGGCTTGCTCAGGACATTCTACAAGGACGCCATGAAATACGGCTTCTACGAGCTCCAGTCGGCCCGTGACTGGTATCGCGAAGTGACCGCGGACATCGGCATGCACGCGGACCTGGTCAAATACTGGATCAACGTCGCGGCGGTGCTTGCCTCGCCCATCGCGCCACACTTTGCCGAGCACATCTGGCGCGGGATCCTGCAGCACCCGACGTCGATCCAGCACGCGCGCTGGCCAACTCCGGCGCGGGCGGTAGACGCGCCGACGATCGATGCGGGCGCGTACATGCGCACGCTGGTCAAGACGGTGCGCGACGCGGAACTGACGCTGCTGAAGAAGCTCAGCAAGGCCAAGGGCGGCCCGCCGCCGTTCGACCCGAAGAAGCCCCGCGCGGTACGCGTGTACGTCGCGACGCGCTTCCCAGAGTGGCAGGACGCGTGCGTGCAGGCCGTGCAGGCCGCGTGGGATCCCACGGCCGCGCGCGTCGACGACGCACGGGTGCGCGCGGTGCTGATGGAGCGCGGGCTGATCAAGGATAAGCGTGCGATGCCGTTCGTACAGCTGTTCAAGGTGCGCTTGCAGCGCTTCTATCTATCTATTTTGCGTTTCGTTTCTAACTGGTTTGTAGAAACGCATCGCGGAATTTGGAGCTGAGACGGCGTTCAAGCGGACTTTACCGTTCGTAGAGACGGATGTGCTGCGGGAGGTGTTACCCTATCTGAAGCGCACGTTGACCCTCGTCGATGTGGAGGTCTTGTCCGTCGAGGAGGCGCTGGCGCACATAGAGGCGGGCAAGACGGGATACAGTCGCATGATAATCGAGAGCTCGGAACCGGGCAGCCCAGCGTTTGAGTTTAGGAACGTTTCGGAGTAATCTAGCTACAATGCTACTATTGTCTGCGGAAGTGATACAGTCGAAATTCTCATAACGCATAGCGTGATTCCAGGCCGAAACGTTATGCATCATCGTAAATATGCAAGAGTACGGTTTTCCCACAGTCCAGGGATATCCGGGTGGCTATCGATTCAACAACTGTCCGAGGCTCTACAACAAGCTCTACAACGATGACGACGATTCACCAACTCTAAGCCACCCGCCCAGCCTCTGCTGGGTACTCTTTTGCAGATCTAGTGTCCTGATTTGAGCCTCAAATGTCCTCAGCACCTTTGAGAGCTCATACGCCGCCTCAACCTCTGCACCAATGCAGACCAACCAAAGAGTTTCGGAGAGTTTAGCCATCTCCGGCCTACTCATTTGAGGCTGTGGGCACTCCTCAACCTCGTCCTCATCAACCACACTTTCTGTCTCCCCACTGACTCCCTCGGGGCCTGGTTTTGAGGCATAAGTTGTGGGTTTGGCTTGGACTTTGCGGGTGTGTTCAGTGGGCATGGTCAGTTTGGAGCAAAATGTGGGCAAAAAACAAAAGTTCCGAGTCATCATGACTTGTCGATGAGTAATTTTAGAGGCACACTCGGGCTCAACAATGCATTTTTGACGGTATGCGTTATGTATTATGCAATATCATTGGGCTTTCCCTATGTATTCTATGATTCCAAGTCACAACCCAATGCGTTATCAGAAATAACGTTATGCACTATGAGAATTTCGGCTGTCTGTATACGAGATGCTGCAGCATGAAGGAATTAGATCAGCAGAAAATAATATAGAGGTCGTGTAAAGTGATCTAAACATCATGAAATGAGCGATGCGCTACAATGCAGACCCAGATCCAGTCGCAGGACATACTAATACATA
>WNGR01004375.1_pt1 | contig 21106 bp, 18 predicted proteins | sample 5407581 | NCBI WGS metagenome assembly WNGR01 (sample SAMN13153383, study PRJNA577476) | soil metagenome | isolation source: 80 cm soil or saprolite under Garry oak tree replicate 2 | place: USA:California | collected 2016-06-15
GAGCTCGAAGGTGGGCTTGCCGGCTGCCGGGATCGTGCAGGAGGTCAGCGCCACGCCGAACGACCTGCTGCGCTCGTTGACCTCTGCGGCAACCGCTGCCACCTCGCTCAGCTTCCCGCCGCGCTCGGCCAGCGCCCCGGCGATCTTCTCCACGAATACCGTCGCGCCCACGCCGCGCCGCCCGGCGGTGTACAGCGAGTCCTGCACGGCGACGTCGTCATTGACGACCACGGGGGTGACCTCGATGCCGTCCTCGTCAGCGAGCTCGGCGGCCATCTGGAAGTTGAGCACGTCACCGGTGTAGTTCTTGACGATGTGCAGCACGCCCGCCCCGCCGTTCACCGCCCTGGTGGCGGCCAGCATCTGGTCGGGAACCGGCGAGGTGAAGATCTCACCGGGGCAGGCCGCGTCGAGCATGCCGTAGCCCACGAAGCCGCCGTGGAGTGGCTCGTGGCCGGACCCGCCGCCCGATACCAGGCCCACCTTGCCCCGGGTCGGGCCGCCTGCCCGGGTGATGACCTTGTTCTCGATATCCACACTGAGCAGCGGGTGCGCTGCGGCCACCCCGGCCAGGGCGTCGGTGACGACCGTCTCTGGGGTGTTGATGAGCTTCTTCATGACATGCCTTCCGGGATCTGCTCCGTGTTGTGAGAACTGTTGGCTGCGACGGACGCGGGGGTCGGCTCGGGATCGGTTGGCGCCAGGCTGTCCATCGCGGCGGCCGCGCGGGTCCGGGACAGGCCGATGTAGGCGAGGCCGCCGAGCACCCCGCCGACGAGCTCGCCGATGACGTACGCAGGCGCCTGCGCCCACGACACGGTCCCGCCGAACGCGGTCTGCATCAGCACGGCGCCCAGATATCGGGCAGGGTTGATGGCAGCTCCGGTCGCGGGCCCCAGGATGATGATGATCGCGAAGACCGCGGAGCCGATCGCCATCGGCGCCCAGCCCGGGACGGCGCGGTGGTCGATGACGCCGAAGATGACGAAGACCAGGATGGCGGTGCCGATGGCCTCGATCAGCATGGCCCGGCCGAAGCCCATCGTCGCGGGGTTGTAGGCGGTGACGCCGGCGCCCGCCGCGACGGTTGCCGCCCGCCCCAGCGTGACGAAGATGGCGAGCGCCCCGAGCACCGCGCCGGTCACCTGGGCGGCCATGTAGCCAGGCACCTCGCGCCACGGGAACTTGCCCGACACCGCCAGGCTCAGCGTGACCGCAGGGTTGATGTGGCCGCCAGAGATATGCCCGATCGCGTACACCACCCCGACGATGACGAGCATGAAGGCGAACGAGATCATCCCGAGCTGTGCCATCGAGAACGGGACCTTGGTGCCGGCGGAGATCACCCCCGTGGCCGCCGCGGATCCGGCGCCGACGAAGACCAGGCATGCGGTTCCGATCAGCTCCGCACAGAGCTTCTGCAGGGTTGTAGGTGCTGCGGCCATGCGGTTCGCCCGTCGGCTGGGCCCTCATCAGGTTCAGGCGGCGGGCTTCTCACCTCCCTCGGGTGCGACCCGGAGTCTGAATACTGTTCGACATTATGGAACAGTATTTCAAGGGGGACGATAGGTCGAGCCAGGGCCCACGTCAAGAGGTCAGTTTCCGCCGGGCCTGATACTCACCGCGCGTGAGGCCCCTCGCTGCCGTGAGCGGAACCGCCGCCTGTAGCGCTCAGCTGCCCTCGAACTGGAGGATGTACAGCCCGCCGCCGCTGCGGTCCACGGCATACACGACGCCGTCCGCAGCCACGTAGACGTCGTTGATCTGGATCGCGCCCACCCGGGAGTTCGCCGGGGCCGGCGGCACGAACGCGCCGACCTCCTTCGGCTGGAACGGGTCCCTGACGTCGTAGGCGCGCACCCCGGCGTTGAAGAACGACCCGAACACGATGTCCTCGCTGCGCCAGGACCACCCGAAGGGCTCGTTCTCGTGCAGGTTGTGCGCCCCGAACCGGCCGCCCCGGCCCGCGAACTCGGCCACCGGCGGCATCGGCGCGCTGCTGATGATCAGCGGCGTCTCCTCATGGCTGGCGTCGGCGACCCACACCAGCTTCGGGTAGTCGGCCGCGTGGTCCCGGGTGGTCTCGTCGCTGATCACGAGCAGGTTCCGTCCCAGCAAGGGCAGGACGGTGTGGGTGAAGCCGGGCATCGGCGGGTGGTAGTCCAGCCGCGACACCAGCCGCGGGCTCGGCGAGGTCCACGATCACCGGGAACTGGTCGTCGAGCGGGCTGGTGGGACGGGAGTCCGCGGTGCCGGTGCTGAGGTAGGCATACCGGCCCCCGGTGTACCCGACCCAGTGCGTCCCGCGCGAGCGGGGACCCGACAGGTCAAGGAAGCCGACCGGGCGGGGCTGCGCAGCCTGGCTGAGGTCGAAGATCTCGATGCCGGCCGGCCCCAAGCCGGGCCTGGCCACCTGGTAGGCGACCACCAGCAGGCCGTCCCCGAGCGCCAGCGAGTTCGACCGGACATCACCGTGCGGCAGCGTGGTCTGGGTCAGCAGCTCCGGCGCCGCCGGGTCCGTGACGTCGAGCACGCTGAAGTTCGCCGGCCCCTGCTCGTGAGCCAGGTACAGGTACCGCCGGCCGCCGTGCTCCAGCAGCGCGGTGCCCTCGCCGCAGTTGCCGCGGCCGCCCAGATCGTGCTGGCCGAGCAGCCGCATCCCGTTGCTTTCCTCCGCAGGCACAGTCATCCCTCCGGCCGGCCCGGGCTCTTGTGCTGGTGCAATCATCTCCTGCACTCAATCATGCCGCGGCGCGCCGTTCGCCGCACTTCGGCCACTGGACGGCAAATCCTGGAACGCTTCCCCTATTCGCTGTGCCCGGTGATGGTTAGGCTAATCACTTACATTGAACGCCTGGCCGCCGGCGCTCCCGCTGCGGCCTGCTCCTGATTGGGAGCCCGGTCCCAGGCTGGCGCGGCCTCGGCCGCCCGGGAAGGGAGTAGGTCATGAGCGCAGCACCTCGGTCGCGCCGGTGGGGGGCATTAGCGCTTGCGCTGGCTGCCTCGTCGATGGCGCTGGCCGCCTGCGGCTCGAGCGGTTCCTCGGGCTCGAGCTCCAACAGTCCCATCGCCATCGGGTATGAGCTCCCGCTCACCGGCACCGTCGCGCTGGCCGGGAAGGCGGAACAGCAGGGCTGGAACCTTGGCCTCAAGGTCTTCGGCAGCAGCGTCGCGGGCCACAAGATCGTCACGTATTTCGCCGACACCAGCGGCAACCCGGCCACCGCCCTGTCCGACGCTCATTCCCTGGTGCAGCAGAAGCACGTCCAGATCATGGAGGGGCCGCTGCTCGCGAGCGAGGACGCGGCCGTGGCTCCCTACCTCGGCGCCCAGCGGGTCCCGCTGGACAACCTCGCCATCTGCGGCCAGATCCAGGTCACCGACAACGCGAAGTACGGCAACGCGCTCAGCTCGGGATGGATCTGCAACACGCCGGACATCATTGCGGCCGACTATCTCTACACCGACCTCGGCTACCGGCACGTGACGGTGCTGGCCAATGACTACGCGTTCGGCTGGCTGTCCGCGGGCGGGTTCATCAAGCGGTTCACCATGCTCGGAGGGAAGATCGACAAGGTCCTCTGGCCCCCGCTGACCGCGACCGACTACGGGCCCTATGTCTCCGGGATCCCCAAGACCACCCAGGCGGTCTTCGCCGAGACCGTCGGTGCCGGGGGGCCGCTGTTCACCAAGGCGTACGCGCAGTTCGGCCTGCGCGGCCACGTCCCGCTGTACGGCAACACGACCGTCTTCGACTATTCGGTGCTGCCCGGGGAGGCTCCCGCGGACGTGCTGGGGGATCAGATGTCGGCGCAGTACTGCGACGGCATCAACACCCCGGCCAACAACAAGTTCACCACGCTGTTCGAGCAGACCTATCACACCCGGCCCGGCTACTATGCCGAGGCGGGCTACGTGCATGCCGAACTGGCCGTCGCGGCGCTGAAGCGGCTGCACGGGGTGGCCACTGACCCGGTGGCCGTGGCGCACGCGCTCAAGACCACCGCGATCACCGCGCCCCGCGGGCCGGTGCGGCTCAGCACGTCGTTGTTCAGCCCGATCCAGAACAACTACATCTGCAAGGTCGAGAACGTGAACGGCACGCTGGAAGACGTGCCGATCAAGACGTACCCGTCCGTGCAGCCGTGGGGCACGCTGCCGTACAAGACCTGGGTGCAGGAGTTCACCACCGACTCGGTCGGGCGCCCGGCCGCGTGACTGTGTTGGCCTCGGGGGGCGACCCCCCAGACCCCCCGCGTGCCATCCGCTCGGGCCGGCAGGCCGGCCGTCGCGGCTGGCACCGGCTGGTGCCTTCGGTGATTACGATGCTGTGGCCAGACCGGCCTTGATCACTGGCCGAGGCCCGGCACTATGATGACTAGCAACGGCCGGGCATGATTGCCGTCGCGCTGGTGACAGACGCGCGTGCTGGCCGCGAGGAGGGGTGGGCTGACATGGGGGAGCCGGACTCTGGCCGCAGGACGCGGGCGCTCGGCACACGCGGCCGCGTCATGTCCTGCCTGGCGGCCAACGGCGAGATCACCGATCCCAAGGGCATGGCCAGCACAACGCTGGCCGAGGCCATCGGCTACCCGGGCTCCAGCGCCGCGTTCGCGCAGCTGCTGTCCGGCATGGAACGGTCCGGGCTGATCGAGCGGGAGATCCGGGGCAAGCGCACCTACCGCATCGCCCCCACCGCGGCCGCCGGCCGGAGCCGTCCGGCCGGGACCCGCCGCCGGGCCGGGAAACCCGGCCCGCCCACGGCGGCCGGGCGCGGCGGCCGTGGAGCCGGTGCCGAGGAGGCCAGCGGCAAGGATCTCGGCCGGGATCTCGCCGCGGCGGCGAGCGGGGCTGTCGGCTTCGATTACGACGAACTGGCCCGGCGCCTGCTGGTCCAGCTGGTGCGGCGGCTCGCGATCGCACCCGGCGGCGGCCAGCCGCCGGGGCCTGGTGAGGTCCCCGAGCCCGCAGGCACGGGGCGTGCGGACACCGGGCGTGCGGGCACGGGGCTCGCGGGCACGGGGCTCGCGGGCACGGGGCTCGCGGGCACGGGGGCGCAGGATGCCGCCCTGCGGCAGGCCGTGGCCAGCCTGGAGCAGAAGCTGGCCACCGTCCAGTCCAGCCAGCGCAGGCTGACTGAGGAGAACGCCCAACTGCGCGAGCAACTGCAGGCGGCGCGCCAAAGCCTGGCCCAGGCGGAGGAGCGCGCCAGCGCCGGCCGCATCGCCGGGCAGCTCGGCAGCGCAGAGGTCATGCTGCTTGAGCGCCTGCTGTCCGCGTCCAGGGAGCAGGCAGACCAGCAGGAAGAGGCCGGCGCCGGCTGACAATCATTGCGCGCACGCCGCCTGATCACCAAGGAGCTCACTGGTGGCCGCCCAGGCGTAATGATAACGTCCAATCATGTAGCGGCGGCGGCCGGCCAGAAGGCGGAAGCCGCCGGGCGGGCGGCTCAGTTGTCCGGTACAGGCGCCCAGCCCCCGGGCCGTCGGTGCGCGGGCGGGGCGCCTGCTCGGTTCCAGGGAGAGGTTTGGTGGACTCGCAGACGCTCGGATGGGGAATCGTCGGGCTCGGCCGGATTGCGGGCACGGAAATTGCCCCCGCTATCAGCGCGAGCGCCAACAGCACGCTCGTCAGCGTGGTGAGTCGCGACCAGGCACGGGCCGAGGCGTTTGCCCGCGATCACGGCGCGGCGAGTGCCCTCGACGACTACGCCAAGATGCTCGCGGATCCCGCAGTGGGGGTTGTTTACATAGCCACGCCCAATGCCCTCCACGCCGAGCAGGTGATCGCGGCGGCCCGCGCGGGCAAGCACGTCCTGTGCGACAAGCCGCTGGCCGTCACCGTGGCCGACGCGCAGCACTGCGTCGCGGAATGCCGGTCCGCGGGTGTGCGCCTGGGCATCACCTTCCAGACCCGCAATCACGACGGCATGGCCGAGGCGGCCGCCCTGGTGCGCGACGGCGCCATCGGCAAGGTGGTCGCCGCGGAGGCGCAGATGGGCACCGGGGGGCGGCTGCCCCAGGGCTGGCGCACGGATCCGGATCTGGCCGGGCTGGGCACGCTCAACAACATCGGGGTCCACGCCTTCGACATCCTGCGCTACCTGGTGGGCTCCGAGGTATCGGAGGTGGTGGCGCTGGTGGGCTCCGAGCCCGGGTACCTGGTGGACACCACTGCGCTGGTCCTGCTCCGTTTCCGCAGCGGAGCCCTGGCGCAGGTGAACGCGAACCAGGCGGCGCGCAGCCCGCGCGACGACATCGCCCTGTACGGCACCGAGGGCCGGGTGCTGTGGCGCAACCTGTCGCGGCCCGGGCGCGACGGCACGCTGAGCTTCGTCACCCGCGACGGTGAGCGGGAAACCCCCGCTTCGTCCCGCGGCGCTTACCAGCGCACGATCGAGGCCTTTGCCGACGCCGTGGCCGACGGCCGTGACCCGAACCCGTCCGGTGAGGACGGTCTGCGCAGTGTGGAACTCACCGCGGCCATCGCGGACTCGATCCGGGAGCGCCGGGTCGTTTCGCTTTCGGCCCAGTGATGAGGGGAGCCCGCGAGAGTGGCAGAGTTTTTAGCGCAGACCCTGAACGGTCTGACGCTCGCCGGAGTGATCTTCCTGGTCTCGAGCGGCTTCACCCTGATCTTCGGGATCATGCGGGTCACCAACCTCTCGCACGGCGCCGTGTACCTGCTCGGCGGCTACATCGGTTACTCGGTCATCGGGGCCACGCACAACTTCTTCTACGGGCTGGTCGCCGGCGCGCTCACGATGGCCGCATTCGGGCTCGTGCTCGAACGTACCCTGATCACGTGGCTGGGCCGGTCGGAGATGTCGGAGCTGCTCGCCACCCTGGGGCTCATCTACGTCCTGGATGACCTGTCCCTCGCCATCTGGGGCGGCACCCCGCTGACCATTAACCTGCCCGGGGTCCTGGGCAAGTCGTCCACCCTGCCGCTGGCTGGCATCGTCTACCCGAACGGGAGGCTCTTCATCCTCGGGGTCTCCGCCGTCATCGCGCTTGGCTTGTACTACCTGCTCCGCCGGACCCGGGTGGGGGCCATCATCAGGGCGGGAGTGGACGACCGGGAGATGGTCGGCGCCCTCGGCATCAACGTGCGGCTGGTCTTCACGCTCGTCTTCACCCTGGGCACCCTGCTGGCCGGCTTCGCGGGGGTGCTGGGCGGGACCGTACTCGGCCTGTACACCGGCGGCGACGGCGACATCCTGCTGTTCGCGCTGGCGGTGGTGATCGTGGGGGGTCTCGGGAGCTACGAGGGAGCGATCCTGGGCAGCGTCATCATCGGCCTCGTCGACAACTACGGGACGGCTTACTTCCCGGCCATCGCCTACTCGGTCTTGTTCATCCCCGTCATCCTGGTGCTGCTGGTCAAGCCGCAGGGCCTGCTCGGGAAGCCGACCACGTGACCACCGCAAGGGGCGAGGCGGGCACCGGGGCGGTTTCCCCGGCCGGCCCTGGTCAGAAAGCACCTCGGCCACCCACCCGGCTGGCCAGGCTGGCACTGGTGAGCCTGGAGCGATCGCGCCGCCTCACCGGGCCGGTGACCGGCGTGGCCGCCGCGGTGATCCTCTTCCTGCTGCTGCAGGGTAACGGCTTCACCTCCACCCTGGTCGTGGACATGCTCGTGTACGCGATCGCCGCCATGGCGCTGGATTTCCTCGGCGGCTACACCGGCCTTATCTCGCTCGGGCAGGCGGGATTCCTCGGCGTCGGCGCGTACGGCGTGGCCATCGCGGAGGCGCACTTCTACTCACCCTGGGCCTCGGTCGGGATCTCGCTCGCGGTGGTGCTGGCGCTGGGGCTGGCCCTGGGGATCGTCGCGGTCCGCGTCAAGGGGGTCAGCTTCGTGATCATCACGCTGGCCCTGGGCCAGGTGCTGTGGGGACTCGCCTTCCAGTGGGTGGGACTGTCCGAGGGCGACAACGGGATCTCGGTGGCGGTGCTGCCGGCCATCGGGTCCTTCGACCTCAACGATCCGCTCACCCTCCGGATGACAGTGCTGCTCGTGTTCGCCGTCGTCGCGCTGCTGCTGTTGCTGCTGGTGCATTCCCCGTTCGGGCTGTCCCTGCGGGGCGTCCGCTCCAACGAGGCGCGACTGGCCGCGCTCGGGTACCGGACCGGCCTGCACCGCTACCTCGCCTGGGTCATCACGGTCTTCTTCACCGGGGTGGCCGGCGTCCTGTATGTCTTCGTCAATCAGCTGATCAGCCCGTCGACCATGGACTTCAGCGCGAACGGCTTCTTCGTGGTGATGGTCGTGCTCGGCGGCCTGCGCAGCATCTGGGGACCGGCCGTGGGCGCAGCGGTGATCGTGCTGTTCCAGCAGGAGCTGAGCATCTACGTGTCCCGCTGGCAGACGCTGATGGGCCTGACCCTGATCGCGGTCGTGCTGTTCAGCCCGGGCGGGTTCTGGGGCCTGGTGCGGGCCGCCGGCCGGCGGCGGGACGCGCTCATCGCCCGGCTGCGGGCGCGGCAGGCCAGCGGCCCGCCGTCCGCGGCCGCTAAGCCGTGGACCAAGACGCGGCTGCAGGCCGGCCCGCTCGCCTCCGGGACGGCCCAGCCGGGCGCTAAGCAAGGCGAGACCCGTTGACCGCCCCGCAGGCTCTCGCCCCGGGCAGCGGTTCCGCTGACGCCCCGCCCGCGCTGACCGCGGATCACCTGTGCCGCCATTTCCGCGGCGTCACAGCCGTGGCGGACGTCTCGCTGCAGATCCCCGCCGGGATCCGCTTCGGCATCATCGGCCCGAATGGGGCGGGCAAGACCACCCTGTTTAACCTGCTGTCCGGCGAACTGCGGCCCAGTACAGGCAGCGTGGCCCTGTTCGGGCGGGACATCACCCGGCTGGCGCCGTACCGGCGGGTGGCGCTCGGCCTGGGCCGCACCTTCCAGATCACCCGGGTCTTCAGCGACCTCACCGTGCTGGAGAACCTCACCCTGGCCCAGCACGGGCTGAGCCGGACCAAGCTGTCGCTGCTGCGCCCGTGGCGGAGCTACCGGACCATGACCGCGGAAGCCGCGGAGCTCGCGGCCAGCTTCGGGCTGGCCGGGCGGCTGGCCACGCCCGCATCCGAGCTCTCCCACGGTGAGGTACGCGAACTGGAAGTGCTGCTCGCCCTGGCCCTCAGACCGCGGGTGCTGCTGCTTGACGAACCCGCCGCCGGGCTCTCGCCCGCCGAGCGGGTGGACATCATGGCGCTGCTGCGTTCCTTGTCGGACGACCTGACCCTGGTCATGATCGAGCACGACATCGACGTGCTGCGCGGCGTGGTGGACTCAGCGGCCGTGCTGCACCTGGGCGCGCTGGTAGCCCAGGGCAGCATGCGGGAGATCCAGCAGGACGCCCGGGTACGCGAGCTCTACCTGGGCCGGGCCGACCCCGGCGGGCGCCGGCTCGGGATCCGGCAGGAAGGCGCCGGGTCATGATCGAGGTTGCCGACCTGCACACCTACCGGGGCGCTAATTACGTCCTGCAGGGCGTGAACCTGCGGATCGGCGACGGTGCCTGCACCGTTCTGCTGGGGCGCAACGGCATGGGCAAGACCACCCTGGTCCATACGATCATGGGGCTGATCAGGCCGCGCTCCGGCCGGATCACGCTCGACAATGAGCAGCTGGTCGGCAAGCAGTCGTTCCAGATCGCTCAGCGGGGCATCGCCCTGATCCCCCAGGGGCGCCGCATCTTCCCCTCGCTCACCGTGGAGGAGAACCTCACCCTCGCCGCCCGCGGCACTGGGGCCCGCGGTGCCAGCGGCCGCGGGACGAACGGCAGAGGGGCGAATGACGGGGGGGCGGGCACAGACGGCGGTGATGCCTGGACACTCGAGCGGGTCTACGACCTGTTCGGCAACCTCAAGGAACGCCGGCGCAACCGGGCCGGCCAGCTTTCCGGCGGTGAGCAGCAGATGCTCGCGGTCGGCCGGGCGCTGCTGACCAATCCGCGCCTGCTGCTGATGGACGAGCCATCAGAGGGCCTGGCGCCTGTGATCATCGAGCGGATCGGCGAGATCCTGGCGGACCTGCGCCGCAGCGGGCTGTCGATCTTCCTGGTGGAGCAGAACTACGGCCTGGCCATTGACCTGGCCGACACCATCTACATCCTGTCCAATGGGCAGGTGGTGTGGCAGGGCTCGGCCAGCGAGCTCGAGAGCACGGCCCCGGTACGGGAGACGCACCTGGGCGTGTGACCAACCGCGACAACGAGAAGGGGCGGGCGCCATGGGCAAGTCATTCGTCACTGCTCATCGCTGGGACCTTGACTGGCAAGACGACGTGGATGTGCTGTCGCTGCGGGACGGTGTCCAGGTCAAGGTCTTCTATTCGGACCCGCAGGTCGGTGTCGCTGACATGCTTATCAAGTTCCCGCCCGGTTATGTCGAGCCCGAGCACACGCACGCCAGCAGCCACTCGATCGTGGTGCTGGAAGGCGCCCAGATCGTGCGGGGAGTGCACCTGCACCCGGGCGACTACGTCTGGGCGTCCGGCCCGGAGCCGCACGGTCCCTATGAGTACCCGGAAGGCTGCGTGGTCTTCGCCTCCTTCCGCGGGCTCTCCTCCCAGCACCGGTACCACGGCTCCCCGGCCGGCGAGATCTAAGGCAGCAGGAGTCCAGGCCAGGCGAGGTCTAGCGCGCCGTTACGCGCCCGCGCCGCGCATGCCGTCCAGGCCGAACAGCTTGGCCGCGTTCGCCGACCCGATCTGCTCTCGCGTCCCGGAGTCGAACGCCTCCGCCAGCGCCGCGACCGGGTCCGGCAGGGCCATATCGAACGGCAGGTCGGTGCCCAGCACGACGTGATCGGCGCCCACGCGCTCGGCCAGGAAGCGCAGGGCCGCCACGTCGTGGGTGATGGTGTCGAAGTACAGTTGCCCGAAGGCCCTCCAGACATCACTGGCCTGGATCGTGATCTCCGGCCGCACCCCGGAGGCGTGCGCCAGCCGCCCCGCCGCCTGCGGCAGGTAACCACCGCCGTGCATGAGCACGAGCCGCAGTTCCGGATGGCGGCCGAACACCCCGGCGCAGATCAGCCGCTCCACCATGACCGTGGTCTCCAGCGGGTTGCCGATGACGTTCTGCAGGTAATACGGCTCCAGCGCGGCATGCGGCTCGTTGAAGGCCGGGTGCACCAGCACCGGCCGCCCGGCCCGGGCGGCGGCGGCCCAGAACTCCTCGAACATGGGCTCATCCAGCCGTCGGCCTGCGATCGAGGTGCCGACCGCTGCTCCCAGGCAGCCCTGCGCCAGCGCAGCGCGGTACAACTCCACCGCGCGCGGCGGATCCTGCATGGGCAGGTTGGCCAGCCACCGCAGCCGGTCCTGGTGCGCGCCGCAGACCTTCGCCAGCCCGTCGTTCGCGGCCTCGCACAGCCGGACCCCGCGGTCGCTGCTGACCTCGTAGAAGTACAGCGGCGGCGGGCACGACAGGACGGCCGAGCCGATCTGCTTCGCGTCCATCTCGGCGATCTTGGCCGCCGGGTCGTAGAACGATGCCGCGATGGTGAACGGCACGTGGTGGACTCCGGTCCACCGGTCACCGTCGATCGTGACGCCGTAGCCCGGATCGCCCCGCAGCACGTCGAGTGCCTCGGTCGGCATCATGTGATTGTGTACGTCGATGAGCACCGGCTGGCCCCTCAGTAGCTCGGCGGGCTGACGCTGGTCTTGGCGAAGATCGGCTCCCACTCCGACTGGGAGAGCGTGCCCCACGGCGGGACCGCCGTGAAGGTCAGGATCGGCACGTTCCGCATCGTCCCGTTCACGTTCTCGACCTTACAGATGTACTCGTTCTCGATCGGCGACCAGGTGGCGTGACTGAGGGCCACCGGCCCGCGGGGCGCGGTGATCTTGACGGACCGCATCGCGGCCGAGAGCGCCTTCTCGCTGGTGACCTGGCCGTGCAGCGACTTGAGCGCGTCCACCAGGATCTGTGCCTTGGTGTAGCCCGCCTCGGAGTAATAGGAGGGGTACACGCCGTAGGCGGAGTGATAGGCGTTCGCGAACGCCTGGTTGACCGCGCTCGTGTTGCCGTCGCAGTACTGCGAGTCGGTGTAGACGCCGGCCGCGGCCGTGGGGTTCTCGGCGGGCAGGGCAGCCTGATCGGTCAGGGTGGTGATCCCCATCAGCGGGATGCTCTTCTTCAGCCCGAACGACTGGTAAGCGTTGACGAAGTTGGCCGCCTGCGTTCCCGACAGCACCACGAACACCGCCTGCGTGCTGCGCGGGATGGAGGACACGAAGGACGACATGTCCACGCTGTCGCTAGGCACCCAGATCATCTTGTCGATCTTGCCGCCCAGCTTGGTGAACTGGGCCGCGAACCCGCCCACGCCCTGCCAGCCGTACGAGATGCCGAGCCCGACCGTGGTCATGTGGCGCCAGTGCATGGTGTTGTAGGCCCAGCGGGCGCCCACCGTGGTAGGCGCGAAGCCGTTCCAGTCGGAGGTGAACCCGGTGCCGTACTTGGCGTAGGCCTGGGCCTGCTGCGGGCTGGCCAGGTACAGGTCATCCTCGGGGATGCCATGCCCGAGCACGTAGGGCGCGACCGCCGCGATGGCGCTGGAGACGAGCGGGCCCTCGACCACCTGGACGTGACCGGAGGTGACGAGCTGCCGGGCGTCCGACAGGCTTACCGCGGGTTCGCCCTGGTCATTGGCGTAGGTCACCTGGATGGGGTGCCCGTCAACCGAGCTGCCGAAGTGTGCGAGCCCCAGCTTGAAGCCGTTCTGCTCGCTGGTGCCGTTCTTGGTGAACACGCCGGTCAGCGGGAGCAGGTAGCCCACCTTGACCGGCGAGTGTGACGCCGTGCTGCTGCCCGACGAACCGCTGCTGCCGCAGGCGGCCAGGCCGGCGCAGGCAATCAGCGCGAGCGCCGCCCGCCACCGCCGCCGGCCACCGGTGACGCCAGTCATGATGTCCGCTAATGAGCTCTCCATGACCACCACGCTTCCGCGCCCGGCCCGGTGGCCGGACACCAGCTAATAACTAAACAGCGATCGTAACGTGATTAGGCAGCCGGCTCAATCACTGAGGCGGGGGACGGCGGCCCTCAGGGTGCTGCTCGCGGTCCGGCAGCCGGGCGCCGGGCCGGCGGGCGCCGACCTGGCGGAAGTGCAGCGCGCTGAGGGTGCCGTCGAGGTGCCTGAGCGCGGCGTCGGCGGCGGCCTCCGGGTCGCTCGCGATAACGGCCCGGAGGATCTCCGCGTGCTCGGCGTTCGCGCGCCTGGCGCGGTCGGGCATGGCGACGATCGAGTGCGTAACATAACGGGCCGAGAGCTCCCGGAGGTTGCTCAGGATCGCGACCATCTTGGGGCTGTTCCCGGCTTCGGCGATGACGTTATGGAAGCGGGAATTGTGCTCGGCCCACTGCAGGCAGTCGGTGTCGGACTCCATCACGGCCAGCAGCTCGGCCGCCCGGAGCAGGCTTTCCCTGCTGGCGAGCTTGGCGGTCCGGGCCGTGGCGAGCGGTTCCAGCATCATGCGGATCTCATAGATGTCCCGCAGCTCGCTCTGGCAGAGCTCGTGGACCACGGCCGCGCCGCGGGCATCCAGGCGGACGAAGCCTTCCACGGCCAGTTCCCGGAGTGCGTCCCGAACGGGCCCGGTGCTGACCGCCATCTCCTCGGCGATACTCGCCTGCACCAGCCGGGTCCCGCCGGGAATGGTTCCGGTAACGATGCCATGGTGCAGCACCAGCTTCACCTTGTGGCTCGCCTGCATGGCCCTCGGCCCGGCCGACGGCCGGGCAGGCCGGGTCTGGGTGGGCTGCTTGTGCATGCCGAACCTCCCTCCCTTATCCAGGGAACAGAGCCAGGTCTCCGGGGAACAGGGCCACGTCGCCGGTGCTCCCGTTGATCGCGGCCAGCCAGGAGCCGCCGGGCGGGTGCGCGCCAGTGACCGTTTCGGGATGGCAGCCGGTCACCATCGGCACGGACAGGCTGCGGGCTACCTCGGTCAGGTGGGAGCTGCACGCCCCGGAGCGCGCGATGACGCCACGCGCCGTGAACAGCAGCGGCGCCAGAGCCGGCAGCGGGCGGTCCACCAGCAAGACAGCATCACGGCAGGCTGCGGGCGGCCGCTCGTGCGGCCGGCACGCGACGAGCCGGCCCGCCGCCTGGCCCGCCACCGCCGGGCGGCCGCGCAGGTGGCGGCCGTGCGCCTGCACCGATGCGCTCAGCGCCGGCATCCATTCCCGCGCCGCTAGGTGGCGTTCCTGCGCGCCCGTGGTGCCAAGGGCCATGGTGGCCTGGGCCTGAGCAGGGGCGGCATGGGCGGAGGCTGGCCCGGCCCGGCCCGGGCCACGCCCAGGCCGGGACTGAAGCAGCCACAGTTCGCCGTCGCCGGCCGCCCATTCGATCGTCTCGTCGCCCAGCAGCCGGTGGACGCCTTCGGCCAGCCGGGCCACGGCGAGCACCAGGTCGCCGCCGACCAGGTCCAGCAGCGGTCCGTCGGCCGTCGCCCGGCCCGGGCAGCCCGGGGGACTCGGCGCGCATGCCCGGGCGGGCAGGCTGACCCGCGCGGACGCGCCGTCGGCCCAGCCGGACAGTAAAGCGCCCGGGTGGCCTTCGACCCCGTCCACCATCACCTCGACAGCGCCCCGGTTGGACCGCCCGGCAGCCGGGACCAGGTCGCCCCGATCGCCCGGTGGCATCACCCTGGCCACCCCGCCGGCGGCCGGGCGGATCTCCGGCTGGATGAGAACGCCGAGCTCCAGCGCCTCCATGGGCAGGCCGCACGCGTCCAGCCGGGCCAGCGGGTCCACCGCGAACGCCGACGCCCAGCAGCTGCGGACAGCCGTCACCACCTCGTCCGGGCCGACCTCGGCCACCGATGAGAACGCCCCCGACCACCGCGGGTCGCTCTCCAGCGGGCTCGACGAGCGGACGATCACGCGGCCGCCGAGGCGGGCGGCCGCCTCGCGCAGCTCGCCGGCGAGCACCGGGTCCGGCGGGTATGACAGCACCGACCGCCGGGCTGCGGCCGGCCGGCCGCAGCGCCGCTCCGCCGCTGCCGCCCGTATGGCCGGCCTGCTCTCGGCGGTCGGCACCACCCAGCCAGGCAGGACCGGGAAGCCAGCCCGGAAGGCGGCCGACAGCCGCGCCGCCTTAGCCCCGCCCTCCTTGGCCCCGATGCCGGCAGCCCCGATGCCGGCAGTTGCGGCGCCGTCGCCGCCCAGGCCACCCGGGCCGTCCTGGCCCTGTGCCGTACCCCGGCCGGGTGCCGGGCCCAGCGGCATCAGCCGCGGCTGCATGCTCACCCGAGGACTTATACGAAGAGAGCAGGTCGTGCCCGTCGTCGGTGACCAAGAGCATCTCCTCCAGCCGCACCCCGAACTCGTGCACCTTCCCGTGCTGGGTCTCCAGCGCGAACACCATGCCGGGCTTGATTTCCTCTGGGTAGTCGAGCGACCAGATCCGGGAGATCACCGGGCGGTCGTATTGCGCCAGCCCGAGCCCGTGCCCCCACAAGTTGGCGGCGGCCTGGTCTTCCTCTTCGTATCCCCAGGCCTCCTTGGCCGATGGCCACCGGCTGGCGATGTCCCGTGTGGTCACGCCGGGGCGCACGACCTCGATCGCGTCCCACAGCCACTTGTGCGCGGTGTCGTAGTAGCGCTTCATCTCGTCCGTCGGCGACCCGCCCACGCAGTAGGTCCGGTACACGCAGGACTTGAACCCGTTCCAGGTCAGCGCGGCCAGGTCGATGATCACAAGTTCGCCGGGCCGGATGATGCGGTCGGAGAAATTACGCCAGTTGGGCCAGGCGTTCGGCCCGGAGGACACGATGATGTCCTCGACATCCTCCATGCCGGGAATGTTGTAGAGGTACTCGAAGCCGAAGGCGGCGACCTCGTTCTCGGTCTGGCCCGGCTTGAGGAACTGGGTGAACTCGTAGTGCAGCGAGTCACAGATGGCGCCCACGATGCGGGAGGCCTTCTGCTCGTCGGGGCTCTTGATGGAGCGCGCCTCCATCATCGCCGTCATGCCGTCAGCCCAGTTGATCCCGGCCTTCTGGAAGGCCTGGATCATGTTGATATCGATGAAGTCGACGCCGAGGGGCTTGTCGAGCACGCCGGCTTCCTCCAGGTCGTTCACGAGCGAGGCGGTGAACTTCGCGACCTGGTTCGCTGCCGCCGGCCCGGCCGCGCCTTTGATCCAGGTATAGGAGTGCCGCACATTCTGCGGCGGGATCCACGGGTTGTGGGCCTTGAGGTGGATCCCGATGTCGCCCTGTTCGTAGACGATCGGTTCCCGGCCCTCGCAGAGCACCACGTACCGCAGGCCGGGCTTGAGCCGGTTCCACCCGGGTGTGTACGTCGAGGACACGTAGCGCATGTTCTCGTCGTAGAACAGCAGCAGGGCGCCCAGGCCGTGCCTGGCCATGGCCTCCCGGGCCCGGGCCAGCCGCCACTGCCGCACCGAGGCCCAGTTGATGCCTTCCTTCCAGTCCGTGCTCAGGCCGCCGAATGCTTCCTTCATCTGTGCCGTCCTTCAGGGGTGGATGTTGTCCGAAGAAAGCGGCTCCGAAGGTGCGCAGGATGCTTCCGCGGGCGCCATTCTGGGTGCTCCTCCACATCAGCCGCCACTGGTCGGGATGCCCGCCTGGAACGCCAGGCCTGGGCATCTAGGCCGCAGGTCAGCACGACCGGATGCCGTCTGGGCCGGTACGGGCGCTCCATTCGCCCGCGGCCCGCCGTGCATGCTGACCGGCCTGCGGTCACGCTTGTTCAGTAGTGGTAAATATCAGGAGTCTTCAGATGCTTCGGACGATAGCAGTGCTTAACGGATCTGAGAAGTCACGGCCCTGTAACATCTGATCGTCATGGTTGACATAAGTGCCGCTAAGGTGAGCGCCCCCCCGGAGGACGCCGATCTCGCCGGCGGTATCGGCCGCCGCGTGGCCGCGCACCGGGCCGGGCGGGGGATGCGGGTCGCCCAGCTGGCCCGGGAGGTCGGCGTGACCCCCAGCCTCATCAGCCAGATCGAGCATGGCCAGTCCCGGCCCTCGGTATCTACGCTGTTCGCCTTGGCCCAGGCGCTGAACGTGCCAGTGGACGCATTCTTCCGCGAGCCCCCGGCCGCGGCAGGGCCGCAGCCGGCCGGGCCCACGCCCGCGACGGAGCGGCAGTCGGCCGGCCCCACGCCCACAGATGCGCGGCCGGAGACCCTGGAAGCGGCACTCGCCCCTGCAAACGCAGAGCCGGCGCCCGATGACGCGCGGGAAACGGAAGGCCGCGGCGTAGTGCACCCGGGTGGCCGGGCCGTGATCGACATCGAGGGAGGGGTGCGCTGGGAGCGGCTGACCCGCGCCACCCTGGATCACCTCGACTTCATCGAGCTTGTCTACCCGCCCGGGGCGCAGTCCCATCCCCGCCAGTACACCCACCCCGGCACCGAGATGGTGCTGGTGATAAGCGGGTGCCTGGAGATCTCGGTCGGATTCGAGCGGTACCGGCTGCAGCCGGGCGACAGCATCGACTTCCCGTCTTCAATGCCGCACCGGTATTCCAACCCCTGGGCGGAGACCGCCCGGGCGGTCACGGTGATCCTCTACGACTGCCCGGACGGTGCAGGCAAGTCACCACGGCCGCAGCAAGTGCCCTGACCGCTATCACCCGGGACGGGCCACGGTCGGCCAGCAAATCCGCCGCAACCGGCGTAACCCCGGCGCGCTGCTGTGGGCCCGGCGCAGCCTAGCAGGCCGACGACGGGTCTGACCTGGGGTGATGTGTTTACCTACGGCGTCAAGTCGCCGTCGTTAGGCTCCCCCCAATGTCAGGCGCTCCGAAGGCTGCCACCCCCGTGCGGCTTTCCCTGTGAGCGCGCCCCGCTCGGAAAGGAGTCCATTGGGCCGCCATAGTAAGCCGTCACGCCTCCGGCTCCCGCATGGTGCATCCATCGCCGCCGCTCCCACGCTCGCCAGCGTGGTTGCGGCCTTTTTCTTGTCCCAGCAGGCAGCCCCCGCCTTAGCCGCCCAGACTGCCGTGCCCCGGTCGGCGAACCTGGACGCCGCCAATCAGTCGAGCCTCACCTGGGCGCAGCTGCTGTCAGCTACGCGGCAGGCCAGGGCGCAACAGACCAACTCCGACAGCTCCGGCCTCCCTACCTGGTACACCGTCCAGCCTGGTGACTCGCTGTCCGCGATTGCCGGGCGCTTCTATCACAACTCGGCCGCCTGGCCCGTGCTGTACTGGCGCAACCACGGCAAGATCCGCTGGGCCAACGAGATCGAGGCCGGGCAGGTGCTGCGCATCCCGGCCGAGCCCGCCCGGATCCCCCGCGCGCCCGCGCAACTCGAGCCGCCTCCGCCGCCCCCGCCGCCCCCGCCGGCCCACACCACCGCGGACTACACGCCGCGGCACGCGAGCTCGGCGCCTGCGCCCCCGCAGGCTGCTCCGGACCAGCAAGCCGCGCCGGCGAACACCACTGTCACCAGTGGCATACCAGGCGGCGCGTTCGGTCAGTGCGTGGTCGCCCGCGAGTCCGGCGGCAACGCTCAGGTCATGAACTCCAGCGGTCACTACGGGCTCTACCAGTTCAGCGCGTCGACGTGGGCCGAGTACGGCGGAAGCCCGGCTGACTTCGGCCATGCCAGCGTGGCCGAGCAGAACCAGGTGTTCGCCAACGCTCTCGCCCGCGGCGGCGAGTTCAACTGGGCGCCCTACGACGGCTGCTGACCTGTAGCGCGCGCATTGCGGCAGCGACGTGCTCCAGGCCGCCGGCCCCGGCGGCCTGGAGCACCTGCGTCAGCTGATCCCTACCCGACGATCAGGGATGCCGAGTTCCGCCCGGGCCTGATGACCGCAACAGTCAGCCGAGCGGAACCAGGGCGCCACAACGCCAGCTGCACCTTGGTCGTGAAGCTCAGCTCGGCAATCAGGCTGTCGCCGGCGGCGGGCCACCCGAAGCCGACCAGGGCATCGCTGCTGGCCCAGGTACCTGGCACGACCGTCAGGCGGCCGCTGGCCATCGACGCCACATCAAACTGCGTCGCCAGTGCGCCACCATCCCCGCTGTTGTCAATGCTCAGCTCGAGAGCGAGGAACTTCCCATCCGGGCTGAACGCGCCATTGGCCGCTGAGCTCCCCCCTGGCAGCTCAACCATGGTGTGCCTGCCGGTCACCAGGTTCAGCACCTGAACCCGGCAGCGCGCGCCGCACCGCGCCGCCCAGGCGATCTCGCTCGCGCTCGCCGCGATCACTCGGTCGAATGCGCGACTGGCCTGCGGATCGGCTGGGTCCCACAGCTTGTACGCCGCTCCCGGTCGCTGGGTCGCTGGTTCCAGCAGCAGGCCGCGGCCGGTCGCCCGGTCGATCACGTAGCCGGCCGGCAACCTGAGCTGTGGCCCGAGCTGCGCACCAGAGCCGCTGACTTCCCACGCCGTGCCGGCTGTCGTGTTCATGTCGGCGCCCGGCGGGTAGCTGGTCAGCCACAGGCCGCGCGCCGCGGCGCCCGGCGCGACCTGGTCGGCTAGCCCCACCTGAGTCGCGGAGTGCGCGCCGTCCCCGAGGAAGTAGACGGGACGCGGCTGCCCGGCGCAACCGCCGCAGCCGGGCTTGACATCGGGATTGGCCTGGACCGCCCAGCCGCCACCGATGCGGATGAACTGGTAACCCAACATGGCATGAGGCAGGCCACCGATCGAGTTCATGCGGCCCGTGCCCGGCCAGTACCAGACGGGCTGCTCTCCCGTGACCGGCAGCCGAATGCTGCCGTCCCACGGCAAGGTCTGCCCGGTGATGCCGTTGGGACCGTCCGCCAGCCCGGTCCAGGACGGCCCGGAGCTGGAGACCGGATTCCCGGCGCCGGATGTCCGGCGAGGCTGCGCCGGGGCATTCCGGTGACGAGGCAGGTGGTCGACGACCACCACAGCCACCAGCACGAGGACGGCGATCGCGGCCAGACGGCGCGGCCACCGTTTGGGCTCGCGGTCCCCACCCTGGCTGAGGATGTCAGGCATGGACTTATGGTGCCTGCCGATCCGTTTTTATCTGGTAGGTCCGCCGGAACTGGTCGTCAGTGACCGGCCAGCGTTCTCCGCGATGCCCTTCCACCACCCAGTCTCCGGGGCGTGCCCTGGCCCGGCCCTCCATCGTCCGCAGCACCAGATCGTCGCTGACCTGCCACGCGTGGTAGGTGCCGGTGCGACGCCAGCGCACGCCTCCGAGCGGCTCATGGCTGGCGCGGAACTCCACATCCCGTACGGTGCGCTCGTTGCCTCGCTCATCAACGACCCGCCAGTCTCCGGCGTCGCCGCTGAGTTCGTCGCCGGACAGCCGGGTCCACGGCCGGCGGGCATGCAGCCGCCTGGCCCGGACAGTGCCGATGCGCAGGAATTCGGCCGCCTCAGGGGGCCCGCCTTCCGGCACGATCGGCATGAAGCCGACGTCCTCAAGCTGCGCCAGCTGCGACCGCAGGTACTCGATGCTGGCCGCGCGGTCCTCGGCGGGAAGGGCGGTCCACGGCACAACCCTCCGGTTCACCCGGGCGCCTGTGCCGCGCTGGCCGTTGGCCGACCACCCCGCCGCCAGCCGCCGCTGGTACCAGCGGGTGTGCTCCGCGCGAGCGATCTGCTCGACGTCATGGTCGTTCAGCTCAATGAAACTGCCAGGCGCGACCCCGCGGCTCGGGATCCAGCGCCGCCCCCGGGCCACTGCCGCGGACATGATCGACCGGAGCTGAAGGATGTTGTCCTGGCGGATGAAATCCTCCAGATCTGACCAGGGCCGGCCGGTGAGTGTCCTCGGGTCACCGGGCACGGGCGGGTGACTGAGGCGGTAGCACTCGTGCCAGTGCCGTGCCACCCGCGTCCACGTGTCTTCGGGCACCTCACCGTCCACCAGAAGAGTTCGCTGAAAGGGCTGTAGCAGGTCGAAGATAGCGCCGGTCGCGGCGACCCGGTCGGAGGTGAGCACGAACACCGGGATGTCGGAGTGCAGCCTGGCCACTCGCCCGGCCTCATGCATGCGGCTTTCGGAGAAAGTATCCGCGACGACGACGGCAATCCCGGCGGCCTCTGCCGGCGCCATGGCGTCCAGCATGGCCAGAAGCTGGTCCTGCCATGCTTCTGGGTGCGCGGTCACCACCGGCAGAGCCTCGACTACA
>WNGR01004021.1_pt1 | contig 21104 bp, 13 predicted proteins | sample 5407581 | NCBI WGS metagenome assembly WNGR01 (sample SAMN13153383, study PRJNA577476) | soil metagenome | isolation source: 80 cm soil or saprolite under Garry oak tree replicate 2 | place: USA:California | collected 2016-06-15
TCTTCAGTCAGAATGACAAACTGCGGGTTGGCGGCGAAGATTGCTTCGTCTGTGACCTGTGGATAACCACCACCACCCGTATTGCCGTGGAAGATATTGCTGCCATTTGCGTCCTGCAGCAATTCATCACCAAAGGAACCACCGCCAAAGACATAGGGTTTGCCTGGCGTGCTGTCGTCTACTTCGAGTAGCACTCTCGGCGCGGGCGTGCCTGCCACTGCCGCCTTAATCGAACTAATTTGCTGTTGCAGCTGGTTCACCAGCGATTGAGCAGTGACCTGTGTGGATGTCAGGTGCCCTACCAGCAAAATTTGCTGGAGCACCCCTGAGAAATTCGTGATTGGAAGATCGACGACCCGCAAGCCCAGGCTTTCGAGCTGCTGATCATACTGTTTCGTCTCACCGCCCCAGCTCAGGATCAGGTCAGGTTTCAATGCAACGAGTCAGGTTTCAATGCAACGATCTGCTCAACATTGTACTTTCCATTGACATCCGAAACCTTAGGTAGAGATGCCAGTTCAGGCGGGTAGCTCGTGTAATAATCAACAGCGATTACCCGACCCTGAAGATGCAACGCCCCCAGCATTTCACTCGTACTTGGAAGCAGCGAGATGATACGTCGCGGAGGAGTGGTCGGAAAGACAATCGGCGTTCTGTAAAAATCGAGCGCTAAGGTGGAAGTGGGTGTCGGGGGCGTCGGGGGCGTCGGCAGTGATCCGGTTGTTGTTGATGTGCTTTGTCCACATGCAGTAAGCAGCACGAATAAAGACAAAAGCAGCACCAGGCAAAGTCGAAAAGAGAGAAGACGGGAGAACATCGAGTTGTAACCTCCTATTACAACGCTCGCTGTCTCCTCGCGGCAATGGAGGCAAACCAGGGACATATTCGAACCCAACTCGTGAAGCGATGTTTTACTTCACTTTGGTCGCCGATGTCTCGGTAGCTCGCTCCTCTTACGCGAAGGATCGTGAGCATACCTCACCGGGCAGGTCTCCTGACTTCTGGCTTCAAGCGCTTCCCATCTTGCCTTCCCATTCGATTTCGGAACAGTGGCATAATCTCTTGAACGAAAGAGGATGAGTCGCTCACCAGTTACAGTAGCGCGTGAGACTGCACCGGATTTGCACCGGCTTCCCTATTCTGCCTGTTCTCCAGGCCACCCAATGAGCACAATAGTGATGGATGTAGTATATGCATGGGGCCTGGGTGATGTCAACGATATAGCCCGTTTCCATCTACTTCATGTGGGGGGTAAAGTCAGGTCTCATAAAAAGGCCTCTTCGTGCAAACGCTTGATATCTACCGCCATGCCTGCCACCATCAAGTACACGCGATCAGCAGCCTGCGCAAGGCGCTGATTGACATATCCAAGGGTATCGCGGTAGACTCGTCCGAGAGGATAGGCCGGGACAACGCCAAGGCCAACTTCGTTCGTGACAACTATGAGCGTTTTGTTTGGCCCCGCAGATTGCACCACAGTGAGAAGCGTTTCGATGTGTTTCAAGGGCCGTTCATCAAACAGGTTGCTCGTTATACGCAGTTCTTCTTTTTCCTTATCATCACTTTCACGCTGCCCCGACTCTTGCGCCAACATGTTCCCCAACCAGAGTGTCACGCAGTCCAAAAGCAATACATCCGCAAGCTTGTATGCCTGCCGTACCGCTCCTACAAGGTCAAGTGGTTCCTCGATTGTGTGCCACTCCCGTGGGCGAGATGCACGATGGCGTGCAATCCGTGCGCGCATCTCGTCGTCGTCCGCAGTGGCAGTGGCGATGAAAGCTATGGAACCCGCAGTCCTCCCGCTGCTGGTGGCCAGGCGTTCCGCGAAAGTACTCTTTCCGCTACGCGCACCTCCCAGTATTAGTATCAATCGTGGGGGTATCGTTTTCTCTGAAAACACGATGGATTTCTTCTCCTGGTTATCGTTCCCGCGGAGGAACTTCCTCAATTCAGCTTATAGATTGCATAGCAACAAAAGAAAACCGCAAGTCGAGTACTTATGCTCGTACCATGACCAATACCAACAATGCCACTACCTCCGCCACTTCCTCGATAGCCCCGTAGCTATCACCGGTCAGTCCTCCAATGCTCCGGGTTATCCAGGATCCCAGAATCAGTGTCGTAATAGTCACCGTTATCCATACGATAAGACCAATGAACTGTCCCGCGATCAGCACGATAGTCAAAGCGACGATGCTTGCCAGGACCAGTCGCTCGGTCGTGACAGCCTGATGAAACGCAGCTCCCAAACCAGTTGGGCGTGCTCCAGGAAAAACGCGCAACATCAGCACCATGGCCCAGCGTGCAGAGGGCAACGCGATCAACAGGGCAAGTGGGAGGGTATGTGCTCTTATACTGGCGAAAAGCGCGAATTTGAGCAACAATAAACACGTCGCGCCAAGCACTCCGAAACTTCCTACACGACTATCGCGCATAATCTCTAATTTGCGTTCGCGTGTACTGCCACCAAAGAGCCCGTCGCACGAGTCCATCAGCCCATCTAGATGGAGTCCTCCCGTAAGTACTACCAGCATCGCAACAAGTAAAGCTGCCAGGACGAGTTGCGGAACGAGCGGAGCAAGAATCAGCACAAGCAACCAGAGCAGCAGTGCCAGCAGCAAACCCACCAATGGGAAATATTCACAGCCGATCACGAGGCGAGGTGTGACCTCGTCCTTATCAAAGACCTGCGTACTCCCAGGCACAGGCAGCACAGTGAGGAACCGCACTGCTGCCACGAATTCCGTATATTGGCTCAGGAACACACTCCTCAAGCGAGAAAAACGATTCTGCCTCTGGCTGGAGGAAGGCTGTTTCTGCCTTTTATCCATCTCGCACCGTTCCTTGTTCTCGCTGGTTCTCAGGATTACAGGAGGCTGCTCCTGTCGAGGCTGGACTTTTCGCCGTATGATCTGTGGGCATAGCATGTTGATCGTTCAGCAGGGCAAGTACTACGTGCGGGACAGTTGGCTCGTGAACTGGCAGGAGATCAATAGCGCTCAGTGAACCGGGGTCGAGCCGTAGTTGCCACTGGCGCTGTAACGGCATTCCTAGCAGGCTGCACAACATTACGCGCAGGGGACCTCCGTGGCTGACAATCACCACGTCACCTGCTGTTGGCAAATCATGGCTCTGCATAATGGTTGATAACTCATCCTTTACTCTCTGCTGCATGTGCGCCACAAGCTCACCGTTGGGAGGAGAATGATGCTCGGGATCGGTAAAGAAGCCCAACTGGTCTTTGAATTGCCCGGCCTCGGCAATCTGCGCGTAGGTAAGTCCTTCCCATTCGCCGAAGTCTATCTCGCGCCAGGCTGCCGACACCCTGATCTGTACTGCTGGTGTTCTCTGGTGGGCGATGATCTCCGCCGTCTCGCGCGCTCTCACCAGGTCACTCGTGTAAATAGCAGAAATCATCTCTTTCTGTAACCGCTCCGCAAGCCAGAGCGCCTGTGCTCGTCCCTGCGCTGAAAGTGGAATGTCACGATGGCCACAGTAGCGTTGCTGCGTGTTCCACTCAGTCAGTCCATGCCGCACAAGCCAGAGACGCCTGGTATGTTGTCCCTCGCCGTTTTGCGCTGTTGTGATGTGTGTCGTTATTTTGGTCATGAATCACTTCTTTTCATACAGGGATAGTGTATAACTGACCGGGAGACTTTGCAACGTTGGAGGAGTCTCCATTTGCCATATTGGACTGGTATGAGCATTCCATTATAGAATGCACCATGAAATGCTCATGTGCCAATGAAATTGGCATTCCTCCCCGGAAGCATACAGCAGAAAGAGAACTACATGATGCAACACATACTTGATAGGGTAGCAGGTGTCACGCCCCTTGATACGCGTTCTATGGAGCTGGCGCGTACGCGCCAGCAACAATTAACGAAGCCGGCAGGCAGCCTTGGGAGGCTCGAAGACATTGCCATTCAAATGGCAGGTATTACCAAACAACCCCTGCCGAACGTAAAACAAAAAGCGGTCATCATTATGGCAGGAGATCATGGTGTCACAAGAGAGGGGGTAAGTGCTTATCCGTCCGCTGTGACACCACAAATGGTCTATAATTTCCTCCGGGGCGGGGCAGCTATCAACATCCTCGCACATCACGTTGGGGCAAAGGTGATCGTTGTCGATGTCGGAGTAGCAGCCGACCTCTCTCATCCCAACTTACTCTCGCGGAAAGTGGCCTTTGGTACAGCCAACATGGCTCTAGAACCGGCTATGACCCACGCACAAATGCTGGAGACGATCCAGATTGGTATCGATGTCTTTGATACTCAGTTAAACCAGGGAATTGACCTCGTAGCGACAGGGGATATGGGTATTGGCAACACGACGGCTTCGAGCGCAATTGCCGCGGTACTGCTACAAAAGCCGGTAGCGCTCGTCACCGGACGTGGAACGGGAATCGATGATGAGCAACTCGCTCATAAGATACAAGTAATCGAGAAAGCGATCCAGCGCAACGTTCCCAACCACCAGAAGCCTCTCGACGTGCTGATGCGCGTAGGGGGATTAGAAATTGCCGGACTGGTTGGTGTAATAATAGCTGCTGCCTCGCGCCGCATTCCCGTGGTGATCGACGGTTTCATTTCAGGCGCTGCGGCGCTGATTGCAGTTGAACTCAATCCGGTGATTGGCGCGTATCTGCTGGCTGGACATGCATCCGTAGAACAAGGGCATCACTTGATTCTCGAGAGGCTGGGACTCCCCCCTCTTCTCGATCTTAAGCTCAGACTTGGAGAAGGGACTGGTGCCGTTCTGGCGATGAGCATCATTGAGGCGGCGTTACGTATACATGGTGAGATGGCTACATTCGCGGAAGCCGGTGTAAGCACACGCGAAGGAAAGTAGGAATGTTCAAAGGAGGTTCATTTTTTCCCCTGGTGCCCCTATGTCGGTTTCAATGGTATCATAGCGCATCAATCCCTTTCGTTCACGTGGACCCTATGTTACTGTTCAGCATATCTCGAAAGAAAGCGGGCGAGTGGCGACCGAAATCAAATAAACGTGCTACACTGAAACCATGTCCTGTATGAAAGAGTAGCGACACTGCCAAGTGAAGGAGGGTCTATGAAGCAGAGAGATAGGGCGAAAGGCGATATGCGCCTCGTCGATGAAATCGTCCACTTGGATCCGAATGGGGGAGTTTTGGTCCATACGACCTGTTGGCGACCACGACCAGGCGATCCGAATCCCGAGCAGCCGGGAGAGAGGGTCTCCATCATGAGCTACCACCCGACAGGTACCGAGGATCCCTGTCCTTGTAGCAGTGGCAAACCCTTTGGTGCCTGTTGCCGACTACTGCCGTATTGGCGACCAGTCTGCCCAAATCCGGGCATGAAGGGATATAGCCTGGTGCGCCCGCAATCAGCCCGCTTCACGAATAATTACCGCACTTAGCGATGCCCGCATGGAGATGTTGCTAGAGCTTGTGCGCCCTCTCAAGGTGGGCACCCCGCAGATGCAGAGGGATCCCGTCCCACGTCTGGAGAAGCCGGTACGGAAAGCGCCAAGAGGGAAACGCCGACGCCAATCCTGAGCAAGAACGGCTATCTGCTCTTGAGCCAATACAACTATCTCTCGGGGTGCTTGAGTGAGATGGTCAAAGAAGAAAGCCTGCTTGTTTTCTCAGCTTCATCCCAGTCTCTTCACAAGTTCAACTCAGAGAGCCAAGCTATACTTGTATGCAGTACATCAAAACAGAGGCGTTGGCAACTGCTTCCTCACAAGCACAGAGAAACTGAGAGACGGAACCTTCCTTTCAGCGGGAGCCACAGCTCTCGTCTCATGCTTGTAGTACGGCAGGAATGGTTTGCCAAAGATCCTGCTCTCGTTTCGTCCGACTATTCCCACTAACAAGGAAGCAATAACCGCAAAGGAGACGAACATCATGGCATTCTACATGGTTCAAGCTGCTTACACCGCTGAGGCGTGGGCGACGATGGCGAAGAACCCGCAAGACCGCAGCAAACCCTTCAGTGAACTAGCGCAGAAGCTCGGTGGACGGCTGATCGGCGTCTACTTCTGCTTTGGTGAGTACGATGTAGTTGCGCTCACTGAAGCCCCCGACGACAACGCGGCCCTAGCAACGAGCATTGCGGCAGTTACCCCAGGGCACGTCAAAGCGATCAAGACGACCAGGTTATTCACTATTGAGGAAACGATGGAGGCGATGCGCAAGGCTGGGAGTGTCACGTACCAGGGACCATCCAAAGGGTAGACCAGCCTGATCTCTGCGGCCAGGTCCACGATGACCGAGCCCCGGCGCATGCCCTTCACCATTGGGGCGGTGACCAGCAGCGGGGCCCGCCGTCCCGGGACCGCGGCGGTCGTTATCACGACGTCGGCCGCCGCCACACGCTCGGCCAGCATCTCTCGCTGCCTGGTCAGGAACTCCTCGCCCTGCTCGTGAGCGTAGCCGCCCTCGCCCTTCTGGGCTTCAAACTCAAACTCCAGGAACGTGGCGCCCAGGCTCTTCACAGTACTTACTGCTCCTTTCTCTGTTCCAACGGCTGTGTTGCAATAACTCTAGGAGAAACGCCATTTCATCATAATGGTAATCTGAACATTTGTAAAGCAGGAGGCTTGCTTGAAATTGTTCAGAGTTGACCTGAAGGATAAAGCGCAAACACTCGCGTTCTTGACAGGACTCTCACGGTATGCTACCTTCGACTTGTAGAGAACGATAACAGTTTCGGAGGTAGAAATGGCGGCTTCTGCCACCTATTGTAACGAGTGTGGAGGATCCAATCCACTACAAGCGACGCATTGTTTCGCTTGCAATCATACGTTGCAATCTACTGCAGCCTCACCTTTTTTCCGGGCGCACACTGCTTCTTCAAACGCTGCCGTTCTGATGAGAGAAGCCCCAGGTAGTCCTCTCGTTCCTTCTTACCTGCTCCACTCGCGTTATAGTATCGTCAGTCAGATAGGTACCGGTGGCTTCGGGGCCGTCTACAAGGCGAAAGATACGCTTTTCAGCCATCGCCTCGTGGCGATCAAGGAAATGAACCAGGATGGTTTGAGTCCACAAGAGCTGGCCGAGGCTACCGCTGCCTTTGAACATGAAGCGTTACTGCTGACGGAGCTCACCCATCCCAACCTGCCGCGCATTCACGATCATTTTAGCGAGCATGGACGCTCCTATGTTGTTATGGACTTTATCGCGGGCGATACCGTGGAAGACTACCTGGGCAAATCCTCCCAGCGCCTCCCGGTTGAGATGGTCCTTGAAATCGGTCTCCAATTGTGTACGGTGCTCGACTACCTGCATACCCACCAGCCACCCATTATCTTTCGCGACCTCAAGCCTGCGAATATTATGCGCACCGCCGACAACCACGTGTACCTGATCGATTTTGGCATCGCGCGCCACTTCAAGCCTGGGAAGGCGAAAGATACTATTCCCCTCGGCTCGAAAGGCTACGCCGCTCCCGAACAGTATGGTAAAGCGCAGACAACCCCCCAATCGGATATCTACGGCCTCGGAGCCACACTTCACGAGTTACTCACGGGCGATGACCCCTCACTCACCCTCTTTCATTTTCAAGCTGTCCCATCAAGTAGATCGCCCATCTTTGCCCAACTCAACGCTCTCCTCAAGCAGATGGTGGAGATGGAGATGAGCAAGCGACCAGCAAGCGTGGCGATCGTCAAGCAGGAATTACAGCGTCTCCTTGCCCAACGGACGGCTCAAAAACCGGGCCCGGTGGTCAAGCGGAGAACCTTTGTGAAAGGCTGCCTCAGCGTGGTAGCAACGTGTAGCGTCAGTATCGCTATCGCGACATTCGTCGTTGAAAAGCCGAATGTGATAGACATGCTGTTTCCTCACCCGTTCATTGGAACTACCCCGGTGCGTTCCCCATCTGCTCCAGCGCCTGCGCAAGCCAGGATTCTCAGCCGACCTCTTTTCACGTACCACGGCCATACTGGATCGGTGACAGCCGTCGCCTGGTCCCCCGGCGGACAATACATTGCTTCCGCCGGCACAATCGATAGCTCCGTGCAGGTCTGGGATGCGAACACAGGAAACCTCGTTATTGTCCCTGGTCTTGCCATTTATCCGGCAGAGCAAAGGCTTCTTTCTCGTGAAAGTGAACCCGCTCTTTTTGCAACCAACAACCAGGGAGTGGATGCTCTGGCATGGTCCTCAGATGGCACACATATCGCTGCAGCGCTGGGCAACGACACCGTAGGCGCCTGGAGCATAGCAACAGGAGATGAGAGCCTCTTTCGTTTTAGCCAACCTGGAAATGTCAATGCCCTGGGATGGTCCCCCGATGGGAGCAGGATCGCTGCTGTCAGCGGGAACACTGCTGTCCAGGTGCGTTCAGCGACAACAGGAAAACTCATCTTCACGTACACCGGCCATGCTCAAACGGTGCTTACCCTTGCCTGGTCGCCCGATGGGAAATACATTACCTCGGGCGGAGCCGATGGCATCGTGAAAGTCTGGGATGCGAGCACGGGGCACACTTCTGTAAACTATCGCGGTCATACTGCTGCGGTCAATGCCGTCACCTGGTCGCCCGATAGCAGTCAGATCGCCTCGGGCGGGACCGACGGAACCGTGCAAGTTTGGGAAGCCGCAACGGGACGCCCCCTTTTTACCTATCGCGGCCACACAGGCGTAGTCAATGCTGTGGCGTGGCAGAGAGGGCCACTCCTACTCACCGGATCGGAAGTGCGTATCGCCTCAGGCGGGGCCGACGCCACCGTACAGGTGTGGTCCTTTGGCAAGGCCAGCAATCAAGCAATGGCTTTGCAGGGCGAGATTCTGATGTATCGCGGCCATTCCGGTCAGGTGATGTCCGTGACGTGGTCGCCCGATGGACAATATATTGCCTCCGGCAGTGAAGATGGAACGGTGCAAGTATGGCGAGCAATGTAAACGCCAACGTTTCTACCTCGATGTATTGTCTGGCATGTGGCGCGACTCATCCGGCACAGGCCACGCATTGCTTTGCCTGTGGCGAGCCGCTCACCAATGCCCCAGGAGGAACTGGACTTGCAACAAATCCCCTTACCGGCTTGCTTCTCCCCGATGTCATCATGCAGCAGCGCTACCGTATTCTTGAGGTGGTAAGTACAGATGAGGTGAGCACCATGTATAAGGCGCAGGACACGCAATTCGGCAAACGCGTGGTAGCCCTCAAGGAAATAGGCCAGAATAACCCGGATGCGCAAGAGTTGATCGAAGCCAGCAGGCGCGAGATGCTTACGCTGGCAAGCCTGATTCATCCCCACCTCCCACGCATCTACGATTACTTTGTTGAAGACCAGCGCTGGTATTTCGTCATGGACTTCCTTGAGGGTGAAACGCTCGAAGCTTACCTGAGGAAGAGGAAAAATCGACCGCTTGCTGTAGAGGAAGTGCTCGATAGCGGCATCCAGCTCGCTACGGTGCTCGACTACCTGCACCTACACCAGTCGCCTCTGGGCTTCCAAGATCTCAAGATGAGCTCCATCTGGCGCACACCTGACGGGAAACTCTACCTGTTAGACACCGGGGCGGTCCCCCCAGTAGCTTCCATGCCGCAGAGCAAATCCGTCTATAGCCTGGGGAGAATCCTTCGCCAGTTACAGGCAGGGAAAATGTCCCTACTCTCTCGCCTGCGTGGTGCTCTTCCAAAGCTGCGCTGCCTTCATCATTCCCCGAATGCGGCTGCATCCAGGCACGCGCAGTCTTCGCCGCTCAAAGGGTTAATCCAGCAGATGATCCACAAGGATGAACGCAAAAGGCCATTCAGTCTGGGGATGGTCAGGCAGGAATTGCAACAGCAGGAACTGCGACTCCTTGCGGCACAGCAAATTTCCACATTGCCCCCGAAGCAACGCCGCTTCTCTCGCCGCACGGTGTTGAAAATGGGAGGACTCGCAGGGCTTGCGGCTGCAACCGGCACCCTGGCATGGCTAGCGGAATCTGTGATTCTTGGAATACCGCACCCAAGCTATAGCCCGAACCTGGGAGGTACCATCTGCACCTATAATGCCGGTAGTGGTGTCCTCGGAGTGGCGTGGTCCCCCGATGGGATGCGCCTTGCCATGGGAAACTGGAAGGGCCAGGTACAGGCATGGGACGCCAACACAGGGCTGCACATCATCACCTTTCAAGCTCCTCACCTCCGGCAGCGGGTTGAGGATGTTATCTGGCTGCCTGATGGCAATGCTATCGCTGCTGGCGGCGATGACTCCATCGTCTGGATCTGGAACGCGGCAACCGGGCAGCTCCAACGCACGTATCAGGGACACGCCGACTGGGTGATTACGCTTGCCTGTTCACCCGATGGCAAGTACATCGCATCAGGGAGCTATGATACGACCGTACAGGTCTGGGAGGTCACCACTGGGCACCAGGTGGTTATCTATCGTGGGCATTCCGGCAAAATATGCTCAGTCGCCTGGTCACCCGACGGCAGGTACATCGCCTCGGCAAGTTTTGATGCGACCGTGCAAATCTGGGAGGCTGCCACGGGACGCCCCTTCTACACCTACACTGGACACACAGACCGGGTATATACGGTCGCCTGGTCACCCGATGGCGAGCGCATCGCGTCGGGAGATAGGCTGGGTACCGTCCAGGTCTGGCCCGTGGTGCTCTTCGAGAGCGACAGACAGCAACAACCGCGTTCCGTCGTGACGTATTACCAGGATGCACATAACTATCAAGGCAATTATAACTATCAATTCAATCCAGTAGAGGCTGTAACATGGTCACCCGATAGCAGATACGTTGCTTCGATAAGCCACAATGTCGATATCTCGAACAGCCTCACTGGAGAGCATATCTTCACGTACAATCAACACAACACGGCAGTGCAATCAGTCGCATGGTCTCCAAATGGCAGGTACATCGCCTCCGGTGGCATAGAAGGAACCGTGCAGGTGTGGAACGCCAGGTAGAGACAGAAGCATGGTGGTGTGTTCCAATAACACTACAGGCCTCAAGCATGTTGCCTTTATCCGTAGGATAACGGAATTTGTTAAGAAATCTTAACCGAAAAGCACATTAGACGAGGATCATCTAGCCATTTTCTCCCACTTCATGCAATTTCATCTTTATCTATGATTGAACAATTATAATGGATCAGGAGATTCCAGATAATTCAGGATATCCCCGCATGTATTTGTTCCCGAAATTCTGATGATTGTAGGTAGGCTTCGTATGTGTGCATTAGATTTGATCAGTGAGTCAGTATATACCCTCCGAGATAGTACGGAGGATTCTACGCCTGAAGTTGTCCCTTCTTATCCTACTCTTTCTGTTCTAACCAGGTACATAATAACAAGCAGGCAAGCATCTGAAAGCGCCTGGATATTCTTTACCAGCGATCCGACTACTTTCAAACCCCTGGTCATGAAAGTGTTACGCCCCTTCCGTGACATACGCTACGATTTGTCCGGCGTAACTGAGCGCCAGCGCTGCCAGTTTGAGGCCTTTCAGCAGAATAGTGTCTTTACGCCAGAGGTCTATATAGGTCTGGCATGTCTCCATAATCAACCTTCCGAGGAAGATTATATTCTGATTGGAGACATTATCAAACAACCTACCCAGGCAGCACTTGAGCAAGATGCTGAATATGCTCTCATTATGGAGCGGCTCCCCGATGACCGAAGATTCGACCAATTGCTCCAAGACGATGAGGGTGCTGTGCAAAACTTTTTAGACACGTTAACCTGTCACATTGCCAATCTGCATAAGCATCGAACGCCATCCCTTACAGAAGAAGAGAGCGCTTACTGGGGAAGTTATCCACAATTACAGCGCAAATTAGAAGAAAACCTGGCTTTCCTTGCGCTTGTACTGGATAAAGAAAACTCTCCTTCCATGAAAGCAACCGTTGAACGGCTCACGACAGGACTGCGCCAGATATTTACAGAGGACCGCTATGCTCATTATCTTGAACAACGTATACAGGCAGGCTACATCAAGCATTGTCATGGAGACATCAAATCGCTCAATATTTGGATTACCCCTGATAGCGCTGATGACCAGCAGCACCATCTCTCTGTAAAATTGCTGGACGCCATTGACTTCAATCCGCTCTTCCGCAACATTGATATTCTGAGCGATTTTGCTATGCTCGTGATTGATGTCCGGGCTCGCACCTGCTCTGCTACGTTTGCTCGCAGGATGATCGATAACTATCTCCAGTTGACTCATCAAGACGATACCCCCACCTGGACCATATTTACATTCTATCTAGTAGAGAAGGCCATCGTCGCTGCCGCGATTAACATCCTGTTTGATAACCAGCTTGAGCTAGGACTGCGCTTGCTGCATCTTGCCCAGGAACACTTAAACCTCCTGGTAAACTTCTGGCTCTATCAGCCTGCATGAAATTGAAACGGGAGGGCACAATGCTTGTGCCCTCCCGGTTTCCTCGCAACAGCGATACAGAACCAGGTGCTCACTTCAATCTTCCCGTAAAATGTAGCCTTTTCCTCGAACGGCTATAAGATAGCGTGGGTTGTCAGGATCAGGTTCGATCTTCTCACGTATACGTTCGATAATCTTCTGCAGCGCACTGTTTGTTGGCTCATTGCTTTGCCAGACAGCCCATTTGATATCTTCCCTGAGACATAACTCTCCTTTATGCGTTTTCAGGAAATCATAGACCCTTTTTTCCTGGTGGGTGAGACCAGGCATTTCTCTTTGCCAGCCAGAAAGGTCTTGAGATAGTATTGTGGTTGAGGAAGAAGCAGGTTCTTGCTTCAAGACAAACCGCCGCATTGCTTCAGAGAATACATGCCAGTCCTCTTGATATTCAATGAGATCATACCTTTCAAGGTCAAACAATATTCTCTGCTTCTCATAAGCATCCAGTTCTGGCAGTATAAGTGTATCTATTGTGCCAGCAGGTCCCTTTGCTATATCTAGTAACACTCGTTGATGGTGTGAAAGGGGCGACGCTGCTTCTTGCTGTTTGTCACTACCCCTGGGCTCATCCCGCAGTTCCGGTCTGGCAAGACCTTGCCAGAGTTGCATGCAAATCGGTCCGGCAGAGGTATCAATACTGTAGTCAAGATACGATTCAACACCGAGGCTTTGTTTACCAGCAAGCATTCGACTCTCTTGTAATCGGTACTCAAACATAGAGGCGCAAGCGATGCGCAATAACGCCGGGTGCCGCCCGGCCATTTTTCTAATATACTCAATATCGCTCTGCTTCCAGGCACTATCCTCTGCCCTCGCTTTATCACAAGCCTTGCTGAGAAAGCGGTCCACATCCTCAATTGGAGGTAATTTCAGGTAGATGGGATCTCCGAAAAGATTCCATAACGGCGAGGGTGTTGACCAGTTCGAAGGATGATAGAGCAAGTACAGGAGATCACGACTGGCAACAACATAGGTGCAGACCTTTGCCATCGAGCGCAACCATTCACTATCTCGTAACGGAAGATGCGCTACACCTTCAAAATTGTCTAAGACAAAGGCAACTTTGCACAACTGATTCTGGACAAGGTCTTCCAGTTCCCACCTGATCCCTAAAGCTGTATCAATGTATTCCTGATCAGCATGAGCCTTCGGTTTCGTTAGACGAGGCGCTATATCTCCCTGGAGTTTTTCCCACGCTGCATCGTAGAGATCCCACCAGAATCGAGCTGAGGCTAGATTTTTCATATCCGCGACTTCATCACCATAGCCAGCACAATTGAGATAAACAAAAACAAACTTCTTCTTTAACTGCATCAATGCGCTGTTCAGCTCTGGATGATCGACTGCCAGCATTTCCTGTGCATTACTAAGATGCTGCAACAGCGTGGTCTTGCCAAAGGTATCCTCACCAATGATGGCGCAGCAACGAGGCGCCTCGCTGAGCAGATAGCGGCTAATGGCCGTCAATTCTTTCTGTCTGCCCCAGAATTCTGTTTCACTAAATGGATTATGAGAGTGTAAAGAAAATTGTAATACATTCATAGCCAGGACGCCTCCTTCAGTGCTATATTGAGCGCGTAATGCTGGTGCAACCAGCGGGCAAAAAGATCAACCTTGACTGAATAGCCCGCCTGATGGTGATCGAGCACCCCCAGTTCCGACAAATCATTGAGCGTTTGGACAAGGTCATGTTCTGAAACCGAGGCGCCTATGGCGTTGACCAAACGCTCATATTCAACAACGTGAGTCGCATCCCCTAGCTGAGCAAGAGCACTCAAGATCAGTTTGTTTCTCTGTGTGCTTGTCGTATCATATCCTTCCCAGAAATGTTGAAAGCGACTGGCATCAGCAATTGTCAGCCATTCACGTATGCGCTGTGAGACGGTATCTGAGGTAAAGACCGATCTGTATTCCTGAGCGTAGTCATAGAGCATTGAGCAGAGCAACTGGAGATAATAAGGATGACCAGCGGTGTAGTTCAACAGTAGTGTAATGGCATTGTCAGTAATGTTCCCAAATTTTGACAGGCCATCCTTAATAAGCCGGCGTGCGGCTGTCGACTCCAGACAGTTGAGCTTCTCGGCGTGAGCGATGTTGAACAGAGAAGCAATATCACTCTGATCCTTCAGATAGCTCAACAGTCCACCCCCACTCAAAATCAGGTGAATACCTTGTCCATGCTGTGAATGACTACGCAACCGGTTAAAGATAGCGCTACGGGTAGCTCCTTCCTCTCGTAGGCTGTTCAGACATTGAAATTCATCCAATATGAAGACAAGCGGATAGCTCCTGGTGATCTCCTCAATGCGATCCATAAAGGTATCAAAGTAAGCAAGTGGATCTTTTCTCAAACGATTGAGAGCAGGTACCGTAATCTCTCGTGACGCGTCTACAGCATTGTCCTTAAGCACCTGGGAAATCCTATCCATCAGCCGGTGTAAAAACATCCCCGTGCTGGCATCTTTCAATCCCTGCAGATCAATATAGACTGGTAGAAATATGCCTGCCGCTTGTTCTTTCAGGCGTAAGACAAACGATGTTTTGCCAATGCGACGCTGTCCCCAGAGCAGAATAGCTGTGTTTTGCGTCTTGTTCCGAAGGAACCCCAGGACACGCTCTCTTTCCACTTCTCTACCATAGAAACGCGAACCTTCGGCTATGCCAGAGCCATAAGGATTGGGAAAGCGTAATACCCCGGTTTGATCAGTAGTAGCTGGCGCGACCTGGTGAGTAGCGGTCGATAGCTTTGACGACGCGGATGGCAGTGTTGGAGCAGCTAGAAGCGGAGCATGAATCAATTCAACAGTGTTGACAGAAGGTATCCCTTCCAGGGCCTTCTGGATACGACTTCGTTGGGCCGGGGTTGTCCTCCCAAGATACACATGGACATCCGCCATTACTCCATCAGAACGCCTGGCAGCATAGAATGTCGGCATATCGACAGCGGACATGGCCACGATATCGCAGATATCCCTTGCCAGGCCAGGACGATTGAGTGCTTCTATAAGAATGACACAATCTGGCTCGGTTTTCATCATCTTCCATTTAACCTGGATAAGCTGCATTTTTTCCGAAAGTTGCGGGCAATCCCGTTTATGAATAGCAATAACATCGTCATTCCGCCGGTATCCAACTATATCGTCACCCCATACGGGAACACAACAGCGCGCAAACGTCCTTGGAAGTCGCTCGAATTCTGGGGAAAGCGCCTGAACACTCACATGTGGCTCTCCCTGGTACGGAGCGCGCACTGACTTCAAGCGCATCGACTTTAGACTGGCAACTAATTTAGAAGGCTGGGTTCGATTCACGCCTAGAGCAACCAGCAAATCATCCACATCGCGCAAGCGTTCTCTTTGTGCCAGCTTGTTTAGCAGTTGAATGACAAGGGGATCAGAGGTATCCAGTCCTAGTGCCTGCAATTCCCTATCTAGCAACGCGCGGCCACGTTCCACCATTTCATCTCGTCGATGAATAGACAACCAGTGCCGAATACGACTGACAGCCTGAGGTGTCTTTACATGCCACAACCATTCTAATTTCGGACCACACTCTGATCCACCCGTAATGATTTCCACCTGGTCGTCTAACTGCAATGGTTGATACAGGTCTCCTCGAGCTTCATTCACCAGCACATCAACACAGTGATGCCCTACATCAGTGTGAATGCTGTAAGCAAAATCAAGGGGAGTTGCCCCTGGCGGTAAGGATCTCATTTCGCCCTTCGGCGTAAAGACCTGTATCTCCCCATCAGCAGGTTTTTTATGTACCAGTAAGTGCGGCATGAACTCTTCGGTGATTCCCCACCAGCGAGCGGTAATGCCATATTCCGCGATCATGTCCATCGTCGTAGTGCGAATGGCGATGCGCAGCAGATTACCAGAAATATGCTTTACCTGGGTGAGCAAAGATTGATAGCCATTCTCTCGACGATTAGCAATCTGATCGCGCACCTGCCCATCTACAGGGAGATAACGCTTGTGAAGCAATCCAAGCGCATGATAGCAGTCTATCTCCTCCTGAGTCAGAACAATGAATGAACCTACATCTACCATTGTTAACGTGGTGGGATCAAAATGGCTCCATTTGCCAGGCTTGAGGTCTTGCCAGATAGTATAGAGCGAAGCTGGTCGCCAGGTGATTTTACTACCAGGTAATAGCCCGCCGAGCGCTTGTTGCAATTCCTCTACTACCTCTGCTATCTCTTGCTGAAAGTGGGGGTCTTCACATCGTTGTTGAAGCAGTTGATAGGAGATCGGATCGTTAATCTGAAAAGAGTAATTCTCTACCTGGCACTTAACCTTACCCATGCCTAGTCGTCCAACTAAAGGCGCTAGTAAGTGCAAGCCAGCACTGGCAATTTGCTCCTGATAAGAGCGCGTGAGAACCGAGCAGGTTCGTAGATTGTGCAAGCGATCAGCAATCTTCACAAGAACCGCATCACTCGCCCGCTGCAAATATTCCGCTATGCCTCGCCAAAAATCGTTTGTGTCGGCCTGATGATAAAAATCGCTACCCTCTACATGTCTAATGAAGCTATTTAACGCAACTACCTCATCGAGTAGTTGAGAAATATCCGCTCCAAGCTCAACGTGTACCCTTTGCATCAAAGCCTCTTTTGAAGAGTACCTTCGTGAATACTGCGGACTAAGCAGGTCATGCAGCAAGCCAACCGCCACTACTTGAACCGGAGCATGCCAATCAGCAAGAATTGCGGCTACAGCCAAAGGATGATGGAGATATGGCTGCCCATCAATTCGTTGAACGCCTTCATGCGCCTTCGCAGTTATCTCAAATGCTGCTGTGAGAACTGCTGCTGCTTCATGTGGATCACTATAGTATCCTACAGCCCGCATCAGCTGATCTAGTTCTTGAGCTTGTTGCTCTTTGTTCATGGCCGTCCACCTGGTAGTGCTTATAAAGCTACCAATGCTCTATCATTTCTTTTCACCAGAGTACTACTGGCTCTCTATAAGCATAACATAAAGACAGATAAATCACAATGATAGAGACATACCAGGACAAAGAACGTACAAATTGATATGGTATCAACCTCAATATACTGTCTATCCTGCCTATTTTTCTGATAATTATCTCTATACAGACAAAATAATGTCTCTAAGTCTTGACTTTAAAGGGGTTTGAAGGTATATTTTAGATACAGTGTATTGTCTTCCAATCATAAGAGGAGATTTAAGCTATGCAGCAACAACGACAAACCGGCTCCTCCTCAAAAGATCCTGCGTTAACCGAGCATACAGGACAGCTCATGAAGTTGCACACAGGAGCCTCTATACCCTACTTCGCTCCGGTTTCACCCGAGAATGAAGAACCTATTGAGAAATTACTGGAACGCTACGGCTTTCAGTATATCCTTGAGAGAGTCAAAAAGACAATCAGTTCATTTCCAGCCCTCCAGCATCAGGCAGAAGAAATCGTATCGGAAGTATACGATAAATTCTGGCAGACGCTACGGTCAGGGACAGTCCACAATCCACCTGCCTACATTGGAAGGATGATACGCAATAAATGTATTGATCGCATGCGCCGCTATATTACCGAGGCGTGTCATATCGTACAGTCCTATAGTGAAGAAGGGCTTGACATCCTGGAGAGCGACCAGGTGACAGCAGAGAGTGAAGGATTAAGAGACCCGGCTGTAGAGTTCGAGTACAAAGCGGACCTCCAAGAGGGTTACCAGTGGGTCACTGCTGCAATAGCAGAACTGCCCCCACGACAGCAGCAAGCAGCAGCCTGGCACCTCCTTCGAAAAGTCGATGACCCCCAGTTCCTCATGGAGTTGTTCAATGCCTTTCAGGTCGCCATACCAGTAGTATGCCTAGGAGATAAAGACGAAGAGCATTTGCTCGAAGCATCGTACATTCACGCCAGAAAAGCCCTTGCCAGGAGGCTGGATATCGACTTATCTCAGTTCAAACAGACGAAGCGCTACCCATCTCGGGCCAGTTGAAAGTACCTAATTGGACCCCAACTTTCTTTTCGCTTTTCTTTTGGATGGCAGCATTCAAACAGAATGAGCAGCAACGGGAGAAATTATTGACTTTTGACAAATTTCCGCATAAACTTGCTAGGAAATTCATCACCTAAAGTTCGGACCACTCAACGTTATACTAGTGTTTGACTGAAGTTGCTATCATATCTCTTGAACATGTGATCCGCCGCATGAGCATACGACGTACCATATGCAATAATTACAGAAGGATCTTCTACCTTGAGGGCTGCCTCTACCCTTAAGATAAGAAACGAGGTGTACCGCTATGGGTATGAATCAACGCCGCCTTGGCAAGTATGAACTCCAGGAGCGTTTAGAATCTGGTGCCGTTGGCGAGGTTTGGAAGGCTTTTAACACGCAACAGCGCTGCTATGTTACCATGAAAATCATCCCGGTCAATGCAGAGACTGGCGCCGATTTCACTCCTCGTTTCTATCGTGAAGCGCACATGCTCACAGCGCTGCACCATCCCAATATCGTGCCCATCCAGGATTACCACCTGTCCCAAAGCGGGAGCGAAGCCTACATTATCATGGATTATGTGGAGGGCCCATCACTCGCCGATTATCTCAGCGCGACGGCTCACGTGGGAAAAATCCCGCCTCCCGTCGTGCTAGTGCACCTGCTGACCCCTCTTGCCGACGCTCTTGACTACGCCCATCAGCGCAACGTCATTCACGGCGCACTCACCCCGGCGGCGATTCTGCTTGGCAAGGTGGCTGCCACCTCTCCTTCCCCTGGAGAACCAAAACTCACCGATTTTGGGTTGAATCACCTGCTGAATCCGCTGACTCTCCCCCTCCCTGCTGTGTCCTACCTCTCCCCTGAGGTTGCGCAGGGCTTTGCAGGCACGAACCGGAGCGATCTGTATTCCCTTGGAGTGATCCTCTACGAGCTGTGTACCGGTGCCCTGCCTTTCCATGGTGATACACCCAGCGACATTTTGCTGCAACATATTCATGGGACGCCTACATCCCCTGCGCTCATCAACCCGCAAATCCCCCCCGCACTGACGGCGGTGATCATGCGTAGCCTTGCCAGGGATCCGGCAGCGCGTTACCCAACCGCGACAGCGCTGGTTACGGCGGTGGCCAGGGCGCTCAACAGAAGCATGCCAGAAAGCTTCCGTCATGCTCACCCATCGCCAGCTGTCATCCATCCCCCCTCCCTGAGCGGAATGGAAACGGTAGATGCACGCAATAGTCCCACCTATCTCAGCCAACAGCCACAGCCGTCGCTGCCAAAAGCACCGGCTGTTCCCCCATCTCCGGTCATCTCATCTGCCACACCCGCCTTAGCTGTGACCCCGACAGGGTCCGCACCAGCAGCTCCGCTATCACAGCCACCTCTTGCCATCTCAGCAAGCACACCTGTTCCCACGACTCTTGCAGGCACCTCAGCACCACCACAAGCTGCAAGCCAAGCTGCAAGCCAGGCACCGGGACAACCCGTCCCTTCGCCAACAACACCTGTTCCGCCAGTCCAAAAGAGGCGACCAGGGTGGTTCTCTATTGCGCTGGTTGTAGGGTTGCTGGTGGTACTCGTCGGCTCCGCTTTCGGAGCATACCTCATCTACACACGCAGCACACTTCCGACTCAACCCACGCTGGTGGGACATGCATTCTTTGTGAGTAGCGGCGTGTTGAGTAGCAAGAGCAGCAATCAGGGCATCACCGATGAGCTACAGATCAACTTACAAAACCTTCCCGATCCGCAGCCTGGCAAACGCTATTACGCCTGGCTGCTGAACGACCATCAAACTGATTTGCCCGCCGTCGCTCTTGGTGCGTTAGCTCTCAATCATGGGCAGGTAACGATGCCGTATCGCGATCCGCAGCACAACAACCTGCTCGCCAGCTACGCTCGTTTTCTCATCACCGAGGAGGACGCGAATCCACCACCAACCAATCCCTCTCTCGACACCAGCACCTGGCGCTATGACGCGGTATTCTCCACAACGCCCAATCCAGCGGATACCGCCCATCATTTCAGCCTGCTCGACCACCTGCGGCATCTGCTCTCCCAGGACCCGAAACTGAAGCTTGTCGGGTTGGGTGGAGGGCTAGACATCTGGCTCTTCAGGAATACCACCAAGATCCTGGAAGAGGCCGGAAGCGCCAGAGACGCGCAGAAAAGATGCACCCCTGACCCAACGAATGCGGCGTGCGCCTTCGTACACCGATCGCTGGTACGCATTCTGGACTACCTGGATGGGAGCACCTATGTACAGGCAGATGTCCCGCTGGATACACCCGTGTTGATTGACCTCACTGTTGCTCGCGTCGCCTTGCTCGAGTTTGACGTGGCCCAGCAGCCTCCTGGCTATCTGGAGCACATTGGGACGCATCTACGGGAACTGACGATTTCCCCTGGCGTGACGCCGGCACAGCGGACCCTGGCTATCCGCATCACGCAGGCTATCAACAATGTTCAGGGGTGGCTCGAGGCCGTCCATACTGATGCGGTCACGCTTGAGAAAATGAACAACAGCCAGATGTCACAGCCAGGTGCATTGTCCATCCTCAATGATCTGTTCACCCAGGCCAACCATGCCTTCGTCGGGCAGTTCGACCCGAATACCAGTAGCGTGAAGGAAGGGGTGGTGCAAATTCACAACAACATTCAGGGGTTGGCCACCTTCGACGTGACGCCCTGTACGATCAATACTGGGAAGAATACCTGCTCATAAATGAGGAGAGGGAGTGATGA